>CACRXA010000006.1_pt1 | contig 89030 bp, 68 predicted proteins | sample 5377051 | NCBI WGS metagenome assembly CACRXA01 (sample SAMEA6061847, study PRJEB28556) | metagenome | reverse complement strand
CAGAAGGGGCCGAATCCTTCTCGCTGCTGGGGGCTGAGGGCTTCCCACCGCTCCCGCCGCACCCACGAGGCGTCCGGAGAAAGCAAGGACCCATCCGGAAGCCGGAAGCCCGTGGAGGAATCAAAAACCACCCCCAAGCGGGTCCGACGGTTCCACTCCCGAAGCTGCCCGAAGACTTCTCCGCTGCGTCGTCCGCTTGCCAGTCCGGTGGGGGTCACGAGGAGCCTCCCGTCGGCGGTGCGTTCGAACTGATAGCCGGGGTTGCGTTCGGAAAGCTCACGCAGCTCCTCATCCGTCACCCGATGCAGCAGATCCAATCGGATCCCCATCCCCACCTCCTCCTCACTCGAAGAGGGGCTCCAGTTCCAGGGTGAAGCCGGGGAGCTCGGGGTCCAGGGGCACCTGCTCAACCCCTTCATATCGCTCCACCGGGGCGCCGGGGCGGTAGATTTCCACGGCTTGCCGGTAGGGGTCGATCAGCACGCCGAGGCGGGCGCCGTTGGCCAGGTAGGTTTTCATTTTTTCTCGGAGTTCTTCCAGGCTTTGGGAGGCGGAGCGGACTTCGAAGACGGCGTCGGGGCAGAAGGGGCCGAATCCTTCTCGCTGCTGGGGGCTGAGGGCTTCCCACCGCTCCCGTCGCACCCACGAGGCGTCGGGGGAGAGCAGCGACCCATCCGGAAGCCGGAAGCCCGTGGAGGAATCAAAAACCACCCCCAAGCGGGTCCGCTCGTTCCAGCGTTCCAGCTGATAAGCCACCTTCAGGCTGCGTCGTCCGCTTGCCAATCCGGTGGGGGTCACGAGGAGCCTCCCGTCGGCAGTGCGTTCGAACTGATAGCCGGGGTTGCGTTCGGAAAGCTCGCGCAGCTCCTCATCCGTCACCCGATGCAGCAGATCCAGCCGGATCCCCATCTCCGCCTCCATCACAGCCAGAATTCCTCTGAAAGCCATTATACCCAGTATAATTCAACGAGAGGGACCTGTGCGACAGGGCGTTCTTCACACGGATAGTCTGCGCATGATTTGTGCGGCACCCCACGCGGGAGGAGCGGATGCAGCCGGGCGCGATCGTCCGCTTCCGCAATCGGGACTGGGTGCTCATCGCCGCCGAAGATGAGGTCCTCCGACTCCGACCCCTGACGGGAACCAGCGATGAGGCCCTGGCCGTCCACCGCCGGCTCTGCGACCTGCTCGGGTATACGCTCCCGACCGAGCGGGTGGAACCCTCCCGGTTCCCCCTTCCGGATGCACGCCAGGTCGCGGACGTCCAGAGCGTGCGCTTGCTCTGGCAGGCGGCCCGGCTCCTGCTGCGGGAGGGGGCGACGCCCTTCCGTTCTCTGGGGCGCATCTCCGTCCGGCCCCGGACCTATCAGCTTGTCCCCCTGATGATGGCCCTGCGGCTGGACCCGATCCGCCTGCTCATCGCCGACGATGTGGGCGTGGGCAAGACCGTCGAAGCTGCCCTCATCGTCCGGGAGCTGTGGGATCGGGGCGAAATCCGCCGGGTAGCCGTCCTCTGTCCGCCCTATCTCTGCGACTGGTGGCAAAAGGAACTCGAAGAGAAATTCCACCTGGAGGCCGTCGTCATCGGGACCGGCACCATCGGCCGTCTGGAGCGGGGCATTCCGCCCGACCGCACGATTTACGAGCACTACCCCGTGCAGGTCATTAGCATCGACTTCATCAAGTATCCCCGGAACCGTCCGAGCTTCCTGCTCAAGGCGCCGGAGCTCGTCATCGTGGACGAGGCCCACGGGGTCGTCCCCGGCCGCGGGGAGGACCGGCACCTCCGCTATGAGCTCGTCCGGGAACTCGCCCAAGACCGGGAGCGCCATCTTATCCTCCTGACCGCCACTCCCCATAGCGGCATCCCCGAGGCATTCCAGAAGCTTCTCGGTTTGCTTGACCCCCGTTTTGAGGGCTGGGAGTTCACAGCGCTGTCGGAGCCCCAGCGGGCGGAACTGGCCCGCCACTTCGTCCAGCGGACCCGCCGGGATATCGAGGCCCAGTGGGAAGACCGCCCATGCTTTCCCGAGAGAGCTCCCATTGAGGCCACTTACCGCCTCTCGCCGGCGTATCGAGACCTCTTCGAGGCCGTCTACAACTTCTGCACCGAGATCGTCCGCAGCGGCGAGGCCCTCCAGCCATATCGCCGCCGGATGCGGTGGTGGAGCGCCCTGGCCCTCCTGCGGTGTGTCATGTCCAGCCCCCGGGCCGCCCGCGTGGCCCTCGAGAAGCGGCGGAAAGGAGAGGCGTTTGCCCCGGAGGAAGACGAGGAGGGCCTCTACTACGTCTATGAGCCCACGGATCGGCTCCCGAGCGATGAAGCCCCAACTCCTCTCCTCGAGCGGGTTGAAGCGGAGCTCACCGATTCCGAAAAGGCTAAATTGCGCCGGCTGGAGAAGATGGCTGAGCAGATTACACCGGAGCAAGACAACAAACTCAAGGGATGCATGGAGATCGTGCGAGGGCTTTTGCGCGAGGGGTATCACCCTATTGTCTGGTGCTACTATGTGGAGACGGCGGAATACGTGGCCGAGGCCCTGGAGAAGGCCCTGGCGGAGGAGTTCCCTGATGCTCGGGTGCTCTGCCTCACCGGACGGGTCGGGGAGGAGCAGCGACGCCTTCAGGTGGATCATCTCCTGCGCGAACCCAGGCGGGTCCTGGTGGCCACCGACTGCCTCTCGGAGGGGATCAACCTCCAGCATGGATTCAACGCGGTGATCCACTACGACCTGCCGTGGAACCCGAACCGTCTGGAGCAGCGGGAGGGCCGCGTCGACCGCTATGGCCAGCCGACCCCGGTTGTGAAGGCTGTCCGCTACTACGGTGTGGACAACCCTGTGGATGGCGCCGTCATCCGGGTCCTCTTAAACAAGGCCCGTGAGATCCGCGACGCTCTGGGAACCTACGTGCCGATCCCCGAAGAGGAACGCCTGGTGGTGGAGGCTCTCGTGAACGCCCTCTTCTTCGGGAGGGAGAAGCCCACCGGCAGGCAGCTCCGGCTCGGGCTGGAGCTGGAGGAGCCCTTCGTCCGAGAACTGCACCGAAAGTGGGAGCTGGATGTCCAGCGGGAGAAGGAGAGCCGCACTCGCTTCGCCCAGCGGGCCCTCAAACCCGAGGAGGTGCAGCGGGAGCTCGAGGCCACCGACCAGGTCCTGGGGGATCCTAAGGCCGTCCGCGACTTTGTCCTGCTCGCCTGCCAGAAGCTGGGGATCCAGGTGCAAGCCGATCGAAAGCAAGCCGATGTGTGGCACGTGCTCACGCAACCCGAAGCCCTGGAAGGAGTCCCCGAGGCGATCCGTCACGCGCTCCCCAACGATTCCAGGGGACGCTGGACAATCTCGTTCACCAGCCCCACGCCCGAGGGGGCCGAATACGTCGGCCGGAACCATCCGTTCGTCGTGGCCCTGGCCCGCTACCTGTTCGAGCAGGCCCTGGAGGGAGCCGAGCATGCCGCGGCCGCCCGGTGCGGGGCGATCCGCACCCGCGCCGTGCAGCGCCTGACGACCCTGATCCTGCTCCGGCCGAGGTTCCAGCTCCTTCAGCCGGACCGCCCGCCGCTCCTGGCCGAGGAGGTCCTGGTGACCGGTTTTGAGGGGTTCGTGGACCGGTGGCTTCCACAAGACCGGGCGCTGGATCTGCTGAACGCCGAGCCCAGCGCGAACCTCCCGGCCTCCGAGAAGCGGGAACTCGTGGACCTCATGCGGGAGGAGGTCCGGCGCCTCGTGGAGGCAGCCCCCGACGAGAGTCCCCTGGGGAGGATTTTGAAGGAGCGGGCCCGGGAGCTCGAAGAGGCCCATCGCCGCATCCGGCAGAGCGTGGGCCGGCCGGTGCGAGGGCTCCGGGTCGAGCCCTACTGGCCCCCGGACGTCCTGGGCCTGCTGGTGCTGCAACCGGAGGTGGAGGTTTCGAGATGGCGGTAGCCCTCTCGCCAGCCCCTGCGTTGGAGCCGACGGCCCGAAGGGGGCCTGCGGTGCGGCTGGAGGGCGGGCTCCTGGGCCCGGACATCCTGGAGCGCCTGCAGGAGGGAGCGCTCCCCGGGCAGAAGCCCGCCGACTTCAACCTCTCCGCCGGACGCTCGCTTGTAGAGGAGATCGCTGCCGTTTTCCAGGATGCCCGTGACTTCTACCACGTCTTCCGACGCGGGTTGGATCGCCTTCTCGAAAACGACCCCAATGACCCCGCCACGACCCTCACCCGCGAGCGGTGGATGATCCCGTTCCTGGGCCTGCTGGGTTACGAACTCCGCTACAATTCCCGTTCTTATGAACTGGACGGCCAGCTCTTCGCCATCTCCCACCGGGCCGGCGAGAACGAGGACGCCCCGCCCGTCCATATCGTGGGCGCCCGCCGGAGCCTGGACCGGGTGGACCCCTCGGGCCGGCCCCGGGTCTCCCCTCACGCGCTCCTGCAGGAGTTCCTGAACCGGTCGGATCACCTCTGGGGCATCGTCACGAACGGCCTCGAACTGCGGCTCCTGCGCAAGTCCACCCTCTTACGCCGCCAGGCCTACGTGGCCTTCGACCTGGAGGCCATCTTCGAAGAGGAGCGCTTCATCGACTTCGTCCTTCTCTACCGCCTCCTCCACCGGACCCGCCTTCCGAAGGGGATCGAGGATGCACCCACGTGCTGGCTCGAGCGTTACCACGAGCAGGCGGTGGAGCAGGGCAACCGCGCCCGGGACCGCCTCCGGGACGGGGTCGAAAAGTGCTTGATCCTCCTCGCCAACGGATTTCTGCGCCATAGGCCCGCGACCGAGAGCGTGCGCGCGGAAGAGCTCTATCGAGACCTTCTGCGGCTGGTGTATCGGTTCCTTTTCCTGCTGGTGACCGAAGAGCGGGGCCTTCTCAGCGGAAATGACCTCTACCGGGAACACTACAGCATCACCCGCCTCAAGCGGCTCGTGGACCGGCGGGAGGCTTACACGAACCACGATGACCTGTGGTGCGGGCTCCGGGTCCTCTGGCACCTCCTGCGGGATTCGACGCCAGTGCCCCAGGCCGACGGTAAGCCCCTGGCGACCCTCCTGGGCCTCCCCGTGCTGGACGGCGGCCTCTTCGAACCGCTCGCCCTCGAGAGCTGGACCATCTCCAACCGAGATCTCCTCGAGGCCTTCCGGCACCTGGTCTACTACTACGACGAGGAGACACACACCCAGCGGCGGGTGAACTACGCGGCCCTGGACGTGGAGGAACTCGGCTCGGTCTACGAGAGCCTGCTGGACAACCACCCTGTCATCCTGGACCATCCTGCAGGCAAGACCTTTGACTTCGCGCAGGGGACGGAGCGCAAGTCTACGGGCTCCTACTACACCCCCGCAGAACTTGTCGGAGAGCTGATTCGCTCGGCACTCGAGCCTGTCATCGAAGAACGGCTTGCCGAGGCAAAGCGAATGGCGAATTGTGAATGGCGAATGGTGCCAAAAGCCATTCAGGAGCGATTTGTCCATGAAATCCTTCCACGACTATCGCGATCTGGAGGTGTGGCAAAAAGCCATGCAGGTCGTCAAGCAGGTCTACCTTCTGACCGAGGGGTTCCCTCCCTCGGAACTCTACGGTCTGACCAGCCAGATGCGCCGAGCGGCGATTTCGATCCCGGCCAACATCGCCGAGGGTTGGGGACGCCGTTACACGGCAGAGTTCATCCACTTTCTCCGCCAGGCCAATGGCAGTCGCACCGAGCTGGAGACCCTTCTGATGCTCAGCGTCGAGATCAACCTGTGTCCGCAGGAAGCCGCGCAAGCGATACTGGAGGAGCTTCAGATACTGGGCAAGCAGCTCAACAACCTGGAACGCAGTCTCCAACGGAGAAGGAGATCGCCGTAGCCTGGCAATCAACCCCATTCGCCGTTCGCCATTCGCTATTCGCCGAACACGCTCTTCTGTCCATCCGCGTTCTCGACCCCGCCTGCGGCTCGGGCCACTTCCTGCTTGCGACCGCCCGGCGCCTGGGCCGGGAACTCGCCCGCGTCCGCACCGGTGAGGACGAGCCTTCTCCCGAGGCCCTGCGCGAGGCCGTGCGGGACGTCATCGCCCACTGCATCTACGGCGTGGACAAAAACCCCCTGGCCGTGGAGCTGTGCAAGGTCGCCCTGTGGATCGAAAGCCAGGTGCCGGGCAGACCCCTCACCTTCCTGGACCACCGCATCCGGTGCGGCGACTCGCTCGTGGGCGTCTTCGACCTCGAAGTCCTTCGGCAGGGGATCCCGGATGAGGCCTATGACCGGGACCGTTCCATCTCCAGGACCCGGATCCGCGCCCTGAAGGAGCGCAACCAGCGGGAGCGGGCCGGCCAGAGGACCCTCAACCCCGGCGCCGAACTGGAGGAGGATCTCCTGGAAAGCGCCCTGGCCGTGAGCGACCTGGAGCGGACGCCGGACGACTCCGCCGCGGTGGTCGCCGAGAAGGCCCGGCGCTACCGCGAACTGCAGAGCCGCCTGGAGCGCCAGCGCCTGGCCTGCCACCTGTGGACGGCCGCCTTCTTCTGGGACCTGACCGGCGGGGATCCTCCCACGACCGACGCCGTGCGCCGTGCCCTGGAGAACCCATCGACCCTGCGCGGAGATCTGGCGGGTCGGGCTCGGGAGCTGGCCGAGCGCCACCGCTTCTTCCACTGGCCCCTGGAGTTCCCGGAGGTGTTCGTGGAGGGGGGCTTTGACGTCGTCTTGGGCAACCCTCCCTTCATGGGAGGCCTGAAGATCAGCGGGAGCCTGGGCGACCAGTACCGCCACTGGCTGGAGGTGGCTTACGAACCCTACAGCGGCACCGCCGATCTCTGCGCCGTCTTCTACCGGCGGTCCTACAGCCTCCTCAAGCCTGGCGGGCGCATGGGTTTGGTGGCCACAAACACCATCGGCCAGGGCGACACCCGCGAGAGCGGCCTTGCCGTCATCCTCCGCCAGGGCGGTGTCATCACCTTCGCCAAGCGCTTCATCAAGTGGCCCGGCGCCGCCAATGTCGAAGTCAACCTCGTCGCGCTCTACAAGCCTCACCATTCACCATTCACCATTCGCTATTCGCCCATCCTTGACGGCCAGCCCGTCCCCTTCATCTCCTCCCGCCTGGACGCCGAGCCCGAAGCAGAGCCCAAGCGTCTGCGACAGAACGAAGGCAAGGCGTTCATAGGCGACTATGTGCGTGGTATCGGCTTCGTGCTGGAGCCGGAAGAAGCCGAAGCGCTCCTGGCCAAAGACCCTCGCAACGCCGACTGCCTCTTCCCCTACTTGAACGGCGAGGACCTGAACAGCCACCCCGAGCAAAAGCCCAGCCGCTGGGTGATTTGTTTCCATGATTGGGACTTAGAGCGGGCCAAGCAGTATCCTGACCTCTTGCGGATCGTGGAAGAGCGGGTCAAGCCAGAGCGCGAACGGCTACGTGGTCCGGGCGACAAGCGCAACCGCGAATACTGGTGGCAGTTTGGGGCCTACCGCGCCGGCATGCGCCGCGCCATCGCCCCTCTGCGGCGGGTGCTGGTGCGAAGCCGGGTGAGTGAGCTCCATGCCATGGTATTTGTCCCTCTGGGATGGATCTACAACGAACAGCTCGTTGTCTTCGCCTTCGATGACGACTACCACTTCGCCCTGCTGCAATCGAGCGTGCATGAGGTGTGGCTACGAAAACAGGCCTCCAGCCTACGAACCGACGTTCGCTACACGCCCACCGACTGCTTCGACACCTTTCCGTTTCCGCCGGAAGAATATCGGCGAGTGGCGAATGGGGAGTGGCGAGTGGAGGCTTTGCAAGGTCCCTTTGCCGAGGCGGCGCGGATCGGGGCGGAATATCACGAACATCGGCGCCAGATCATGCTCCGCCGATGGATCGGCCTCACGAAGACCTACAACCTGTTCCATGACCCCGCCTGCACCGACGACGACATCGTCCGCCTGCGCGAACTGCACGCCGCGATGGACCGGGCGGTCCTGGCATGCTACGGCTGGGAGGATATAAATTTGCATCATAGCTTTTACCCCAACGACCGCGGCCAGATACGCTTTACCATCTCGCCGGAGGCTCGGCGGGAAGTGCTCCATCGGCTCCTCGAGTTAAATCTGGAGCTCAGCGGAGGATAGAAAATGGCCAGGATTCACAAACTTACGATCGAAGGCTACCGTTCGATTGGCAAGCGGATTGAGATTACCTTTCCTCCTGGCCAGCCGGTGGTCCTCGTGGGGGAAAACAACGCAGGCAAGTCCAATATCGTGAGGGCGCTCGAGCTTGTGCTGGGCCCTTCCTGGCCTGGCAACCACGAGCCCGAGGACCACGAGTTCTTCGGTCGCGATCGCTCACGGCCCATCGAAATCCAGATCGAGTTTGACCCGACCGAACCTTTTGGAGTTAGTGGATGCAATCGGCTCGTCTGGCGGTATGACCCTGCGACTCCGGAACGCGTCTACTTCTGCGGGATCGATGGTGCAGGTCGGGAGAGATACGTGAGGACTGAAGATCGCGATACCTGTATGTGTATAGTCGTAGAGGCGGAGCGGAATCTTCGCCGTGAGCTCAGCTACGCCTCTAAATGGACATTCCTGAGCCGCCTGATGCACCGCTTCCATCGCGCGCTCACCGAGAATGAGGCAGTTCGCGACGACCTCAAGGCACTTTTCGAGGGGATCAAACAGAAATTTCACGAGATACCCGAATTTAGCAGCTTTGTGGCTGGCCTCCAGAGAGAACTGGGGGACTTAATCGCCAGCATGCCGCACCGACTTCAAGTGGACTTCGAGGCTTACAACCCGGTGAACTTTTTCCACGCCCTTCGCCTTCAGGCTACAGAGGGAAACGAACCTCGGACCCTTGAGGAGATGGGCACTGGGGAGCAGCAAGTCTTGGCGCTCGCATTTGCGTATGCCTACGCAAAATCTTTCCATCGGGGGATCGTCCTGGTGATCGAGGAGCCTGAGGCTCACCTACATCCTTTGGCCCAGCAATGGCTCGCCCAGCGGTTGAAGTCGCGATGTTCCGAAGGGCTCCAGGTGCTCATTACGACCCACAGTCCGGCTTTCATATCCGTCGAGGGTTTGGAGGGACTGGTGCTTGTGTATAAAGAAAACGGCTCAACCCGAGTGCGTCAGCTCACGCGTGGAGAACTTGTGAGGAAATGTATCGACCTTGGCGCCCCTCGTGAGCGCGTCGCGGAGGACAATATTCTTCCTTTTTATGCGGCCAACGCCACTACAGAACTTCTTTCGGGGTTTTTTGCGCGAGTAGTCGTGTTGGTGGAGGGGCCGACCGAGACGCTTGCCTTGCCCGTTCTTTTAGCGAAACGCGGTTTGCAAGTTGAAAAGGAAGGAATGGGCATCATTAGCGTCGGCGGGAAGGGCAATCTGGCAAAGTGGTATCGACTCTACACAGCGTATGGAATACCGTGCTACATCGTGTTTGATAATGACGAGAGCGATGACGGAGATAGGAGGAAAAGGAAAGACGCCCTGACGGCAGTGGGGCTTGATCAGACAGTGATAAATGAACTTGTTAGAGAACAGGGGTGGATAGTTGAAGACCGGTATACAATTTTCGGAATAGACTTTGAAAGCACAATGCGATCCCATTTTGCAGACTATTCAAAGCTTGAGGAGCAGGCCAGAGAGCAGGGCATGGACTCCAAACCTTTCATTGCCCGGTGGGTGGCAGAACGCCTCGATCCGAACAGCCCTGATAAGGGATGGAAGAAAGTAGAAGAGATGGTTCTAAAGCTCAGAAAATTGGCAAGATCTCCTTCTTTAAGTGGACATGAAACACCAGAACAGGATGATTTTCTGTTTTAGAGGAATTAGTAAGGGTGACCGCTGGATCGCCTACTGACAGGGGCATAAGGTCATCCACGAGGTGGTTCAGGCCATGGGCGTCTTCACTCTGCACCGACGGGTTCTTGAGGATTATCAGGGCTTCATTCGCTCCTTCCTCTGGATCCGGGATGAACGGATCCGGGCGTTCGCGGAGCGGGAACTCATGGAGGCCGCCCGGCTGTGGCCGGAGCCCCTGCTCCAGCTCTCCCCTGCCTATCGGCTGGACGCCACCCCGGATGAGCTGGTCGAGCAGGGCCTGCTCCACCCCGAGACGGCCCAAATCTTCCGCCGACGGGACGGCTCGGCCTATCGCCTCTACCGGCACCAGGTCGAAGCCATCCGGCTCACCCGCGAGGGCAAAAGCTTCGTGGTGACCTCCGGCACGGGCTCGGGGAAGACGCTGTGCTTCCTCATCCCCATCGTGGATGCGGTCCTCCGGAACCCCGATCTCCCCCGCCCCACGGCCTTCATCGTGTATCCCATGAACGCCCTGGCCAACTCCCAGCTCCAGGCCCTCCGGGAGCTGAAGCAGTCGTATGAGGGCCGCACCGGTCGCCCCTTCCCCGTCCGCTTCGCCCGCTACACCGGGGAGACGCCGGAGGAGGAACGGGAGTCCATTCGCCGGGACCCGCCCCACATCCTGCTGACCAACTACGTGATGGCGGAGCTCATGCTGGTGCGACCGGAGGACCGTGCGTTGTTGGCGAATGGCGAATGGCGGATGGCGAGTGGAGATCGAGGGGCGGGCAGGGATAGGATGGTGTTCCTCGTGTTCGATGAGCTCCATACCTACCGGGGCCGCCAGGGGGCCGACGTGGCGATGCTGGTCCGCCGTCTCAAGGCCCGGCTGGCGCGCTCCCCCGTGATCCACATCGGCACCAGCGCCACCCTGGTGGCCGGCCCCCGATCGACCCCTGAGGAGCGCCGCCGGGCGGTGGCGGAATTCGCCAGCGTCTTCTTCGGCGCGGACATCCCGCCGGATCAGGTCGTCGAGGAGACCCTGGAGCCGGCCACTGTCGAAGGCCCGCCGGCCCCCGAGGCGCTCCGGGCAGCCCTCGACGGCCCGCTCCCGGAGGATGCGGAGGCGTTCCGGCGGCATCCGCTGGCCCGCTGGCTCGAATATGCCGTGGGGGTCGAGGTAGAGCCCGACGGACGCCTGCGCCGACGTGACCCTCGGCCCCTTTCCGAGGTCGCCCGGGAGCTGGCGGAGCAGACCGGTGCATCCGAAGAGCAGTGCCAGGAGGCCCTCAAGCGGTTGCTCCTGCGGGCCGCCGAGCTGAACCAGCGCCTTCCGGAGCCCTTCTTCGCCTTTAAGCTCCACCAGTTCATCTCCCAGGGGAGAGCCCTCTACGCCACGCTGGAGCCTCCGGACCGACGATCCTTCTCCCTGGAGGGGGAGATGAACGCCCAGCGGCCCCTCTATCCCCTGCGCTTCTGCCGCCTGTGCGGGCATGAGTATTACCACGTCCTGCGGGGGGAGGGGTTTTTCCTCCCTTACCCGGTGGGGGAGGAGGTCGCCGAAGAGGACCTCGAGGCCGGATACCTTACCTTCGCCGACGATTGGAGCGAAGAACAGATCCCCGACGACTGGCGGGACGCCAACGGTCGGCTGCGGAACACCTGGCGGGAACGGGTCCCGCAGCCCGTCTGGGTGCGGCCCGATGGCTCCTTCTCGGAAGAGGAAGTTCCGGGTGCCGTGAAGATGTGGTGGCAGGCCGGGCGGCTGTGGCTGTGCCTCTCGTGTGGGGAATACTACGACGCGCGGGAGCGGGAGTTCACCAAGCTCACCTACCTCTCGAGCGAGGGGCGCTCGTCCGCCACGACGGTCCTGGCCGTCTCCCTTCTGCGGCACGCCGCCCTCACCCGAGCGGCCCGGGATAAGCTCCTCACCTTCACCGACAACCGTCAGGACGCCTCCTTGCAGGCCGGCCACTTCAACGACTTCGTTCAGACCGTCCTCCTGCGCTCCGCTCTCTGCCGGGCGCTGGAGGAACGCGATGAACTCCGGTTCGATGCTGTGGCATCCGAGGTCGTAGAGCGTATGGGATTGACGCTACGGGACATCGCCCAGAACCCCCGGCTGGACCCCGACTCCCCGGCGGCCCGTCCAGTGTGGGAGGCCTTCCGGGATCTTACAGAGCACCGGCTCTACCTTGACCTCCGGCGGGGCTGGCGGGTGGTCATGCCCAACCTGGAGGAGGCGGGTCTGTTGCGCATCGATTATGAGGGGCTTGAGGAGTGCAGCGCCCGGTCGGAGCTGTGGCGGGATCTCCCCGCCCTCGAGGCGCTTCCACCTCCGCGCCGGATGGAGGTGTTGCGGGCGATCCTCGACCACTTCCGTAAGCATTTGGCCATTCATGCCCGGGTTCTGGCGGATGAAGACTTCCGGCGTAGGCTGGAACAGCGGGTGAGGCAACACCTCAACGAATTCTGGGGGCTGGAGCCTGAGGAGCGATTGCGGCCCGCCGCGGCGTTCGTCATTCGGGTCAAGCCGGGCGAACTCCCGGAAGAAGGATGGTTCCGTCGCCTGAGCGCCCGGACCCCGCTGGGGCGCTACCTCTGCCGAGAGCTCGACCTGCGGCCCGGAGAGTTCGACGACTGTGCTCGTATTCTGCTTCGGGTGCTGACCGAGCAGGGGTTCCTTCGGGAGGAGCCCGTGGCCCGGGGGGCGTTCCTTGGATACCGTCTGGATGCGGCGCGCATCCTCTGGCGGCGTGGGGACGGCACCCCGCCTCCCCCGGATCCCGTGTATGCGCGGGGTTCGGGGGCGCCGGAGACCCGACGGCCCGTCAACCCCTTCTTCCAGCGGCTTTACCGGGAGGCTGCCGGAACCCTCGGCGCCCTGGAAGCCCGGGAGCACACCGCCCAGGTGGTGGCGCCGGGGGAGCGGGAGCGGCGGGAGCGGCGCTTCCGCTGGCTCCCCGAGGATCAGAACGACCCGGCCCTCGGCCGCCGCCTGCCCTATCTGGTCTGCTCCCCCACTATGGAACTGGGCATCGACATTGCCGACCTGGACCTCGTGCACCTGCGCAACGTCCCACCTACGCCGGCCAACTACGCCCAACGTGCTGGCCGGGCCGGCCGCCAGGGACAGCCGGGTCTGGTCTTCACCTTTTGCCACGCCCAGAGTCCTCACGACCAGTATTTCTTCCATCATCGGGCGGAGATGGTGGCCGGAGCGGTGCGGGCGCCCCGCCTCGACTTGACCAACGAGGCCCTCCTGCGGGCCCACATCCAGGCAGAGTGGCTGGCCCAGGTGGGGTTGCCCCTGCGCCAGTCCATCGCCGACGTAGTGGATACCGAACGCTTCCCCGAGCTTCCTCTTCGGGAAGAGGCCGTCTTTCAACTCCAGTTGGGACCGGAGAATCTGGGGAGGTTACGGGAGCGCCTGGAGCGAGTCCTCGCCTTCGATCGCTCCCGATTGCGGGGGACCGGATGGTTCAACGAGCGGTGGCTGGAGCGGATCCTGACGGACGCCCCGCAGGCCTTCGACCGGGCTTTCGACCGCTGGCGGGAGCTCTACCGAAGCGCGCGGCGGCAATTGGAGGAGGCTCGAGCCGAGGAGGACCGGGCGCGCAGCCGGGAGGAACAGGAGCGCGCTCAGATGCGCCAGAAGGAGGCCCGGCGGCAACTCAATCTCCTGCTACAGATTGGCGTCGCTCGGGAGGAGAGCGATTTCTATCCCTACCGATACTTGGCGTCGGAAGGGTTCCTACCCGGCTACAACTTCCCCGCTCTTCCGGTCCGGGCGTGGGTGCCTCGGGGGGAAGGGGAGTTCATCTCCCGGCCTCGTGCCCTGGCCATCCGGGAGTTTGCCCCGGAGAACATTGTCTACCACGAGGGAACCAAGTGGCAGGTCGATCGCTTCCAGTCCCCGCCCGGCGGCCTCGGCGAGCGCCGGTCTGTCCGGCGGCTCTGTCATACCTGCGGCGCCATCGCCGAGCCCGACCTGGAGCGCTGCCCTGTCTGCAGGGCCCTCTTCGACGGAGCCAACAGTCGAATTGTGACGCTTCTGGAGATGCCCAACGTGCGCCTCCGGCGCCGGGAGCGGATCACCTGCAACGAGGAGGAGCGCATCCGAAGGGGCTATGAGATCCAGCTCGCCTATCGGTTCGCCCCCGCCGAGCCTGGTCATCGAATTGTGGAGGCCGACGTCGTGGCCAGGGAGCAGGCGCTCCTGCGGCTCGTCTACGCCCCGACTGCTACCCTCGCCCACATCAACCACGGCTGGAAGGGCCGGCCGGAAGGATTCATGGTGGACCTGGACTCCGGGGAGCTTCTCGGGGAGGACGAGCGGGAGCACGGGGATCGGGGCGTAGGGGCCTCGTCGAACCGGCAGCGGCTACGGCTGTGGGTGCAGGAGACCCAGAACCTGCTCCTGGTCCGGCTACTGGAGCCGGGGCTTCAGGACAACGAGGTCCTGCAGGCAAGCCTTCAATATGCCCTCAAGCGGGGGATCGAGCGAACCTTCCAGCTGGAGGAAACGGAGTTGGGCGTGGCCCGAGTAGGGAAAGGGGAGTGGCGGGCCCTGCTCTTCTATGAGGCCGCGGAGGGCGGGTTGGGAGCCCTGCGCCGGCTGGTGGAAGAGTCGGACGCTCTTGTCCAGGTGGCCCGCGCCGCCCTTGAGGTCTGCCACTTCGACGAGAAGGGAAACGATATCCGGCCCGACTGCCCCCAGGCATGCTATGAGTGCCTGTTGAGCTATGCCAATCAGCTGGAGGCTCGTCTTCTGGACCGCCGGGCCATCCGGGATCTCCTGTTCCAGCTGACGCAGGCGCAGGTGCGGCCACGGGTCGGTCCGCGAAGCCGGGAGGAGCATCTGGCTCACCTGCGGGCGCGGGCAGGGTCCGACTTCGAGCGGGCTTTCCTGGACTTCCTCGAGCGGGAGGGCTTCCGCCTGCCCGACGATGCCCAGAAGTCCGTCCCGGAGCCTCGGTGCATTGCCGACTTCTTCTATGATCCCAACGTCCTGGTCTTCTGCGACGGCCCGCCTCATGATGCGCCGGGCCAGCGTCGCATCGACGAGCGCCTGCGCCGCGAGCTGATCGCCCAGGGCTGGCGAGTCATCGTGATCCGCTGGGACGAGGATCTGAGGAGCCAGGTGGGCCGCCACCCGGAGGTGTTCGGGCCCGGTCGATGAACCACCTGGCTCGATCTCTTGCGCATGAAAGCAAGGCCTGGACAACTTGCTGGGGCGGGAGGTTGGCAATGGAAGCGTTGTTCGAGGTCATTCAGAAGGTGCGGGCGCGGATTCAAAAGCACGGGGATGCGCTGCGAAACAATGAAATGCTGACCCGGTATGCCCTCGTCGATCCCATCCTGCGGGCTGGTGTTCGGCTACTCCAGCCGCTTGCTCCAGAGCAATCGGCCAACTTGGCGCGTCACGCCCAGGTGTCTCTGGATACAGATCCTTATAGGCCCGGAAGTGGCTTTGCGAATCCCACGCCTCGGGTTCTGGAAAGTGGGCCTTCGAGAGGGCAATAGCGTCTTCCGACCGGAGGGAGGAGCCGGGGGCGAGCGGCTCTGATCCCCCTGTCGGCGGTTCCGGGAGACCTTCCCCTGATCACGGCCGGTAGCGGTAGAGCATCCGCGGGAAGGCGATGGCCTCGCGGATGTGGTCCAGGTGGCAGATCCAGGCCACCGTCCGCTCGATGCCCAGCCCGAAGCCGCTGTGGGGCACTGACCCGTAGCGACGCAGATCCAGATACCACTGATATTCTTCCACCGGCAGGTTGTGCTCCCGGATCCGCTGCAGCAGAAGGTCGTAATCCGCGATCCGCTCGCTCCCCCCGATGATCTCCCCGTAGCCCTCCGGGGCCAGCAGATCCGCGCAGCGCACCACCTCCGGCCGCTGAGGGTCCGGCTGCATGTAAAACGCCTTCACCGCCGCCGGATAGTGGGTGACGAAGACCGGCTTCTCGAAGTGCAACGAAAGGGCCGTCTCGTGAGGAGCCCCGAAATCCTCCCCCCATTCGATCCGCAAGGCCGCCTTCCGCTCCGGATCCGCCGCCTCCTCCGCCCACTCGTTCAGCAGACGGACCGCCTCATCGTAGGTGAGGCGTGGGAACGGCGGGACCACCTTCTCCAGCGGGGCGGTGTCGCGCTCCAGCACCCGCAGCTCGTTGCGGCGCTCCTCCAGCACCCGCGCCACCACGTAAGCGACCAGCTGCTCCGCGATCTCCAGCATCTCCTCGAAGGTGCAGAAGGCCATCTCCGGCTCCACCATCCAGAACTCCAGCAGGTGCCGCCGGGTCTTGGAGCGCTCCGCCCGGAAGGCCGGGCCGAAACAATACACCCGGCCGAAGGCGAAGATGTTGGCCTCGTTATACAGCTGGCCGGTCTGGGCCAGATACAGCCGCTCGCCGAAGTAGTCCACCGGGAACAGCGTGGTCGTCCCCTCCGCCGCCGTGGCCGTCAGCAGCGGCGTGTCCACGTTCAGGAACCCCTGGCTGTCCAGCCAGTCCCGGATGGCCCGGATCACCGTGGCCCGGATGCGCTGGATCGCCCACTGGCGGGAGGACCGCAACCACAGGTGCCGGTGGTCCATCAGGAACTCAACGCCGTGCTCCTTCGGGCCGATGGGGTAATCCTGGGCCAGGTGGACGATCTGGATCTCCCGAACCGCGATCTCATACCCTCCGGGGATGCCGGGCGCCCGGGCGTCCTGGCGGACGGTCCCGGTCACGATCAGGGAGGACTCCTGGGTCACCCGCCGCGCGGCCTCGAAGGTCTCCGGCGGGACATCCCGCATGGAGACCACGCACTGGACGATGCCCGTGCCGTCCCGCACCAGCAGGAAGTAGAGGCGGCCCTTGTCGGTCTTGTTGTAGAGCCACCCCCGCACGGTCACTTCCGCGCCCACGTAGTCCGCGATCCGCTCGATGCGCATCAGCGTGGCCACGAATGGAACCTCCCGATCGGGGAGTGCCGCTTTCACATCTCCTGACGGCCCTGGAGCGCCCGAACCAGGGTGATCTCATCGGCGTAGTCCAGATCCCCGCCCACCGGCAGGCCCCGGGCCAGGCGGGTCACCCGCACGCCCAGAGGGGCCAGGAGGCGGTGGATATACACGGCCGTGTTCTCTCCCTCCAGGCTGGGGTTGGTGGCCAGGATCACCTCCCGAGGGGCCCCCCGCCGCACCCGTTCGACCAGTTCGCGGATGCGCAGGTCTTCCGGCCCGACGCCATCCATGGGGGAGATCACCCCGTGCAGCACGTGATAGACCCCCGTGTATTCGCCGGTGCGCTCGATGGCCAGCACGTCCAGGGGCTCCTCCACCACACAGATCAGCCCGTGATCCCGCCGCTCGTCCCGACAGATGGCGCAGGGGCTCTCGTCGGTGATGTGGAAGCAGATCTCACACAGGCGGGTTTGCTGCTTGAGGTTGCGAAGGGCCTCCGCCAGGGCCATCACCTCCTCCTCGGGGGCCCGGAGCAAATAGAAGGCCAGCCGGGAGGCGGTCTTCGGCCCGATCCCGGGCAGCTTCACCAGCGCCTCGATCAGCCGCGCCATCGGCGGCGGCGCGATCGCCGTGAAAGGTCGCATGGGAGCTCTCCTAAACGACAACCCTGATGCGAATGATCATCATAACACCGCAAGGCCAAGTCCCGATCGCTTTGCAGCCCAAGCAAGCCTGTAAGGAAAGCAGAAGCGAGAACTGCCGGATTGTCGGATCCCCCCTGAGGCCAGATCTCGCTTCGTGTCCATAGAGTGTTCATAGAAGTTATGTCTGTATCGGAGAGAGGGGCTCCAAGCGTAACGCTGAAGTTCTTACCCTCGCCTTTTTAACGCATGCGAACCCGATAGCGTCCAGGCTCAATCATTACAATGCGATTCTGGAGCGAGATCCCCTTCGTGTTCAAATCCTGAAGGGTTTCTGCGATGGAAGCGGCCATTCTGGGAATAGGAATGCGGCGAAGTATAAGCAATCCGAAATGCGGGTGGGGCATCCAAAGGGCCAGCCCCAGATCCTGGGTGACCAAGGTCATCCCGCGCTGGAGCGCGAACCGGATGATCTCCGGATCGCTGGCTTGTGCCAGCTCGACACGACTCACGGGATCCACAGAGTAGCCCAGGGCAGACAGCTCATCCGCCACGCGAGGCGGGATGTTCTGATCGATGAGCAGATGCATCAAGCCAGGATACCCACGCGGATTTCCTCCAGCAAGTCCGCCGCATAATAAAGAGCCTGCCGAATCCGGTCCGAAGGAACTTCATACGCCCGGGCCGCTTCCTCAATGCTCCCCAGATCGGCGACGGCGCGAAGGACTGCCCACACCGGGGTGCGGGTCCCTTGCAGCACCGGGGCCCCGCTGACCACCTCCGGGTTCGCTTCAATGCCTGGAGCAAGCTCCCGTCGCTCTGGATTCATGGGGCCTCCTCTTATCGAATTCTTCATTCACCATTATAGCCCGACCCTTTCTAATGAGTTTCCGCCACCAGCGCCTGGTCCAGATCCTCGATGAGGTCGTCGGGGTGCTCCAGGCCAATGGAGAGGCGTAGGAGGTCCTCCGGCGTGGAGGTCCCGGGGCCCTCTATGGAGGCCCGGTGCTCGATCAGGCTTTCGGGCCCTCCGAAGCTGGTCGCCCGGGTGAACAGCCGCACCCGACCGGCCACCCGCAAGGCCGCCTCCCGGCCTCCCCACACCTGAAAAGAGAGCAGCCCTCCGAAGGCTGTCATCTGACGGGCCGCGATGGCGTGGCCCGGGTGATCCGGGAGGCCGGGGTAGTGCACCGCTTTCACCGCCGGATGCCGGGCCAGGAACTCCGCCACCCGCATGGCGTTCTCCGAATGGGCCCGCATCCGATAGGGGAGCGTCCGCAGGCCGCGCAGGATCAGCCAGCACTCGAAAGGCGACAGAACCGCTCCGCCGGTGATCTGGATCTCCCGCAGCCGCCGGGCGAAGGCGTCCTCCTCCCGCAGCACCACCACCCCGCCCATGACGTCCCCGTGACCGCCCAGATACTTGGTTGCGGAGTGCACCACGCCGTCGGCGCCCAGGGCCAGCGGCCGCTGGAGGATCGGCGTGGCGGCGGTGTTGTCGCAGAAACACCATGCCCCGGCCGCGTGAGCCCGGTCGGCCACCCAGGCGATGTCGGTGATCCGCAGCATCGGGTTGGAGGGCGTCTCCACCCACACCAGCCGGGCGGGCGTCCGCAGGGCTTCCTCGACGGCTGCAGGATCGGTGAGATCGACGAACTCCACCCGCAGGCCCCAGGCGGGGAGGATCTCCCGGAACAGCCGGGCCAGGCCGTGGTAAAGATCCTTCGAGATCACCACCCGGTCCCCGGGGGAGAGGGCCTGGAAGACGGCGAAGGCCGCCGCCGAACCGGAGGCGAAGGCCAGGGCCGTCGCGCCTCCCTCCAGGGCGGCCATGGCCTCCTCCAGGGCCGCCCGGTTCGGGTTGCCATGGCGGACGTAGATCCATCCGTGCGGATAGCTCCCATCCGCGGCCCGCTCGAAGGTGGTGGAGAGATAGAGCGGGGGAGCCACCGCTCCGGTGGCCGGGTCGCTGCGGGATCCCGCGTGGACGGCCAGGGTTTCCAGGCGCATCGGGAGCCACCGGCGGAGGGAGAGCGTCAGGCGCCGAGCAGCCCGCTCAGGCCCAGCTGGCCGGCCAGGGCGTTCAGCCGCTCCGCCGCATAGGCCTGAGAGCGCTCGATGGCCTGATTGATGGCCGCCACCAGCAGATCCTGGAGCATCTCCACATCCCCCGAGGAGAGCAGGGCGGGGTCAATGGCGATGGATTGCACCCGCTGATCGCCGGAGATCACGATGGTGATGGCCCCTCCGCCCGCCGTCACCGTCAGGGTCTCCTGGGCGAGGGCCTCCTTCGTTTTCACCATCTCCTCCTGCAGCCGCTGGATCTGCTGGAGGAGCTGCATCGGGTTGCCCAACCCACGCGTCTTGGTCATCGTCAGGCTCCTGAACGATAAGGATGGGGATCTCACTCCTCTTCCACCTGGGCGCCCAGGTCCTCCACCGCCCGCCGGATCAGGGGATCCTCGGCCGCCGGGCGCCGGCGCGGGGTCTTGCGGGCCACGATGTTGCGGATCGTCACCGGGACCCCAAAGGTGTGGCTCAGGATGTCCTCCACGAGGGCCTGAGCCTTCGCCCGGGGATCCTGGAACTTGTCCCGCAGCAGCTCGGAGGGCCAGGCCAGGACCACGGTGTGGCCTTCCACCGCATGGAGGGCGCAGGATTTCAGCAGCGCCTCAGTGGGCAGGCTCTGAGCCCGCACCGCCTTGAGGATGCTGGCCCAGCGCTCCCGGAGGGCCTCCAGGGTCAGCCCCCCCGACGGGGAGGCCGGGCCCGGAGGCGCGGGCGAAGGGGGCGCGGGGGTCGCCGCCGCGGGCGCCGGCGAGGGAGCGGGAGGAACAGGAGGGGCGCTCCGGGCCGCTCGGGCCTGCTGACAGACCAGGGCCGCCTCCACGAAGGCCAGCTCCAGGGCGAGCTGCGGCGACCAGGCGCTCCGGAAGTCCGCCGCCGCGGTCGTGAACAGGCGGATCAGACGAGGGAGGACCTCCGGGGGCAAGGCGCGGGCGTGCCGCTGGGCCGCGGCGCGCTGCTCCGGCAGGAGATCCGCCCCGCTGGCATCCCCCCATTGCAGCCACATGACCGCACGCAGGTGTTCCACCAGCTGCCGGGCCAGCTGCGGCGGATGGGCGCCCTCCTCCACGGCGCGAGCGAGGAGGGTCAGCCCGCGGGCCGTTTCCCCTTCGCTCAGGGCCTCCACGATCTCCCCCACCAGATCCCAGCGCCCGGCTCCCAGGGTCCGTTGCACGCGCTCCACCGTGATGGGCTCTTCATCGGCGGCGAGTTGATCCAGCAGGGTCACCGCGTCCCGCAGGCTGCCGGCCGCCTGGCGCCCGATCCAGGCCAGGGCTTCCGGCTCGGCGGAGAGCCCCTCGGCGGCCACGATCTCCTCCAGCCGCCGAACGATCTCGGCCGTCGTCAGGCGGCGGAAATCGAAGCGTTGACAACGGGAGAGGATCGTGGCGGGGATCCGATGGGGCTCGGTGGTGGCCAGGACGAAGATCACGTGCGGCGGAGGCTCCTCCAGGGTTTTGAGGAGGGCGTTGAAGGCCTCGGTGGTCAGCATATGGGCCTCATCGATGACGTAGACCTTATACCGGGCCTCACTGGGGGAGAAGCGAACCCGCTCCCGCAGATCCCGGATCTCATCGATGCCCCGGTTGGAGGCGGCGTCGATCTCGATCAGGTCGATGAGGCGCCCTTCGTTGACCGCCTGGCAGATCCGGCAGCGATCGCACGGTCGCTCCTCCACCGCTTCGGCCAGGCAGTTGACCGCCTTGGCCAGCAGGCGGGCCGTGGTGGTCTTGCCGGTCCCCCGCGGCCCGGCGAACAGATACGCGTGCGCGATGCGACCCAGGCGCAGGGCGTTGCGCAGGGTGCGGGTCACATGCTCCTGGCCGACCACTTCCTCGAACCGTCGGGGGCGCCACTTGCGGTAGAGGGCCAACGGCATCGGCGGCACGCTCCGGAGTCCTGCCGGTCTGGCCGCCATTATAACCGACGGGCGGGAAACCGGCAACGCAGCGCCCTGCCCCTGCCTCCGGCGCAGGACATGGAGGGCAACTGCGAGCAGTTGCCCTACGCCCCCGGCGAAACTTGACAAAATCCCCGATCCGATTATGATAGAAGCAAATCGGAACGCAGAACCGGAGCGCGAGGGGGATGTTCTGAGGGTTTGGCCGTCGGGTCAACGCAGGACTCGCCCGACGGCTTTTTGTTTGGAAGCCCAGGCGCCTGCTCACCCCCGAGGCCGCGTCTCCCTCCCTCGGATCCCCTTCTTCCGGTCGGATCGTTCCGCAACCTGAAGCAGGGAGTCCGCCCCTCGCGGGCTTCAAAAATCTTTCTTAAGGAGTTGCAGCAATGGCTGGTCAGCGTGTCAAGGGCACCGTCCGCTGGTTCAACCGGACCAAGGGGTACGGCTTCATCCGGCCGGACGAAGGGGACCGCGACGTCTTCGTCCACTACACGGCCATCGTCGGCCAGGGGTTCCGCAACCTCGAGGAGGGCGAGCGGGTGGAGTTCACCATCCGCGAGACCCCCAAGGGCCTCCAGGCCGAGCAGGTCGTGCGCCTGTCCGAGTGAACACGGTGCCGGCTCCACCCGACCCGGGGCAGCGGGAGCCTCCGAACGGAGGCTCCCGCTGCTTTTTACGAGGTGCCGTCACGAGAGACCTCCTTAGAGCGCGCCAATGTCGGGGGCGAGTTGCGCCTCTCGGCGATGAGAAGCAGAATACCTTCGTCGGAATACGCGGCGGACGCTCGGCCTGGATCATGCGTGGAGCGCGGGCATGCCCATTCGGGTGCTGGACCCGGAGCTGGTGGCTCAGATCGCGGCCGGGGAGGTGATCGAGCGCCCGGCCTCGGTGGTTAAGGAGCTGGTGGAGAACGCCCTGGACGCCGGCGCCTCGCGGATCGAGGTGGAGACGGAGGGGGGCGGCCGTTCGCGCATCCGGGTCGCCGATGACGGGTGCGGCATCCCGGCCGCGGAAGTCGCCCTCGCCTTCGCCCGCCACGCCACCAGCAAGATCTCCGCGCCCGAGGACCTCTTCCGCATCGCCACCCTGGGGTTCCGGGGCGAAGCCCTGGCCGCCATCGCCGCCGTCGCCCGGGTCACCTGCCGGACTCGGGCTGTCGGGGAAGAGCTGGGCACGTATGTTCGCATCGAAGGAGGAGAGATCCGGGAGCAGCGGCCCATGGCGCGCCCCCCGGGCACGGAGATGATCGTGGAGGACCTGTTCTTCAACACCCCGGCCCGCCGGAAGTTCCTGAAGGGGGAAGGGGCGGAGCGGCGGGCCATCGACCTCTGGATCAGCCGCTACGCCCTGGCTTACCCGAGGGTCGCGTTCTTCCTCCGGCATGACCGGCGGGAGGCCCTGACGCTCCCTGCCGCTCGCGAGCCCTGCCATCGCCTCGCCGCCCTCTACGGGGCGGAGGTGGCGGAAGCCCTCCTGGAGGTGCACGAAGCGGACGAAGAGATGCGGATCTCGGGGTGGATCAGCCCGCCGGGGATGGATCGCCCGGACCGCCAGGAGATGGCCTTCTTCGTGAACGGACGCTGGGTGCAGGACCGCATGCTCCCGGCGGCGGTGCTGCAGGCCTATCACACCCTGCTCCCCGCCGGCCGCTTCCCCTGGAGCTTTCTCTGGATCGATCTTCCCCTCGATGCGGTGGATGTGAACGTTCACCCGGCCAAGATCGAGGTCCGTTTCCGGGATCCGGATCGGGTGTTCCGTCTGGTCCAGCGCGCCGCCCACCGAGCCCTCCGCCAGACGGCTCCTCGCGTCTTTCAGTCCGTCGCCTCCCCAATGGCGCCGGTTTCGATGCCTGCCCGTCCCCTCCCGCCCGGGGAGCCCGCGGATGTCCTTCCGAAGCCATCCGGGGAGGAGGCCGGCCTTCCCCCGCTCCGGGTGATCGGGCAGCTCCAGGCGACCTACATCGTCGCCGAGGGGCCGGATGGCCTCTACCTGCTGGACCAGCACGCGGCGCACGAGCGGGTGCTGTATGAGGAGCTCATGGCCCGGCGTCAGGAGGGGCCGCTCCCGGCCCAACCGCTGTTGCAACCGGTGCTGCTGGAGGTCTCACCAGAGGAAAGGAGCCTGCTGGAGGAACACCAGGAGACGTTGCGGGAGCTGGGGCTCTGGATCGAGCCCTTCGGCCCCCGCGCCGTCCGCGTGCGGGCCATCCCAGCCGTCCTCTCCGCCGAAGCGATTCGGGCGGTGATCCAGGACCTCCTGTTCGACCTGCATGAAGCGTGACGGCCGATGGAGGCGGCTTTAGAGGCCCGCTGGATCCGGAGCATCTGCAAGCGCGCCGCTGTGAAGGCCGGGCAGGTCCTCGGCATGGAGCAGATGCAGCATCTGGTGCGGGCGCTGGAGCGATGCGCCATGCCCTGGACCTGCCCGCACGGCCGGCCGACGGTGTTGCGGTTCCCGCTGGGCCAGCTGGCCCATCAGTTCGGACGGGAGCCTTGAGGGGACAGGCCCGCCCATGGCCTCGGAGGGGCTCACCGGCCCCGGCCTTTGGGCATCTTGCCGCTCGGGTTCGGCTTCTTCGAAGAGGCGGAGCCCGAACCCGTCGCCGGGGTGGGGGACGGCGTGGGCGTGACGAAGGCCCTGGACCGGGCGGAGCGCATGATGGCGCCCAGGCCCCGGCCGCCCGGATGGAGGCCGTAAATGCGATAGGCCTGGCCCCAGCCGACCTGGCGCCCCAGCTGGAGCGCCTGCTCCAGGGAGAGATCGTTCGTGGGATCGGCGTCGCTCTGAGAGGCCAGGACCAGCTGAAGCGCTCGGGCGATCTCGCCGTAGCCGAAGCCCTGGGCGTGGAGGCCCATCAGATCCGTGACGGAGATCGTCGGCGTGAGGCCGAAGGTGGGAAACGTCTGGCTGATCCAGCGGGCCAGGGCCAGGGCGACCGGATGGATCCGGGTCACCGGCACCGTGGGGGTGAGCGTGGGCGTCGGTGTGGGCGTGGGCTCCTCCGCCGGCGCCGCCGCGCCGGCCCCCCGGGCCATCGCCAGCCCCAGGCCCAGGGCCAACCCGATGCCCAACAGATTGCCAACCATCCCGATCACGATTCGTCGCATCGCAGATCCCTCCGGTTTGGGAGTGGGAGAACGAACGCCGCTCCAGCCCCGGGTGCCCTCCGGGTCGACAGGAGGCCCGGGACCGGATGACGGCCCGTTCCAATCCGCAGGCGGAAGTGGTCAGAGCGGTCTGACTGCGGATCTTCCAAATCATAAACCGCTCCAGGGTTCGGAGAAGATACGCGTGACGTTTGCCTCATTCCGGACGGTTTCATAGGAGGATGAGGGATGGGCCTGCTCACCCCTCATCCCGAAGAGCGACGCTGGATCGCCCGGGCGCGGAAGGGAGATCCGGAGGCCATCGCGGCCCTGTATCAGCATTACGCCGATGGCGTCTACCGCTATCTGCTCTACCGGGTGGGCGACGCCGAGCTGGCGGAGGATCTCACCGCGGATGTGTTCCTCAAGATGATCGAGGACCTGCCGCGGTATGAGGAGCGGGGCCTTCCCTTCGGCGCCTGGCTGTTCCGCATCGCCCGGGCCCGTCTGATCGATCACTGGCGACGACAGGGGCGGCGCCCCCTCGTGGCGCTGGAGGACACGGAGACGGGGCCGCAGCTCAGCCAGGACATCCCGGAGGACGAGATCGCGGTCTCGGAGATGATCCAGCGGGCGCTGCGGGTGCTCACCGAGGAGCAGCGGGAAGTGGTGGTCCTGCGCTTCCTGGTCGGGATGAGCCTGGAGGAAGTGGCTCGGGCGATGGGGAAATCCGTGGGCGCTGTCAAGGCCCTCCAGCATCGCGCCCTGAGCGCCTTAGCCCGTTATCTGGAGAAGATCCGGTGATGGATCCGAAGCGAGACGCGCTTGAGATCGAGATCCTGGAGCGCTGCCTGCGCCGGCTGGAGCAGGGCGCGGACCTGGAGACGCTCCTGCGGGAAGTCCCCGAGGCGGTCCCGTTGCGCCCGCTTCTGGAGACCGCCCTCTGGCTCCGGCGCGGCCAGGAGGTGGCTCTCTCTCCCGCAGCGCGCCGACGGCTGATCCGTCAGGGGCAGCTCCGCGCAGCCCGGCGGGCGGCTGCCCCGCGGGCGTCCCGGCCGGTCTTCCGCTGGGCGTGGGCGCTGATGGCCGTCCTGGGCTTGATCTTGGTCCTTTTGAGCGCGGTGGGAGCGGCGGAGGCCAGCCTGCCCGGCGAGCCCCTGTATCCGGTCAAACGGGCCGTGGAAGGTTTGGTCACCCTGGGGATGTCGCCGGAGGAGCGGGCCCTCTACCTGGCGGAGCGACGCTGGTCGGAGTTCGAGGCGAGCGCCGCCCGGGGGCGCTGGCTCCCCGACCTCGCCGAGGAGAGCTTGGCCCGTCTGGAAGAGGCTGCCCGTCTGGGGGCGGAAGGCCCCGCAGGGCCCGCGGCGCGGCTGCGCGCCCTCTACGAGCGTCAGGGCGTCCTCCTGGAGGAGGCCGCAGCGGTCGCCCCGCCGGACGTCCGTTCCGCCCTGGCCCGCGCGCGCCAGCGCTGGGCCTGGCTGGCGCCGGTCCTCGGCCGGCCCGAAGGGGGGATCCCCGAACCGACCCGGTCGGTGGAGACGCCGGTCCTGCCGGAGCCGACGGCGGAGATCCTGCGGGAGCGAATCCACACCCCGCCGGGCCTGGAGAAACAGGAGACGCCTTCTGCGCCGCGCACCCCACCGGGTCAGGAGAAGACTCCACCGGGCCAGGAGAAGAAAGAAACGCCTCGCCCGGTCCGCACCCCTCCAGGCCAGGAGAAAAAAGACACTCCGGGCCCTCCCCGAGGCCAGGATTCCGCTCCGCCGGGAGATCAAGGCCCAAAAGGCTCTCCGGGAAGGTAGAGGTAAGGCTCTCTCCGGCTGCATATCCTCATCACAAGGGGTGTGTCCCAATTTTGTCGGGCCTGGCTGCTTTGTAGGACAACTGCTCGCAGTTGTCCTACGATTTTGGGACACACCCATCACAAGGCCCGGCCCTGGACGGCCGGGCCGCTTTGTCGATCCCCGACAAAACGGATAAAATGGGGGGGAACCTGCCCTCAGGCGGAGCAACGATGGAACGGCTCTGGACCCCCTGGCGGATGGCTTACCTGAAAGGGGAGGGCGAGGCGCCTCAGGGTTGCATCTTTTGCCGGAAGGTCGACGGTTCCGACGAGGCGGAACACATCCTCCTTCGCGGGCGCACCGCATATGTGACCCTCAACCGATACCCCTACAACAACGGCCACCTGATGGTCATCCCCTACGCCCACGTGCCCAGCCTGGAGGACCTGGACCCTCCGACGATGCTGGAGGTGATGCAGCTCGTCGCCCTTTCCTTGAAGGCCCTCCGTCAAGCCTACCGGCCGGAGGGGTTCAACGTCGGGGCCAACATCGGCCGGCCCGCCGGCGCCGGGGTGGCCGATCACGTCCATATCCACGTCGTCCCCCGCTGGACGGGGGACACGAATTTCATGCCGGTCATCGGCAACACCCGCGTGCTCCCCGAATGGCTGGACGACACCTATCGCCGTCTCCGGCCGCTGTTCGAAGAGCTGGCTTCCTCCCTTCAGCGGCCATCCGGGGATCCCTGATCCGAACGGAGCGGATGCGGAGGCGCATCCCGGCGGAGGGGAACGATCGTTCGTTGGCCCGGGAGGGGGATCCCCGGCAGGGCGGGATGGATGAGAGGCCTTGTTCACGGAGGGATCGCCATGCGCAAAGACGGTCGGGATCCGGTGATTGTGGGGGCGGCGCGCACGCCCATCGGGAAGCTGCTGGGGGCGCTCTCGCCCCTCCCGGCGCCCCAGCTGGGCGCCGTGGCCATCCGTGAGGCCATCCGTCGGGCGGGCGTCGATCCTGCCCATATCGACGAGGTCATCATGGGGGAGGTGGTCCAGGCCGGCAGTGGCATGGCCCCAGCCCGGCAGGCCGCGGTCGCCGCCGGGATCCCCGTCGAGGTGGGGGCGGTCACGGTCAACAAGGTCTGCGGCTCAGGGTTGAAGGCGGTGATGCTGGCGGCCCAGGCGGTGAAGGCGGGGGATGCAGACGTGGTGGTGGCCGGGGGGATGGAGAGCATGAGCAACGCCCCGCACCTGATCCGATTGCGGGCGGGGATGCGTTACGGTCACCTCCAGGCGGAGGACAGCCTGATCGCCGATGGCCTGCGCTGCCCCTTCAACCAGGTGCTGATGGGGGAGCTGGCTGAGTTCATCGCCGACCAGTTCGAAGTGACCCGCGAGGAGATGGACGCCTTCGCCCTGGAGAGCCATCGCAAAGCCGTGGCCGCCATCGATGCCGGTCGATTCCGGGCGGAGATCGTCCCGGTGGAGGTCCCTGACGGCAAGGGAGGCACCCGGGTGGTGGACACGGATGAAGGCCCCCGGCGGGATACCTCCATGGAGGCCCTGGCCCGCCTCAAGCCGGCCTTCCGGCCCAACGGGCGGGTGACGGCGGGGAACTCCCCCGGGCTCAACGATGGGGCGGCGGCGGTGGTGGTGATGAGCCGAGCGAAGGCGGAGGCCCTGGGGATCCCGCCCCTGGCTCGGATCGTGGGCTACGCCCAGGCGGCGGTGGATCCGCAGTGGTTGTTCTACGCGCCGGCGAAGGCGATCCCTCGCCTCCTGGAGCGGGTGGGCTGGCGCTGGGAGGAAGTCGATCTCATCGAGATCAACGAGGCCTTCGCCGCCCAGGTCCTGGCCGACGCCCGGGCCATGGAACGGCAGGGATACCGGTGGGACTGGAGCCGGGTGAACGTGAACGGGGGGGCGATCGCCCTCGGGCACCCGGTGGGGGCGAGCGGCGCCCGCATCCTGGTCACCCTGATCTACGCCCTGCGGGACCGCGGGCTGCGCCGGGGCATCGCCACCCTGTGCCTGGGCGGAGGGGAGGCCGTGGCCATGGCCGTGGAGCTCGAGCCGTAGGAGCCGCGACCTTTCCGTCATCGAAAACCAGAGGCTGGGAGTTGCCGGAGCGGCTTCCGCCGCGACCTTTGCGTCATCGAAGATGGGAAGTTCGGGGCGAAAGCCCCTCCTACCGGAAAACGGATCACGCACCCCAACGATGGGGAGGATCGCCATGACGCTGCAGGATGTTCGAACGGTGGGCGTGGTGGGTTGCGGCCTGATGGGCTCGGGGATCGCCGAGGTGTGCGCCCGGGCCGGCTTTCAGGTCATCGTCCGGGAGGTGAACGAGGATCTCCTCCGCAAGGGGCTGGACCGCATCCGGGCCTCGATGGCGAAGGCGGTGGAGCGGGGTAAGCTGGCCGCCGCCGAGATGGAGGCGGCCTGGGGGCGCATCCGGGGCACCCTGCGGATGGAGGACTTCGCCGCCTGCGACCTGGTCATCGAAGCGGTGGTGGAGGACATGCCGACCAAGAAGCAGGTCTTCGCGGAGCTGGATCGCATCTGCCCGCCTCACGCCGTCCTGGCCAGCAACACCTCCTCCCTCTCCATCACCGAGCTGGGGAGCGTCACCCGGCGACCGGAGAAAGTCATCGGCTTCCATTTCTTCAACCCGGTCCCGGTGATGCCGCTTCTGGAGATCGTCATCGGGCTGCAGACGGCGGAGGAGACGGTGGCCCTGGGCCGGGCCCTGGCCGAGCGCCTGAACAAGACGGTGGTGATCTCCAAGGACCGCCCAGGGTTCATCGTCAACCGCCTGCTGATCCCCTACCTCCTGGACGCCATCCGGCTCCTCGAGGAGGGGGTGGCGACCATGGAGGACATCGACACGGCGATCCGGCTGGGCCTGAACCACCCCATGGGGCCGTTCACCCTGATGGACTTCGTGGGATTGGACACGTTGCTCTTCATCGCCGACGCGATGTTTGAGGAGTTCAAGGACCCGCGCTACGCGGCCCCGCCTCTGCTGCGCCGCATGGTGGCCGCCGGCTGGCTGGGCCGCAAGAGCGGGAAGGGGTTCTACACGTACGCGGCGTGAGGGAGGCGGGTTAGAGCAGACCCGGTGGTGTTCGGTCTGGACATCGGGTCCATCCTGAGCTTTAAGGAGGTTTCCGATGGGGGTGGAGATCCTGGCGCAGGCGGGGTTGAACTTCGAGCTCTCCGAAGAGCATCGGATGTTCCAGCAGGTGGTGCGGGAGTTCGCCCAGAAGGAGATTGCCCCGGTGGCCGCCCGCTACGATGAGACAGGGGAGTTTCCCTGGGAGACGGTGCGCAAGATGGCCGCCATGGGGCTGATGGGCCTGGAGGTCCCCGAGGAATACGGCGGCCAGGGGCTGGACGCCATCGCCTCCGCCCTGGCGATGATCGAGATCGCCAAAGCCGACGCCGCCCACAGCGCGATCATGTCCGTCAACAACACGCTCTTCTGCTTCCCCATCCTCACCTTCGGGACCGAGGAGCAGAAGCGCAAATACGTGGCGCCGGTGGCCACCGGCCAGGCCATGGGCGCCTACGCCCTCACCGAGCCCCAGTCGGGCTCCGACGCCGCCGGCATGCGCACGCGGGCGGTGCGCAAAGGGGACGTCTACATCATCAACGGGCGTAAGTCCTGGATCACCAACGGCCCCGTGGCCGATTACATCGTCCTCTTCGCGATGACCGATCCTGAGAAGAAGCATCACGGCATCAGCGCCTTCATCATCGAGACCAACCGCCCCGGGTTCAGCCGCGGCAAGAAGGAGAAGAAGCTGGGCATCCGGGCCAGCGCCACCTGTGAGATCTACCTCGACAACTACGAGTGCCCGGTCGAGAACCGGCTGGGGGAGGAGGGCGAGGGCTTCCGGATCGCCATGACCACCCTGGACGCCGGGCGGGTGGGGATCGCGGCCCAGGCGGTGGGGATCGCCGAGGCGGCCTATGAGGCGGCCCTGGCCTGGGCGAAGCAGCGGGAGGCCTTCGGCCGCAAGATCGGGGAGTTCCAGGCCATCCAGTGGAAGCTGGCCGACATGCGGGTGAAGCTGGAGGCAGCCCGGCTGCTCACCCTCCAGGCGGCCTGGAAGCGGGAACGGGCCAAGCGCACCGGCGAGCGCTACACGCTGGAGGCGGCCATCGCCAAGCTGTTCGCCAGCGAGGCCGCCCAGTGGATCACCTACGAGGCCATCCAGATCCACGGCGGCATGGGCTACAGCCGGGAGATGCCGGTGGAGCGCTACTTCCGCGACGCCCGCATCACCACCATCTACGAGGGCACCAGCGAGATCCAGCGCCTGGTCATCGCCCGTCAGATCCTGGGGTTCAAGAGCAGCGTCTGAACGCGACATCCTCCAGGGAGCGGCAGATCCACCCATGAAGGCCATCGTCTTCTATCAGCACGGGGGTCCGGAGGTGTTGCAGGCGGCGGAGCTGCCCACGCCCCATCCGGGGCCGGGGGAGGTGCAGGTCCGCGTCCACGCCTGCGCGATGAACCATCTCGATCTCTGGGTGCGGCGCGGGATCCCCGCCCTGCGGCTGGAGATGCCCCACATCCCGGGCTCGGATGTGGCGGGGGTGGTGACCGAGGTGGGCCCGGAGGTCTCGGGGGTTCAGGTGGGGGATCGGGTGGTGGTGAACGCCACCCTGAGCTGCGGGGAGTGCGAGTTCTGCCTGCGAGGGGAGGACAACCGCTGCCGCCGGGGGGCTATCCTGGGCGAGCACGTGCGAGGGGGCTATGCGGAATACGTGGTGGTGCCGGCCCGCAACGTCTTGAAGCTGCCGGAGGGCTTCCCTTATGAGGAGGCGGCGGCGGCCTCCCTGGTGTTCCTCACCGCCTGGCACATGCTGATCACCCGGGGCGGGCTACGGCCCGGGGAGGATGTGCTCATCGTGGGGGCCGGGGGCGGGGTGAACACCGCGGCCCTTCAGATCGCGAAGCTGGCGGGCGCCCGCGTGGTGGTGGTGGCTTCGAACCCGGAGAAGGCGGAGCGGGTTCGCGCCCTGGGCGCCGATCACGTCATCGATCGCTCCCAGGAGCCGGACTGGTCCCGCGCGGTCTGGCAGTGGACGGGGAGGCGGGGGGTGGATGTGGTGGTGGACAACGTGGGGCAGGCCACGTGGATGAAGAGCATTCGCTGTCTGCGGCCGGGCGGGCGCCTGCTGGTGGTGGGGGCCACCTCCGGCCCGAACCCGGAGGATTTCGACATCCGGTATGTGTTCTCCCGGCAGATCAGCATCCTGGGGTCCACCATGGGGACCCGGGATGATTTCCGGACCGTGATAGGGCTGGTCTTCGCCGGCCGGTTGCGGCCGGTGATCGACCGGGTGTTGCCCTTCACGGAGGAGGGGGTGCGGGAAGGGCATCGCCTGCTGGAGAGCGGGGCGGTCTTCGGCAAGATCGTCTTCCGGATGGATGAGGGGCGGTGAGCCCGCGGCGGCGCGCCCTGGGGGCGCTGTGGTTGGCCTACTTCGCCCTGCTCAACGCCCTGCGGGCCCTGTATTACGGGCTGGCGGTCCCGCGGGCGTGGGCCGAGGAAGGGATCCACGGCCCGTGGGGCTATCTGGCGGGGGCGGCCGGGTTGTGGGCCGTGATCTTCGGGGGGCTGGCCGTTCTCTGGTGGCGCCGGGGGCGCCGGGCTTCGAGGTGGGCCCTGGGGGCGATGGCCCTGTATCAGGCGCACATCTGGGTCCACCGCCTGCTGCTGATGCGAAGCCCCTTCACGGCCGGCAGCCACGGCTTCGCCCTGCTGATCAGCCTGCTCACCCTCCTTCTCACCGTCGGGATCCTCGGGGGCATCCGATGGGCCTGGGATGGGGCAGAAGTGAAGAAGAAGGGGATGTCCTGATCGGGACATCCCCTTCTGTTCATCGATGAACGGATCGGCGTCTGGCCCTCAGCCTTCCATCACCGCCTGGATCTGATCCAGGGCCCAGTCCAGGTCCTCCGGGGAGATCACCAGGGGCGGGGCGAAGCGGAGGATATGCTCGTGGGTGTCCTTGACCAGCACGCCCCGCTCCTTCAGGGCCTCGGCGAAGCGCCGGGCCCCGCCGGCTTCAGGATGGAGCTCGATCCCGATCAGCAGGCCGCGGCCGCGCACCTCCTTGATATACGGGCTCCGGATCGCCCGCAGCCGCTGCATGGCGTGCTCCCCCAGGGCCGCCGCCCGTTCCGGCAGACCCTCCTCCACGATCACCCGCAGGGCCTCCCGGGCCACGGCCGCGGCCAGGGGGTTGCCGCCGAAGGTGCTCCCGTGATCCCCCGGCCGGAAGACGCCCAGGATGTCCCGACGGGAGACCACGGCCGAGATGGGCACCACCCCGCCTCCCAGGGCCTTGCCCAGGATCACCATATCCGGCTGCACATCCTCCCACCACGAGGCCAGAAGCTTCCCGGTCCGTCCGAGGCCGGTCTGGATCTCATCGGCGATGAAGAGGACGTTGTGGCGCCGGCAGATCTCGGCGGCGTGGGCGAGATAGCCGGGCGGCGGCACCCGCACCCCGCCCTCCCCCTGGATGGGCTCCACCAGGAAGGCCACCGTGTTCGGGGTGATGGCCCGCTCCAGGGCCTCCGCGTCCCCATACGGGATGATCACAAAGCCCGGCGTGTAAGGGCCGAAGTCCTCCCGATACTGCGGCACCGTGGAGAAGCTGATGATGGTGGTGGTCCGGCCGTGGAAGTTCCCCTCGCAGACGATGATCTCCGCCTGATCCCGAGGGACTCCCTTCACCCGGTATCCCCACTTGCGGGCGGTCTTGATGGCGGTCTCCACCGCCTCGGCCCCCGTGTTCATCGGCAGGGCCATCTCATAACCGAGCAGCTCGCAGAGCTCCTTCAGGAAGGGCCCCAGCTGATCGTTCCGGAAGGCTCGGGAGGTCAGCGTCACCCGCTGGGCCTGCTCGATCAGGGCCCGGATGATGCGGGGATGTCGGTGCCCCTGGTTGAGGGCCGAGTAGCCGCTCAGGGCGTCCAGGTAGCGGCGCCCCTCCACATCATACACCCAGGCCCCTTCCGCCCATGCGATGACCACGTCGATGGGCTGATAGTTCGGGGCGCTGTAGGTGTTCTCCATCTCAATGTAATCGATCGAGCGAAGCAGCGTCTGAGCGGACATGGATGCCTCCTGGATGGATCAGGATGGGACTCACCTTCATGGGGCCAGGCCCTTCGGGTCTGGGACCGGGGCCGGAGCGGCGCGGGAGGCCGGGACCCGCATCGCTTGCTCCAGGGCCTGCGCGACCAGCTCCTCCATCCGCACCCGCGCTTCGATCTCCCGCACGGTCTCCAGGGCAGGCCGGGTGATCACCCGGGGCGGCATCAGGAACTGGCAGCAATCCTCCCCGGGCATGATCGAGAGCTCATAGGTCCCGATGGCCCGCGCCCGCTCGATGATCTCGACCTTGTCCATCCCGATGAGCGGGCGCAGGATGGGCATGGTCGCCGCGTCCTCGATGACGGACAGGCTCTCCAGGGTCTGGGAGGCCACCTGCCCGAGGGAATCCCCGGTCACCAGGGCCAGCCCGCCCTCCCGGCGGGTGAGGGCCTCCGCCACCCGGACCATCAGGCGGCGGTAAAGGATGAGGCGATAGGGGGCGGGGGCGGCCAGGACGATGGCGCGCTGGAGCTCCCCGATGGGCACGATGTAGAGCCAGGGGTTCATCCCGTAGGGCTGGAGCTGGCGCACCAGGGCCGCGGCCTTGGCCTCCGAGGCGACCCAATCCCCGAAGGGCCCGCTGTGGAAGTGAATGGGGATCACCTCGCAACCCCGCTTGAGCATCAGATAGCCGGCCACGGGGGAGTCGATGCCGCCGGAGAGCAGCAGCCCCACCTTCCCGCTGACCCCGACCGGCAGTCCGCCGGGACCCCGATGGCGGGCGAAGTAGACCAGGGCGGTGTTGGTGGCGATCTCAATGTAAGCGACCCAGGCGGGCTCCTCCAGGTTCACCCGCCAGCCGGTGCGGCGCTGGACCTCCGCGCCGATGTGGCGCTCGATCTCCTGGGAGGTGAAGGGGAAGGATTTATCCGCCCGGGAGGCCCGAATGCAAAAGGAGGGGACGGGCTCGGAGGGGAGGTGGCGCAGGACGATCTCGGTGAGGACGTGGAGATCCTTCGCGGCGGGGATGGCCGGCGCGAAGTAGGCGATGCCGAAGACCGTGCGCAGGCGCTCCACCCAGAGGGCCTCCGGGATCGGGCGCGGGAGCCGGATCAGGAAGCGGCCGGGGAGGCGCTCCACGAGGGCCGGCCCGACGTCCTGGAGCCGCTCCTCGATCCGCCGGGCCAGGGTCCGCTCGAAGAAGCCCCGGTTGCGGCCTTTCAGGCCGATCTCCGCATAATGCACCACGGCATACCGGCTTTCCATCGCTCCTTCCTCGTCCTGGGTCCGGATCTCGGTCCGCTCCACCGCGCCGGACGTCGGCCTTGATGCCGATTGAAATCGGCCCCTCAAGGCGCTGCGCGCCGGGCGTCGGCCTTCGCCGACGCAAAGAGGGATTCTTCGGTCGGCGCAGGCCGACCGTTGGCCGAAGGCTCTCACGCCGATTGAAATCGGCCCCTCAAGGCGCTTGCGCGCCGGGCGTCGGCCTTCGCCGACGCAAAGAGGGATTCTTCGGTCAGCGCAGGCCGACTGTCGGCCGAAGGCTCTGCGCCGATTGAAATCGGCCCCTCAAGGCGCTGCGCGCCGGGCGTCGGCCTTCGCCGACGCAAAGGATGCTTTCCGGTCGGCGCAGGCCGACCGTTGGCCGAAGGCTCTGCGCCGATTGAAATCGGCCTCTAAGGCGCTTGCGCGCCGAGCGTCGGCCTTCGCTGACGCAAAGAGGGATTCTTCGGTCGGCGCAGGCCGACCGTTGGCCGAAGGCCCCTGGAGGCCGAATTCATTCGGCGCACCCTGCGCCAAGCGTCGGCCTTCGCCGACGCAAAAGATGCTTTCCGGTCGGCGCAGGCCGACCGTCGGCCGAAGGCCTCCCGAGGTCGAATTCATTCGACTCACAAGCCGACCCCCGGCCAAAGGCCTCCCCAGGTCGAATTCATTCAACGCGCAAGCCTCCCTGGGCCCAATTCCTTCGGCGTGCAAAAGGGGCGCGGCCTTCGCGCCCCTTCTCCACCATGGGCGAGGCAGGACTCGAACCTGCGACCCTCCGCTTGTAAGGCGGATGCTCTCACCCCTGAGCTACTCGCCCGTTTTCCCCGCCGGCCGGGTCGCCGGCTGGGTGTTGAAGCGGTTCATCGCGGCCTCCAGCCCCTCCTCAATGAACGTTCGCATCGCCTGAACCGCCCGGTGCAACACCCCCTCCAGGATCTCCTCCTCATCCGGCCGGAAGTCCTGGAGGACGTAATCCGCTGGGTCCATCTGCCCCGGAGGGCGCCCGATGCCGATGCGCAGGCGCGGGAACTCGGTGGTCCCCAGGGCCTGGACGATGGATTTCATCCCGTTGTGGCCGCCCGGGCTGCCCCGGGGCCGCAGCCGGATCGCCCCCAGCGGGAGGTCCATGTCATCGTAGACCACGAGCAGCCGGTTCAGCGGCACACGGTAGGATGAAACCAGGGGACGCACGGAGCGGCCGCTCAGGTTCATGAACGTCTGTGGCTTGGCCAAGATCACCCGCTGGCCGGCCAGGCGCCCCTCGGCGAGGAGGGCCTGATGCTGGATACGTCGGAAGGCCATTTGATGGGCCTGGGCGAAGAGGTCCACCGCTCGGAAGCCGACGTTGTGGCGGTTGCGGGCATACTCCGGCCCCGGGTTCCCCAGGCCCACGATCAGCACCGGAGGCCCCTCCGGGATGTCCTCCTCCGCTGTCTCTCCCCCAGCGGGCTCCGGCCGCAGCGCCCGGAGGATCCGATCCAGCCGCTCCAGGGCGTCTTCGTAGTGCAGAGTCACCGGTTCGTTTCTCCCATGGAGGTTCCGACGCAACGGCTCACTGGGCCCGCACCAGGATCGGCGCCCCGCGCCACAGGGATTCCAGGTCGTAGTAGCGACGCTGCGGGGGTGCGAACACGTGGACGATGATGTCCCCGTAATCCATCAGCACCCATCCGGAGGCGGGGTCTCCCTCCACCCGCGCCGGGTCCACCTGGTATCCCCGGGCCGTGGCCTCCGCGATCCCCTCCACGATCGCTTTCAGCTGTCGCTCCGAGGTCCCGGTGCAGATGATGAAATAATCGGCGAAGGCCGCCCGGGACCGGATGTCCATCAGCACCACATCCATCCCTTTTTTGTCCAGGATGGCGTCCACAATCCGGTGTGCGAGATCCAGCGTGTTCAGGGATCCACCTCCCGGGTCGAGGATCGATGGGCTCTCCGGGCTCGTTCGAACCCCCTTATCATTCTACCATGCCGAACGGGATCCTCCCATGCGGATCTTCCCCGCCTCTCGGGCCTCCCGGTTTTCCGTCGCAGGTGGATCCGCGGGCTTTGCACCCTGGCCGGCGGCAAGGCGGCGAGGGGAGATGGCGGGGATACGGGCCTTGCCCGGGCTCTTCGATCAGCGAAAAATAAGGTGAACCCGTGCGGGGTCAACGGATGTGAGCGGGCATCCCTCTGAGTTTTCCGGCTCCGAAATCCTCTGCGGACGGGAGGTGAGCATGGCGGAGGCGTTCCTGGAGACAGGGATGACGGCGGAGGAGATCGTGGCCCTCTGCCGGCAGTATACGATCTATGAGTGGTCCGCCCAGGGGATGGTGGATCCCATCCCGGTGGTGCGGGCGAAAGGGGTTTACTTCTGGGACGCCAGAGGGCGGCGCTATCTGGATTTCAACTCCCAGCTGATGAACGTGAACATCGGCCATGGCGACGAGCGGGTCATCCGGGCCATCCAGGAGCAGGCCGCCCGGCTTCCCTATGTGAATCCCTTCATGGCCACGGAGCCCCGCGCCCGGCTGGGCCGCATGCTGGCGGAGATCGCCCCCGGGGATCTGAAGAAGGTCTTCTTCACCCTGGGCGGGGCGGACGCGAACGAGAACGCCATCAAGATCGCTCGCCTTTACACCGGTCGCCATAAGATCATCGCTCGCTATCGTTCCTATCACGGGGCCACGGCAGGGGCTATCACCCTCACCGGCGACCCGCGGCGCTGGCCCGCCGAGCCCGGCATCCCCGGCGTCATCCACGTGATGGATCCATACCGCTATCGATGCCGCTGGTGCATGCGCGAGGAGCGCTGCACCCTGGATTGTCTGAATCATGTGGAGGACGTCATTCAGTTCGAAGGCCCGCACACCATCGCCGCCGTCTTCATCGAGACGGTCACGGGGACCAATGGGATCATCATCCCGCCCGATGGGTATCTGGAGGGCTTGCGGATGCTCTGCGATCGCTACGGCATCCTGCTGATCTGCGACGAGGTGATGAGCGGCTTCGGGCGGACCGGAGAATGGTTCGCCGTGAACCACTGGAAGGTGGTTCCGGATTTGATGACGGTGGCCAAGGGCCTGACCTCGGGCTATCTGCCCCTGGGCGCGGTGCTGATCTCAGAGCGCATCGCCGAGTTCTTCCGGGATCGGCCCTTCCCGGGCGGGCTCACGTATAACTCTCACCCCCTCTGTCTGGCCGCGGCCATCGCCACCCTGCAGGTTTATCAGGAGGATCGCCTCATCGAGAACGCCCGGCGCATGGGGGAGATCCTGGCCCGGGAGCTCGCCCGGCTGAAGGAGCGCCATCCCAGCGTGGGGGATGTGCGCAGCATCGGCCTGTTCGGGGTGGTGGAGCTGGTCAAAAACCGCGAGACCCGCGAGCCCCTGGTCCCCTTCAACGCCCAGCCCCGTGAGATGGGGATCATGAACCGTTTGAAGGAGTTCTTCCTCCAGAACGGGCTCTACACCTTCATCCGCTGGAACACCTTCTTCACCAACCCTCCCCTCTGCATCCGGGAGGAGGAGCTGATGGAGGGGCTGGAGATCATCGATCGGGGGCTGGAGATCACGGACGACGCGGTCGCATAGGCCGCGGATGCCCCGGCCTGTTCCGACATCCGGCAAGGAGGCGAGACCATGCGCGTCACCGTCTTCGGCAGCGGCGGCGTGGGAGGCTACTTCGGGGCCTTGCTCGCCCGGGCCGGCCACGAGGTGACGTTCATCGCCCGGGGTGCTCACCTGGAGGCGATGCGCGCCCGCGGCCTGCAGATCAAAAGCGTCCACGGGGATTTCCACCTGCGCCCCGTCCACGCCACGGACCGCCCGGAGGAGGCCCCGCCGGCGGATCTCGTCCTCTACGCGGTGAAGACCTATCACATCCCGGAGACGGTGGGGGTTCTGCCTCGCCTGCTCGCCCCGGAGGGGGTGGTGCTGACCACCCAGAACGGCGTGGAGGCCCCGGATCAGGTGGCCGCGGCGGTGGGGACGGAGCGGACCCTGGCAGGCGCTGTCTGGGTGGTTTCGCAGATCGAGGCGCCCGGCGTCATCCGGCAGGAGAGCGCCTTCCGGCGGGTCGTCGTGGGGGAGCTGGACGGACGGCTGACCCCCCGCGCTCAAGCGATCGCCGGCGCCTTCGCGGCGGCGGGGGCGGAGGCGGAGGCCACCGCGGAGATCCGCAAGGTGCTCTGGACCAAGTTCCTCTTCATCGCGGCCATCGGCGGGGTGGGCAGCCTGGTGCGTTTGCCGGTAGGGGCGTGGCGGGAGGTCCCGGAGACCCGGGCGCTGCTGGAGCAAGCGATGCGGGAGATTGAAGCGGTGGCCCGGGCGGCGGGCGTGCCGCTGGATCCCGATGTGGTGCCGCAGACGATGGCCTTCATCGACCGCCTGGCGCCGACGGCCACCTCCTCCATGCAGCGGGACGTGGAAGCGGGCCGCCCGCTGGAGATCGAAGCCATGAGCGGCGCGGTGGTCCGTATCGGGGCGCGTTACGGGGTCCCCACCCCTGCCCACGCGTTCATCTACGCGGTCCTGAAGCCCATCCACGCCCAGGCGCAACGGAGGGCCGGGGTATCCGCGGAGGCTTCCCCTTGAATTTCTTTCCGAAAACCCGGGGCGAGGAATCCGCCCAGGCGCTCACCGCTGCGGAAGGCCGAGGCTGAAGCCGCAACCCTGCGTCACCGGGGACCAGGATGCGGGGCGGAAACCCCTCCGTTGCAGGAGCGGCGTCCACCTCGACCCGTCGCCTCTGTAGGCCGGAATTCATTTCGGCATCCTTGCCGTAGGACCGGCTTTCGCCGCGATGGAGTAACCTGTTTTGCCGCCTGAACAGGCCTTAAAAGAACGCCCCCCGGCGGGTGGAGCTGAGCAGATACAGGAAGAAAGGCCCGCCCAGGAGGGCGGTGAGCAGGGTCAGGGGGATCTCCTGCGGAGGTATCAGGGTGCGGCTCAGCAGGTCGGCGAGGGCCAGCAGGGTTGCCCCCAGGAGGATCGAGGCGGGGATCACCCGGGAATAACGTGGGCCGATCAGCGGGCGGGCCAGATGCGGGGCGATCAGCCCGACGAAGCCGATGATCCCGGTGAAGGCCACGGCGCCAGCCGTGGCCAGGGTGGCGGCGGCGATGGCCAGCCGTTTCACCCGCTCCACCGGCAGGCCCAGCTGCAGCGCCTGCTCCTCCCCGAACTGCAGCACGTCCAGGGGATAGCCCAGGGCGACCAGCGCCCCCAGGCCCAGGGCCACGTAGGGGAGCGCCCCCCATAGGGCTGGCCATCCGCCCAGGGCATAGCCCCCCAGCATCCAGATCCAGGCTCGATAAGGGGCGATGCGGCCGACCATCAGCATCAGCAGCCCGAGGCTCAGGGCGTTCAGCACCGCTCCCACCGCCACCCCGGACAGCAACAGCGTGGTGAGGGGGAGGGTCTTCCCGACCCGGGCCAGCCGGTAGACCAGCCCCACCGTCAGGATCCCCCCGATGAAGGCGGCGAGGGGGAGGCCCAGCAGGCCGGCGAAGACGCCGGGGAAGTTCAGCGCCACGGCGATGAGGGCGCCCAGGTTGGCCCCCGCCGCCACGCCGATCAGGTAAGGATCCGCCAGGGGGTTGCGGAACAACCCCTGATAGGCCGCGCCCGCTCCGGCCAGCGCGGCCCCGGCCAGGGCCATCAGCAACACCCGGGGGATGCGCACCTCCCACACAATGGTCATCAGGGTGGGATCCACCCCTTCCCCGGGTCGGATCCGCGCCATCAAAACCCGGCCGAGCTCCGGCAGGGGGATGCTCACCGGCCCCAGGGCCATCCCCATCCCCAGGCTCATCCCCAGCGCCAGCGCCAGGCCGGCCCACAGGCCGATCCGCATCGGGCGGGCGCGGCGTCGAAGCAGGCGAAGGGTCTCACCGGCCATTGGATGCTCCCCGGCGGAATTCCCCCACTCTCCCGCTCACGGCCAAATCCGCAGCGGGGCAGCCCGGGAGAGCCCGAGAGGCCAGCGCGGCGCCCGGACCTGCTGCGGGAACAGCTCCGGGTGGATGATCCGGGCCATCGCCTCCAGGCCCTCCACGATGCGCGGGCCGGGCCGGGAGATTCGATCCGCGTCGATGGGGTAGATCCGCCCCTCCCGCACCGCCCGCAGGCGGTTCCAGCCCGGCCGCTGTCGGACCTTCTCCGGCGTCTCGCCGTAGTTCGCTGTCCCCAGGATGATGAGATCGGGATCCTGGCGGAGCAGCTCCTCCAGGCTGAGCTGGCCCCACTCGCTGGAGAGGACGGCTCCGACGTTCTGCCCGCCGGCCATGGTGATCAGCCGGTCGATGAAGGAGCCCGGCCCCGCCGTCCAGGGCTTGCCCGGATCCGTGGCGTCCAGCTCATAGAACACCTTGGGTCGGCTGGAGGCGGAGCGGATCTTCTCCTCCAGGGCGGCGACCCGGGCGCGCAGATCAGCCACCACCTTCTCCGCCTGAGCCGTGTTCCCGGTGAGCCTTCCCACGGTCAGGATCTGCTGGAAGATCCCCTCCAGATCCTTCGGGGTGCTTTGATGGAACACCGTCAGCCCCAGGTCCTCCAGAGCCTTCACCTGCTCCGGGCTGATCACCCCGGGCGCCAGGATGAGATCCGGCCGCAGGGCGACGATGGCCTCGGTGTTCAGGGTCGGATAGGTGTTGCCGATGCTGGGGACCTGCTTGGCCTCCGGCGGATAATCCGATAGCTCGTCCCGTCCGACCAGGCGATCGCCGGCCCCGACGGCGAAGATCATCTCCGTCGCCGAGGGAGCGAGGGTCACGATGCGCTGGGGACGGTCCTTCAGCACCACGGTCCGCCTGTGGTCGTCGACGATGCGCAGGAAGGGCGTGGGCGTGGGGGGGACGGTGGGCGTGGCCGTGGGCGCCGGGGTGAACGTGGGAGCAGAGGTCGCGGTGGGCGTGGGGGAAGGTGCCCCCGCGCAGCCGGCCAGGAGCATCAGGATCAAGAAGAGGATCACAGCGCGTCGCATTGGAAACCTCCCGGTTCAGGATGGGCGCCTCGCCGGAAGGGGCGAGGCGTGCCCATCCCGAACGGGGGCCGGAAACGAGCGGCCTCCCTGCCGGAACGGACAGGGAGGCCGCGTGAGGCCCGAGGGAAAGTCGGGACGGTGCAGGCGGCGCTCCTACCCCTTCCGCGAGGCTCGGAGGAGGCCGAGGCGGGCGACCGGGCTTCCATGGTCCGCGGTGGCGGCCATGGTTACCGTTGCGGGACAGCGCCGGACTTTCACCGGACTTCGCCTTTCAGCCCTGCCATCCGGGGCGTCGGGCACCTCGGCCGTATTCAGTTGTCCGACACGGCCAATGATAGTGCGAAGGGAAAGGGCTGTCAAGCCCGGCCACCGCCCATGCTACAATCAGGCCGCGTCCGATCGAGATCGGGAGGGATGCGGTGGATCAGGTGCTTCTCGCATGGATCGCGCTGATCCTGGGGATCCCGGCGGTGGCGGCGGCGCGGCGGCTGCTGGGCCTGCGCGGGCCCAGCCTGGCGATGGCCATGGCGCTGACGGGCGCCCTGGGGCTCTGGCTGGCGGCAGCCGGACAGCCGCCTCAAGAGGCTGCGTTGCGCATCGAGCGACCCTTTTCGGTCCTCCAGACCGCCTGGGTGTTCCGCCTGACTCCGTTTCTCTGGAGCCAGGGGCTGGGAGCTCTCCTGGCCGGGTTCCTGGTCGGATGGATGTGGACGGCTTACCCGGGACAGGGCCGGCGGTGGCCTCGGGTCCTGACGCTGGGGATGCTCGTGGCCGCTACCGGGGCGGTCCTGGCGGCGGATCTTTTCACCCTTCTGATGACCTGGGCCGCCCTTGACGCCATGTTCCTGGCCCTGTTGCTGGTCCGCCGGGGGCAGGCCGTTGTCGACCGCGCGGCGCTGGCCGGGCTGGTGAATGGGGCGGCGCTCCTGGCCCTTTGGGCGGCGGCCTGGCAGCTCTGGCGCGCCGGCGACAGCCTCTTCTGGAGCCGGATGGGAGGGGAAGCGGCGCTGCCCCTCTTCGTCCTGGCCACCCTCATCCGCCTGGACATCTATCCCTTCCACGTGGGGCGTCCCCCTGAACTGGCGGATGAGGTGGACCGCGCGGCGCTGCTTTACATCCTTCCCACCGCCGTGGGCTTGACCTTCTGGGCCCATCTGGTTCCGATGCTGCAGGGGTGGCCGGGGATCCCCTGGGTGGCCGGAGCGTTGGGGCTCACCGCGGTGCTCGGAGGGCTATGGGCGTGGGCGGAGCCGGATCCAAGGGCCGGGCTGGTGGAGGCGGCCTGGGGGAGCGCGGCGTGGTGGGCGCTGGTCGCGCTGATGGAGCCGGCTCTCGCCCCGCTGGCGGCGGCCCTCTGGCCGGTCTGTTTCGCCCTGCTGTTCACCGCGCCCTCCTTTCACCCGGCTTCTCCGTGGGGGTTGCCCGCCCTGGCGGCGATCTTGACCCTGGCGGGCGTTCCCCTGATGCCCGGCGCCGCTCTCTTCGCCGGGCTGTTCCGCGCCGCGCCGGCATGGGCATGGCCGATTCTGCTGCTCCCACACGGCTTGCTGCTTAGCGCCCTGGTGCGGGGATGGCTCCGTCCGATGGAGGAGGTGCTCCCCTCGGAGCGAGCCTGGCGGGTTCTCTACGGCCTGGGGCTTACCCTGGGGGTGGCCGGGTTGATCGGCCTGGGCCTCGCCCTAAGAGCCTGGCGGGAGGAGCTGTCCCCACCCCTTCGGGTGGTCCTGGTCGTCGGGCTGGGGCTTGCGGTCGGGATCCAGATGCAGGCCCATCGGGTGCATGAGGCGGCCCGGCGGTGGGCGCGGGTGCGTCCGTTCCTGACCCTGGACTGGCTGTATGCGGGCCTGACGCACCGGATCTCCCGTCCGGCCGCGGCGTTGCAACAGGCGCTGGAGTTCCTGGGCCATCCCGCGGCCATGTGGCTGTGGGCCCTGGTCGTGGGGGGGATCCTGCTCCTCCTCTGGCAGGGAAGCGCCCGGTAGCGGCGGGGAAGGCGCAGAGGCCGGCCTCCCGACATCAGCGTTCCCTGTCCGGGTCCGCTTGGTTGCAGGGCAGGTTTTCATTGCTCACTCGAATGGTTCGCCTCTATAATGCCCTTAGGGAGGCGCGCGATGGCCTTCACGGTGGAAGATCTGCGGGATCTGGCGGAGCTGCTGCGGGCGCATCCCGAGTGGCGGGAGCCCCTGTGGGCCTTGCTGGCCTCCGAAGAAGTGCGGCGGATGCCCGAGCGGATGGAGCGGAGCTTTCAGGGGGCCGCCCGCCTCATCCTGGCCCTCTACCGCGCCCAGCGGCAGCACTACAAGGAGTTCGTCGCCCATCGGGCCGAGACCGACCGCCGCTTCGCTGAGCTGGCCGAGGCCCAGCGCCGCACGGAGGAAAGCCTCCGGCGCCTGGCCGAGGAATTCGCCGCCCACCGCCAGGAGTTCATCGCCCATCGCCAGGAGTTCATTGCCCACCGCCAGGAGTTCCTGGAGTTCCGCGCCGAAGTCGACCGCCGCTTCGCTGAGCTGGCCGAGGCCCAGCGCCGCCACTACGAGGAGTTCGCCGCCCACCGTGCCGAGACCGACCGCCGCTTCGCCGAGCTGGCCGAGGCCCTCCGGATCCTGACCGAGCGGGTGGACCGGATGGAGCGCGGCCAGGAGGACCACAGCCGGGATCTGGGGCGGCTGAAGTCGATGCGCCTGGAGGCCCTCTACCGGGAGGATCCGGGCCTCTTCCGCCCTCTGTTGCGGCGGGCCGCTGTCGTCCCCAGCGCGCGCAAGATGGAGCTCCTGGAGGAGGCCGAGGCGGCCGGGCGCATCACGATGGAAGAGGCCGACCGGGCCGCCCCCCTGGACGCCCTGGTGGAGGGCTTCCACCGCCGGGAGGACCGCCGGGTGTATCTGGCGGTGGAGATCTCCTGGCAGGGGACGACGAAGGATGTAGGCCGGGCGGTGGAGCGGGCGGCCGTTTTTGCCCGGGCGCTGGGGGCGGAGGTGATCCCGGTGGTGGCGGCGAAGGAATTGACGGCGCCGGCGCGGCGGATGGCCCGGGCGCGGGGGGTGTGGTGGCTGCAGGACGGAAGGGCCTTCGCCCCCCAAGAGATCCCCGAGGAAGGACCGGAATCAGAAGAGGCTTGATCCCCTTTGTCCGGGCTGGCTGATCCGAGCGGGCTGAACGACTGGATCCACCCGGATCCCATGGCGGCGACCTTTCCCCTGAGGCATGGAGATGGCTCCCCCACATATCCTGATCGGAGGCGGCAGATGCCGATCTATCGCGGCCCGATCCCGGAGCCCGTGCGGGCCCAGCTGCGGGAGCTGGCGGGGGCCTGGCTGCCAGAGCCCGATCTCGAGCGGGCGTGCCTGCACGTGGGGACCTCCCTGGCCCGTCTGATCCTGCGCGCGATGCCCGACCCGCTCCCGGGCGTGGATCCGGCGGCGGTGACCCTGGGCCGGCACATCTTCATGGACCCCGCTTACTGGCCCCCCGATCGCCTCTCGGGGTTCCGCCTGCTGGTCCACGAGCTGATCCATGTGCGTCAATGGCGGGAGCGCGGGGTTCTGGGATTCCTGTGGGCGTATCTGCGCGATTATCTCGCCCGCCGCTACGCGGGGGTGCGCCTGGAGCAGGAGGCCGAGGCGATCGCTGCGGCGGCGGCGGAACAATGGCAGGCCCGCGGTCTTCCCGTGTAAACTTTTCCCCACAGGCTCTGGAGAACACCCCGGTATGGAGGGAGGCGATGCGACGGGTGCTGATCCTGGGAGGCGGGTTCGGGGGAGTGGCTACGGCCCATGCCCTGCGGCGGCGGCTCCCCCCGGAGGACGAGATCGTGGTGGTAGAGCGGCGTCCCTACTTCATGCTGGGCTTGCGCAAGACGTGGGCCCTGGTCGGCCGGGGCACCCTGGAGGAAGGACGCCGCCCGCTCCAGGCTCTCGAGCGCTTCGGCATCCGCATCCTCCCCGGCACCATCACCGCCATCGACCCGGCGAACCGGGCGGTGGAGGTGGACGGCCGACGCTGGGAGGGGGACGCCATGGTGGTGGCCCTGGGGGCCGAGCTGGCCCCGGAGGCGATCCCGGGCTTCCGGGAGCACGCCCTCAACGTCTATGATCCTCAGGAGATCCCCCGGGCGATGGAGGCGGTGCGCGCCTTCCGTGGCGGCCAGGTGATGATCGGCATCTTCGGGGCGCCTTACAAGTGCCCGCCGGCCCCTTACGAGATGGCCTTCCTCCTCCAGGATTTCTTCGAGGCCCGTGGCGTCCGGGCGCGCATCTCCGTCTTCACCCCGCAACCGATGTCCCTCCCCGTCCTGGGAGCGGCCGGCTGCTCGGTGCTGGAGGGACGCCTGGCCGAGCGCGGGATCGATTTCCTCCCGAACCACAAGGCCACGGCGGTGGAGGCGGGGGCGGTGGTCTTCGGCGAGCGGCGGCGGCCCTTCGACCTGCTTCTCGGCATCCCTCCCCACCGTTGCCCGGAGGTCGTGGTCCGCAGCGGCCTGACGGACGGCGGCGCGTGGGTGCGGGTGCACCCGCGCACGCTGGAGACCCGCTTCGCCGGGGTTTACGCCATCGGGGACATCACTGAGATCCTCCTCCCCAACGGCATGCCGCTGCCCAAGGCAGGCGTCTTCGCCGAGGCCGAAGGGGAGGTGGTGGCGGAGCGGATCGCGGCCGTTTTCGCGGGGCGGGAGCCCGAGGCTTCCTTCTCCGGCGAGGGCTTCTGCTACCTGGAGCTGGGCCGGGGCGAGGCCATGCTGGTGCGCGGCCGTTTCCTCATTGAGCCGGCGCCGGAGATCGAGATCACGGAGCCTTCGCCGAACTATCTGGAAGAGAAGAAGCGCTTCGAGGCCGAGCGCCTGCGGACCTGGTTCGGGGACGTAGCGGCCTGACCCGCGCCATCCGTTGGGGGAAAGGGGATGGAGCGACCCCGGGCGGCGCTGCGCCGGAAAGCGGAACGGATCGATCGGGCCCTGGAGGCGTATTACGGGATCCCGGCCCGCTGGCGCCTGGACCCCCTCTCCGAGCTGGTCCTGACCATCCTCTCCCAGAACACCAGCGATGTGAACAGCTGGCGGGCCTTCGAGCGGCTGCGGGAGCGCTTCCCCACCTGGGAGGCGGTGCGGGATGCGCCGGTGGAGGCGGTGGAGGAAGCCATCCGCCCGGCGGGCCTGGCCGCTCAGAAAGCCCCGCGGATCCAGGCGATCCTGCGCCGGATCACCGAGGAGCGCGGGGAGCTGTCGCTGGATTTCCTCGCCGACTGGCCGGTGGAGGAGGCGAAGGCTTACCTGCGGCGCCTGAACGGCGTGGGTCCGAAGACGGCGGCCATCGTGCTTCTTTTTTCGCTGGGCAAGCCAGCCTTCCCGGTCGATACGCATGTGCACCGCGTGGGGACGCGGCTTGGGCTGATCCCGGAGGGGATGTCGGCGGAGCGAGCCCACGCGTGGATGGAGGCCCTGGTTCCCCCGGAACGCTATCTCCCTTTTCATTTGCTGTTGATCCGCCACGGCCGGGAGATCTGCAAGGCCCAGCGGCCCCGCTGTGACCTCTGTCCGGTGCGCCGCGACTGCGATTTCTACCGACGGCGGCGCGCGGCGGGGCGATGATCCCGGCTTCCGCTGTTTAAGAGAGGACCTCCAGCCCGGCGAAGGAGGCCAGCAGCCGCTTGAGGCCCGCCTCCTCGAACATCACCACCACCTCCTCATCCGTGCCGATGGGCCGGCACTCCACCACCAGCCCCTCGCCGAAGCGCGGATGCCGGACCCGCAGGCCGGGGCGAAAGCGGGGGGCGGAGGGTGTGAAGGCGGGGGCCTCCTCCTTCCGGCGGCTACGGCCGGCGGCGGTTGGAGAGCGAGCGGCGGTTCGGGCGACGGCGGGGATGAGCAGCTCCCGGGGGATCTCCCGGAGGAACCGGGAGGGGGTGCGGAGCTCATCGTAGCGGCGGAAGGCGTAGGTGAGGAAAAGCTGGTCCTTCGCCCGGGTCATCCCCACGTAGAACAGGCGGCGTTCCTCCTCCAGCGCCCCCGGCTCGTCCATGGAGCGGCTGTGGGGAAGGAGCCCCTCCTCCAGGCCGGCGATGAACACGGTGTGGAACTCCAGGCCTTTGGCGGCGTGCAGCGTGAGCAGGATGGGGGCCTCCTCATCGCTTTCCAGCGTGTCCACATCGGTCAGCAGGGCAACGTCGGCCAGGAAGGCCGCCAGGGGATCCTCGAAGGCGCCGGGGCGGTAAGGCCCGGCGACCTTCAACAGCTCCAGGACGTTGTCCCAGCGGCGGCCGCCAACCTCCCGCTCTCCTTCCTCCAGAGACTCCACGTATTCCGCGTATCCGATCTCGTCGATGATCCGTCGCAGGAGCTCTGCCACACCGAGATGCTCGCGGTCCGCCCGCCAGGCCCGGACGCGCTCGACGAAATCCGCCAGGGCGCGGCGGATCTTCGGGCCCAGGGAGATCCCCGGGGCGCCGGCGACGGCCTGCTCCACAGCAGCGAAGAGGGAGGTCTTCTCCTGGAGGGCCAGGGCGCTGAGCCGGGCCATGGTCGCCGGGCCGATCCCCCGCGGCGGGACGTTGAGGACGCGGGCCAGGCTGAGGTCGTCGTGGGGGTTGAGGACGAGCCGGAGGTAGGCGATGAGATCCTTCACCTCCCGGCGCTGATAGAACCGAACGCCACCCACCAGCCGATAAGGGATTCCCGCCTGCAGGAAGGCCTCCTCCAGGGCGCGGGACTGGGCGTTGGTCCGATACATCACCGCGATCTCCCCCGGTCGGATGCGGCCGGCCTCGATGAGCTCCTGGACCCGCCGGGCGATGAAGGCCGCCTCATCCTCTTCGTCGAAGGCTTCGTAGAGGGTGATGGGAGCGCCGGGGCCACGGGCGGCGATCAGACGCTTCTCGTTATAGCGCTCGGTGTTGCGGCGGATGACCGCCTGAGCGGCCTGCAGGATGGTCTCGGTGGAGCGATAGTTCTCCTCCAGGATGATGATGCGGGCGTCGGGGAAATGCTCCCGGAAGCGGATCACGTTGCGGAAGTCCGCGCCGCGCCAGCCATAGATGCTCTGGTCCTCATCCCCTACGCAGAACAGGTTGCGGTGTCGGGAGGCCAGCAAGCGCAACAGCAGATACTGCACCGTGTTGGTGTCCTGGAACTCGTCCACCAGGATGTGGCGGTATCGCTCCTGATAGCGGGCGAGGACGTCGGGGTGTTCCTCGAAGAGCTCCACCGCTCGCAGGAGGAGATCGTCGAAGTCCAGGGCGTCGGCGGCCCGCAGGCGCTCCTCATAGCGGGCGTAAACCCGGGCCACGATCTCGTCGAAGTAGGTCCGGATCGGGTAGGCCTCGGGGCGGACGAACTCGTTCTTGGCCCGAGAGATGGCCGCCCGTAAGGCGCCCGGCCGGTAGCGCTTCTCATCCAGGTTGAGATCCCGCAGGGCCTGGCGGATGGCCTCGAGGGTGTCCTCCTCGTCGTAGATCACGAATTGGGGGTGGAGCCCGAGGAGAGGGGCTTCCCGCCGGAGGAACCGGGCGCAGGTGGCGTGGAAGGTCCCCAGGGTGAGCTCTCCGACCCGGTCGCCGAAGAGGACCTCCAGGCGGGAGCGCATCTCCTCCGCCGCTTTGTTGGTGAAGGTCACCGCCAGGATGTGGAAGGGAGAGACCCGGCGGGCGGTGAGCAGATAGGCGATGCGGTAGGTGAGCACCCGGGTTTTCCCGCTGCCCGGGCCGGCCAGCACCAGGATCGGCCCATCGGGGGCGGTGACCGCCTCCCGCTGGCTTGGGTTGAGCTCCTCCAGGAAAGAGAGATCCCTGCCCATGGTCCTCCGATCCGCATCAGGTCCTGGAGGCGTCCTGCCGTCGGCCACCGATGCGCCGGGGCGGATCCCCCAGGAGGGGCTCCAGGGTTTGGATCCACCGGGCCAGACGCTGGGCGAAGCGCTCCAGGCTGTCCTCATCCAGAGAGGTCAGCGGATGGGTCTCGAAGACCTTGGCCCATCCTCGATCCCAGGGCTCGGCCTCCACATAAGGGCCCAGTTGCGCGCGGATCTCCCAGATGTGCGCGCAGACGGTCATCAGCATCGCCCGGTTCCGCGCCGGATCCCGGCTCTCGAAGTGCAGGCCCACCTCGATCCGCCCCCGTCGCTCCCCCAGATGCCAGACCTCGTAGTGGAAGGCCGGATCCCGGTAGTAGACCTGGACCAGCCAGGGCCGGGCGGACCAGCGGAACCCCTGCAGGTCCGGCGGCAGCAGCGGCTTCAGCCGTTGAGGAAGGGCCTCCATCCAGTCCCGCAGCCGCATGGCCTCGCTCCGGGCGCTCCACCCCATTTTACCCGGAGGCGAGGCTTCCCGGCTTTGAAGCGGGAAGATCGGGTGTGTCCCGATTTTGTCGGGCCTGGCCGCCTTGTAGGACAACTGCGAGCAGTTGCCCTACGATTTTGGATCGGCTCGACGATGGGGGTGAAGGCCCGCAGGTCCGTTCCCGGCGAGAAGCGGGAGAAGGCCCCAGGCCTGGAGGTCTCCGGTTGCGGTAGATCCGGTTTCCGGTTAGCATGAAGCGCCGGCCGATCCCCCTTTCCATGAGGATCTATGTTGCTTCCATCGGGGATGCGGGGGAACGCCGTGGGAAACAGTCTTCGATGAGGAGGTGGTTCCGATGGGTGCGTTGCCCAAGCGCCGGGTGACCCGCACGCGGCGGGGGATGCGTCGGGCGCACGATGCGCTCCGGCGTCCCAACCTGGTGCCGTGTCCCCGGTGCAAGAACCGGATCCTTCCCCACCACGTCTGCCCCCATTGCGGGACGTATCGGGGCGTGCAGGTGATCGAGGTGGAAGGGCGCGCCTGATCCTCGCTCTCCATAATGGGCAGGACCTCGGGATCCCAGGGCTGGAGGGGTGAGCGGCTCATCCCTCCGGCCTCTGTTCTCCCGGGGCGGCGCGCCGGAGCGCGAAGGGAGGTGAGGACGGATGGCCTGGCCGGGGGATGGGCAGGGGGAGGGATGGCCCTTCCCGGTGGAGGGCGAAGCGGGCATCCCGTCCGCTGCGGGACGGAAGGGACGGGTGTTCCTCGCGCTGTTCGGGGGGGTGTTGCTGGTGGGCCTCTGTGCGCTCTTCGCCCTGGCGGTCTTCGGCGCCCCCTGGACGCCGCGCTGGCTGGACACCGGGGTGCCGCCGGATCGCCTGAGCGAGGGGGCGCCGTTTCCCCTCACCCTCTCCGACCGGAGCGGACGGCTCTACCCGATGATCCTGGTGCGCACCGGCGATCGGATCCGGGCTTTCCCGATGCAGCCCCCCGGCATCCCGTGCCTGCTGAAGATCGAGGGGACGCAGCTGTGGGCGGAATGCGCCGGATGTCGCTTCGGGGCCGACGGCCGCCCGATCGCCGGGCCATGCGCGGCTCCGCTGCCGTCCTATCCGGCCCGCGTGATGAGCGGCTCCATCTGGGTGGACGTCAACCGGTTGCAGTAGCGAAGCGGAAGGCGAGCGCTCCGGCCTTCACGGCTCCGGAAACGCAGGGAGGAGGGGCACGATGCGGGAGGTGGTCATCGTCGCCGCGGTGCGGACGCCGATGGGCAAATACGGAGGGGCTTTAAAGGACGTGCGCCCGGACGACCTGGCCGCCCTGGTGATCCGGGAGGTGGTCCGGCGGGCCGGGATCGACCCGGCGATGGTGGACGAGGTCTACATGGGCTGCGCCAACCAGGCGGGGGAGGACAACCGCAACGTCGCCCGCATGGCGGCGATCCTGGCGGGCTTCCCCTACCACGTGGCGGCGGTCACGGTGAACCGGCTGTGCGCTTCGGGGCTCACCGCCGTCAACCTGGCGGCCCGGACCATCCGCTGCGGCGAGGCGGATGTGGTGGTGGCGGGCGGCGTGGAGAGCATGACGCGGGCGCCCTGGGTGATGCCCAAAGCCGCCGTCCCCTTCCCGCGGGGGAACGTCACCGTCTACGACACCGCCCTGGGGTGGCGGTTCCCCAACCCGAAGATGGAGGCCATGTTCCCCCTCGAGTCCATGGGCGAGACGGCTGAGAACATCGCCGAGGAGCATCCGGAGATCACGCGGGAGGAGCAGGACCGCTTCGCCCTGCTCTCCCATCAGCGGGCGGTGGAGGCTATCCGCTCCGGGAAGTTCCGCGAGGAGATCGTGCCGGTGGTGATCGAGCGCCCGGGGCAGCCCCCTCTGGTCATCGAGGTCGATGAGGGACCGCGCTATCGCATCGAGAACGGGGAGATCGTCCTGGACACGGATCTCGAGCGCCTCTCCCGGCTGCCCCCGGTCTTCCGGAAAGGGGGGACGGTGACGGCGGGGAACGCCTCGGGGTTGAGCGACGGCGCTGCGGCGCTGCTGTTGATGAGCGCGGAGAAGGCGCGGGCCCTGGGCCTGCAGCCGATGGCCCGCTGGGTGGCCTCGGCCGCAGTGGGGGTGAACCCCCGGGTGATGGGCTACGGCCCGGTCCCCGCCATCCGCAAGCTGCTGGAGCGGACCGGGCTCACCCTGGATCAGATCGATCTGGTGGAGATCAACGAGGCCTTCGCCGTCCAGACCCTGGCGTGTATCAAGATGCTAAGGCTGGACCTCAACAAGGTGAACGTCAACGGCGGGGCCATCGCCCTGGGGCACCCTCTGGGTTGCAGCGGGGCGCGGATCCTCACCACGCTGTTGTATGAGATGCGCCGGCGTCGGGCCCGCTACGGGGTGGCCGCCCTGTGCGTGGGCGTGGGCCAGGGGGAAGCGGCGCTGGTGGAGGGCATCCACGCGTAGCCGTTTCGCAGCGATCCGGGCTTTTCCGTTTCCCGAGCGGGGCGACCTCTCCTCTGCCTTGCTTCATCGACCCATCGCTCGCAGGCCGGGCGCCGGGAGCGCCCGCTCCACCGCCATAGGGGGCGACCGGTTGGTCGCCCCCTTTCCCGCTCCTCCGATCGCGGGCTGCTGTCGGCCGGCTTCGCCGGGCCGTTCGTCCCGGCCACCTTCCCCCTTCCGGCTCAGGCGATCCATCCCTGCTGGCGGGCGAAGGCGGTCACCACCGGGATCTCGAAGTAATAGCCCTGGTAGGCCTGGATGGCGTAGTAGATGAAGAGCGCGAAGGCGGCCAGGCCGAGCAGCGGCGCGATGCAGCCGATGATGGGGATCAGCCCCAGGGCGAAGAAGATCACCATCAGGGCGACCTGGGCCGCCAGGGCCTGAACGGCGTGATACCGCTGGAAGGGACGGTTCTTCATGTCGGTGAGCAGGATGATCAGGGGGACGATGATCCCGATGAGGTAAGCCAGCAGGGCCATCAAACGGTCCGAATCCCCCGCTTCCTCTGCCGATGCCTTCCGAGGATTGATCAGCATGGAACCCTCCGGATAAGATTTTTGGCTTTTACTTCATTCTTGCAGCTCGCGGATGGAAGGCGCCCTTGCGAAACGTAGCCCTGCGAACACCTCTTCGATGCGCCGAAGCCTGGGCAAGCGCTCGCAGAGGTCCATGGTCCTCACCCCGGGCTCTTTCGTGCCAGCGCGGTTGCCACGAACCGCAAGAGCATCCTTCGGGCATCCTGCGATGAGGTAGGAGGATGGATGCCTGATCCGCGCTCCTGCGCCCGGGCCGGAAGCGACCTGCGCTCCCGGCCCGGCTCGTGGCCCTCCGGCCGAAGGGCTCTGGGGCTTAGGGACAGGCTGGGAAAGGCGCGCCGGAGACCGCATCCCGGACCCTGAAGGCCTTCTCCCAGGTCTGCGCGAACATCTCAGCAGAAGACATCAAGGAGCTGTGGACCTCCGGGTCCACCGCTTGGACCGCCCTCAGGAAGTCAGCGAACATGCCGTAGTGGGCCACGCCGTCGAGATGGTAGTCCCAAGTCTTGCGCCCGGTTGAGGGCTGTGGAAACCGATCATCGTAGCGGAAATAGAAGCGCATCGGTGGACGCGGCAGCTTGACGAGGCCGTTCGCGTCGGAGCCGATGGCCACCCTCCCCGTCCCCATGATCGTCCGTGCGATTCGGTAATTGGAGACGAACTCCTCGGGGGTTGTCGCCTCAGTGCCCAGGCCAAATATCCCCCCAAGGTCGCGGATTCGACGCAGCTGTTCCGGATGGCGCATGTTCTCGCCTATGCCTGCGACTACCACCGGACCACCCCCTGGACGCACGCCGGTGTGACCCGAGATGAGGGGATACCCGCCGGGGACCGCCTCGGCGAGCCTCAGCGCGCATTCCAGGGTTCGATCGGACATGTGATCCACGTCGATCAGCATGCCCTTAGACATGGCGTGGATCATGGCCACTCGCCCCAGCTCCGTCATGCCGCGGGGATTGACATGGCCGACCCCGGGGGGACACCCTGGGGGTGCGGGGATCCCCGGGAGCCAGGTGCCGAGCTTGGCGAGCGCTGCAGCCCACAATTCCAGGCTGCGCTCGGGCCGCCATGGGCGGGTCACCATCTGCGCCGGGGCAGCGCATTGTGCCTCAAAGTAACGACCGGCTTCGCGGTAGTTTGAGACGGTGAACAGCTCCTGGTAGATGGCGGAGCCTCCGAACGCGTTGTCGATGACATGCACGGGGAAGATGTAGCGCACTCCCAGATCCCAGAGACGGTCGATCTCGCGGCGGACTTCGTCGGCGCTGGGGCGGGGGCGGGTCAGGTAGAAGTTGCCGATCGCGTCGAGCTCGACGCCGAGCACGACCGCGAGCTTGCCCTCCCCGACGATGCGACGCAGATCCGCGGGCGTGTAAGCGATCTCCATGAAATCACGGTGCCGCTCGACGAATTGCTTGATCTCGTCGATCTGCAGGTCGGCCGACTGCTTGTCCTCGACCGGGAGCGGATCGCCCGGGCCGCGAACGGCGTCCCCCAGGGTCTTGTTATTGACGGCCAGGGCGACCAGCACCCGGAGCTCCCCATACTGAACGGCGCGGCGGAGCCAGTCCACATACATCACCTGATGGGTGACGGCGTCCCAGGCCGGGTAGTGCTCAAAGGTGGGCCAGCCGACTGCCTTCTCGGGAAGGTCACGTCCCAGTTGGCTTTGTAGCTGGTTGATAATCTGCTTTCGAATCTCATCCCCGCACGGGTTGTCGAACAAACCCGGGCCGCCGTGGGTCGGGTTCGAGTTGGGGAGTGCGTCGGCGATGCTTCCCGCGCGCTGGTTCTGGCGATCGCAGGTGATCTTCGGAATGAGGGAGCCGACATCCGGACCGCCGACGATCAGATGCCCGCCGAAGCCCAGATGGGCCATAGGGTGGGTATGCAGATCGACCCAGCCCCTGAGGGTTGGCCGGATGGGCGGGATAAAGGTTGGCTTCAGGACGGGCGGCACGAGAGCCAGGGCGGGAGTTGGCGTGGCCGGTGGAGGCTCGGTGGGGGTCGGCGCGGCCGGAGGAGCCGGGGTGGGAGTTGGCATGGCCGGTGGAGGCTCGGTAGGGGTCGGCATGGCCGGGGGAGCCGGGGTGGAAGTTGGCGTGGCCGGTGGAGGCTCAGTGGGGGTCGGCGCGGCTGGCGGAGCCGGGGTGGGAGTTGGCATGGCCGGAGAAGGCTGGATCGCGACAGGAGTCGGGGGAGGCGGGACCTGGACCTGGATCGTGCATCCCATGCCGGCCATGACCAAGCCGATCAGGATGAGAATGGCCTTCAAAGAGCGTGGCCTCATGTTAGACCTCCTGTTCGTGTGTTCGTGTTCCCCGTTCGGGAACAGCTCCTTGCTCCTGCTTGAGCGCCTGTGGGCAAAGCCCCAAACGTCCGGCCTGATCGCCCCGATGATACGGAGAGAACGCCCTCAAAACGTCTTCCGACGTAAGGATCTGCTCCGATCATGGCCGGGGGGCTGAAGGCCGCCGAAGGGATCCCCCGCGAGCCCGGAGATCGCTGCGCTTCGCTCGCAACCGGGTTCACAGCGACTAACAAAAGAGACCGCTCCCGGTGCGCATGCTGAGGGCGCCGTCCAGCGCCGACACCGCCGACACCATGCGCTCGAACCGCTCGCCAAAGAACGCGCCCCCTATCCTGCTGATGGCCTCAAACGCGGCGCTTTGCGCCAGACCGCAGACCACATCCGATGGATCCGCGATGCCCTCCGCGCCGCTGACGTCGGGCGCCGGACTATCCGGCGAAGTGGGCAACTGAGCCAGCAGGGCCGTTGCCGCTTCTAACTTCTTGTAGAGGGTGGAAGCCAAAAGCAGCCACACGCCGCCGGCAAAGCTGAACCCGCCCAATCCGGCCATCGCGGCCAGGTCGCTGACCAGCATGGCCCCGTCGAGGATCGTGGTGGCTGAGAAGCCGCTTCCGCCGCCGGCCGTCGCGGCGCCCTCGCCGCCGAGGACTCCCCAGACGCTCCCCCACGCGTCAACGACCCAACCCGCCGGCGTGGCGTCGCCGGGCCACAGAATCGTGTAACCTGGCTGAAGCCAGGGCGCGAAGAGCTCCTGCATGCGCCGGGATGTGGCCTCATCGGCGCCGGCCGCGCGCAGCGCGGCCTCGATGTCCCATCCCGTGCGCGCCAGGCGCAGCGGTTTGCCCTTCAGCACGGCCACGGTGCTGGTGGAAAAGATCAGCGCCTCGGCCAGCGCCAGGCGCGCGGTGCGTTGGGCGGTCAGCCGGAAGGCGCGGGCCGGATCGGCGTCGGCCGTTCGAAAGCCCGCCAGCGGCAACAGGTCCAGCCAGCGCACGGCGGCCGGCTGGCCGTCGGCGGTCTGCCCCGGCAAGACGCGGTGCAGCGCCACGCGCAGGCCGGTCTCAAAGGTCAGCGGCTCATCGGCGTGGTCCGGCAGGGGGATGCTGGCCACGTGCAGGTCCAGGGGCGGCAGATAGATTGGGTTGCTCGCCAGGGCCGCCAGCCGCTCCGCGCGCGTGCGCGCCTCGAACACCGGCTGCAACGACAACAGCGCGGTGTAGCAGTCGTCCAGCAGGTGCGCCAGGGAGGGGGAGCCGGCCTCGAAGGTCAGCGTCGCGCGTCCCTGCAGGGCGCGGCGCACATCCGCGATGTGCTCGGCGGTGGGCGATTCGTCGTTGCGCTCGGCGGACAGCCCACCCAGGGTGCGGGTGACCGCCTGGTTGCCCACCTGAACGGTGAGGAAAAGGCCGCTGAGGGCCGCTCCCGCGGCCCGTTGGGCGGGCGGCGGCGGCATGTAGCGAGCCTCCGCCAGCAGGGCCTTGCTCGGCGGGCGCGTGGCGCCATACCGCTCGAACACGCGCACCGTGCGCGGCGCGCTGCCCCCTTCCGGCGCCCGATAGCTCAGGCGATAGGGCGGCGGGGGATTGTCGCGCAGCGCGGCGAGAACGGCCTGGACGGCTTCGTCGCGCGTCGTCGCCGTGAAGGCGCCCAGCCGGCCGGCCTGCCCCAACCGTTCCAGCATGGCCGCATCCACCTCCCCCACGCCGATGACCACCGCGGGCGGGCCAGCCTGCACGGCGGCCAGCGCCCCCGGCGGCGGCTCGCGGATCACCTGATCGTTCGCATCGGTCGCCTGTCCGTCGGTCACCATCACGATGACCGTGGGGCCGTGTCGGGCGGCGTCGGCCAGCGCCTCCCACAGGCGCGACCCATATCCGGAGATGTTTTGCACCTGAGGGGGCAGGGCAGCGGGGTCATCCGTCCAGTCGTTGTCGCCGACGCCGGCGCGCTCCCGGTCAATCTTGGCGATGCGGAACTGCGCGCGCGGATCGGCGGCCTTCAACCGGGCGGCCAGATCCTGGGCCAGGGCCTGTGCGCCCTCTGCGCGGAAGTCCTCCGGTATGCTGCCCGAGTCATCGAGCAGCAACAGCACGCGCGGGGCCGGTTGCGTCCAGCGCTCCATCACCGCCGGCATCGGCCGGCCGTCTTCCTCAACCAGGAAATGCGCCGCGGACAGGTTCTCGATGACGTGGCCCTGCGCGTCCCGGGGCGTCAGCTCCAGGGTGATGAGGGGAAAAGCCGCCGCGTTCACCGTCAGGTCAAGGGAGGCGATGAGCGGCGCGTCCCCGGGCGGATCGGGCGGGGGCAGAGGCTGTCCGTCCAGGGTGACGCGGCCCGCTTCCTCACGCAACACCTGGCCGGTCACGGCGAACGGGTCGCCCACGGCGCTGAGCGCCTGCGTCGTGGCCGCGTCCACATCGGGCCCTCGCACGGCCAGCACCGGCGCGAAAAACACGCGCTGGCCGGGTTCGCTGGCCAGCACCTCCTCCAGCGTGCGGGCGCCGGCCGGCGCAAAGGCGATCTCGACCTGTCGGCCGACCAGGTCTTCCGCGCTCCACGTCTTTTCGACGAGCAGGAAACGCTCGGCCGGGGCGTGGCTGCGCGCGGCTTCCAGCCGCACCGTCACCGACAACGGCGGGCGATGGGGTTCGGCGGGCTTGAGCTCGCGGTCGGGCGGGATGAAAATCGGTCCTTCGCGCGCCCACAGATTGACCAGCTGCGGCTGGCCGTTGAGGGTCAGGCGCACCGTGGGCAGATCATACAAGCGCGCATCGGTGCCGAAGAAGGGCACCATGGCGCGGGCGCCTTCGCCCAACGCGGCCAGCAACGGCGTGGCCAGCTCCGCCGACGCGCGGCCTTCGGCATCGAGAGTTTGCGGGGGCTGCGGCGAGGGCAGGTTGAGGACGCGCCGCGCGGCCTCCAGCGTCGCCGGGTCCAGATCGGGGGCAAAGGGCGCCGGCGGCGCGCGGCGCAGCAAATCGGCGACCACCTGCCTCCCGCCTTGCGGGGCCTCCACCACCTCGGCCGGGAAGCCGGCTTGTTGCAACAGCCAGGCGAGCAGCTCGGCGATCTCGCGCGGGGTGCCGGCCCCGCCGCGCAACGTGGCGCGGACGCCCCAGCGCCAGCCGGTGAGCACGTTCCCCATCTCGTTTTCCGCAGCGGGATACACGGTGAACGCGTCCCGCACAAACCGGGCGATGGCCTCGGGATCTTTGGCCGCCACCAGCGCCTCCGCGCGCGCCATCCGATGGTCGGGGCTGGCGCGCACGGCCCGGCACAAGGCCGCCAGCGCCTCGAAGAAGCCCATCGGTCGCGGCGTCGGGGAAGGCGTGGGCGTCTCCGTCGGAGTGGGGGCTGGTGTCGGCTGCGGCCTGGCGCCCAGCCGACAGGCGGCCAGGTTGGCCGACGCCAGGGCCACCCAGAGGAGGAACTGCCGCCGCGTGAGCGCGGCGGTTTCCAGGCCGAACAGGCCACCCGCCGGCGTGGCGCCGTCGTCCGCCCCGTCCGCGAGGGCCACAGGCCCATCGGCCCGGATGATGGAGAGAAGCGCTCGGAACCCGGATGGACGGCCCATCGCACACCTCTTTCGTGTTAGAGGAACAGGGAATCCAACCCCTCCTGCCAAGCCCAAGGGTCGAACCCTTTCGCCTTTCCCGGCGCAGTCGCGCATCGTCCGGCGCGAATGTCCCGCTCCGGAGTCCCTCTCGACGTATGGCGCCTTAGGAGCGCTTCCGCCGCAGCAGAAGGACCCCGAGCAGTCCGAGCAACCCGAGCAATCCGCCCAATTGCAGCAGGGCGGCCAGGGCGTTGAGGATCAGCAGGATGCTCATCAGCGTGAAGAAGCCTCCCACCCCGATCAAGAGGTTCGAGGGCAGCCAGAGCTCCCACGAATCGATCACGGCCGACTGCGGCGACTGGGGGTCGTAGAGCACCTTGACCCTGGCCCCGGTGCGATAGGACGGCGGATTGCTGCCGGTGCCGCCCTGGAAACGAACGGTTTGACCCTCCGCTGTGCGAAACTCCACGATCGGGTAGAAAAAGGTCTTGCCCCGATGGTCGGCGAGGGGAACCATTTCCACGACCCGACCTTCCGCCGGAAGCATCGTGGCGACCATCTCCTGGGTGTGGGCGCGCCACTGCCATCCCAGGGACAGGATGCCCAATCCGATGACGAGCATGATGGGGCCGACCCAAAAACCCCTGAGGCGCGTGATCGAGTTGATGATCCATAGGCTCATCATGGCCACCCTCCGTGAGCAGGGCGAGTCTTAGTGCGATGCCGAGCCGGCCCTATCCGAGCTCCTCCAAAGGCGTTTCCCTTTCCTCCGGGCGCGGGGGAGGGGGCCGATGGGAAGCGAATGGGAAGCCGGATGCGGGAAAACTGGTTCATGGCTTCACCTCCTCGGTCAGGCGCGGGCGGAGATTTCATACGCCGCGCGCAGGCCCGATTCAATGGCGCCCTGGATCCAGGCATGGCAGAGCGAGGTGTGTTCCCCGGCGAAGTGGATGCGGCCCTCGGGGGCCACGATGGAGTCATGCAGCAGGGTCTGCTGGCCGGGATCGAACAGGGCGAAGGCGCCGCCGGCGAATTCATCATCGTGCCACATCCAGGAAGCGCCGGCCTCGAATTCCTCCAGCACCTGCGGATGGATCAGGGCCACGTTTTCCAGGGCCTGCTCGATGCGATCCGCCGGGGAAAGCGACCCCCAACGCTGGGCATCCTCCGACCAGGTATAGGAGGCCAGGAGGACGCCGCGCCCCGTCTCGCGGCCGTGATCGGGATAGTAGAGATTGCGGATGGGCAGATCGGTGATCGTCCCGCCGCCGAAGATCCCGTCGTCTTCCTCCCAGAAGCGGCGGCGGCACTGGAAGAAGATCTTGGCCGCGGCATCGTAATGCAGCTGGCGGATGGCCCGCTGTTTGGCTCGGGAGAACGGCTGGAGGATCTCGATGTGCCGCAGGACCGGGAAGGGGATGGTCAGGATGGCGTAATCCCCTTTCTCGCTGAAGCGCCCGGCCCGGGTCTGAAAATGCACGGTCACGTCCTCTGGGGATTGGTCGATGGCAATGACCCTGGCCCCAAAACGGATATCGTCCATCAGTTCCGGCAGGAAAGCGCGGGGCAGGGCGTCCATGCCGCCTTCCAGTTCGATCATGTCGGTGTAGTAATGCCCGGCCTCCTCACGAAACAGTTCCAGGAAGGATGAATTCATGAGCGCCTCCTGGTTCATCAACAGGCCGAACATCTCGATCATGCCCTCCGACCACCCGTCCCGCTCCAGGAATTCGCGGATCGAGTATTCGTCATAACGGGCGACGATCTGCTCCCAGGCGGCCTCGCCTTCCTTTTCCAGCAGGTCTAACAGGGGCTGGATGGCCTTCTTCCATATTGCGGCCGCGGTCCGGCCGCGCTCGTGGGGCGCCACGTCGAAACCGAGCCGATCGGGGTGGGCGTTGGCCTCGGCCAGGCGCAGTTTCCGACCGCCGACATACACCCAGGCGTTGGGGTTGTCCATCGTGAAATCCCGGGTCTTCAGCCCGAATTTTTGGATGTAGGCCATCGTCAGGCGATGCGCGCGGGGGATGCGCATGGCGCCGGCTTCGGCATACAGGCCGTGCGTGAACGGCTCCCGCAGCGTGTAGATGCGCCCGCCCACGCGCGGGCGCGCCTCCAGCAGCACCGGCCGATGCCCGGCGCGCTTCAGCTCGTAGGCGGCCACCAGCCCGGCCATGCCCGCCCCCACGATCACCACCTTTCGCGGGTGGCCGGTGGGCGGCAACCCTTTCTCGATGAGCGTGAGAGGATCGAACCGGGTCATTCGCCCTCCCGATAGCGTGACGCTTACGGTTTCCCCCGCTCGGTTTCAGCTGGCGCTTCCCCGCGCGTCAGCAGGTCCCACAGTTCTTCGGCCGATTTGAAGAACCATTGCCGGCGGCCATCGAGCGAGCGCAACACACCCCGCCACTCGCCCGGCGCAGCCAGCTCGCTCGGCTCCTGCCAGATGCGCACGATGTAGGTGGTTTCACGTCGTTTTATGTTCACGTCATGGTGCCAGGATGCTATGAACCTGGGAGGCGCGGCGGGTTCCCGCTGCGCTTTCTACTCCACACAGCGATAGGGCGATCATTGGAGACGCCTCCTAAGCCACCGCCGGGATTCCAGCTCCTCAGGGAATGGTGTAAGAGAGCAGGACGATCTCCGTCACTCCCGCATCGCTCGATCCCCTCGTTTTCACCCACCCGACCCCCCGTGCATACCAGGACGCGTTCGTCTCCGTCATCGAAGAAACCGGAACGCCGGAGAAGGAGAGGTCCATCTTGTGCGAGCAGTCCACCCGCAGGGCTTCAAAGTCCCCGGCTGGCACGCTCACCCGCTCCATGCCAACGGCTTTGCAAGACCGATTCATCACCCCGCGCACTTCGATGCTCTGGCCTTCCCGCTCAAACCGGCCCGCCAGCACAATGTCCTGCCTCCACTCCATGCCCGGCCGGGGATCCGCCGGGAACGTGAGGCCCGTGTTGGATTCCACGGTAAAGTTCATCTGCATGCCCGCCGCAGCTACAGACGGACCGGAGGCAGGCGTCAGGCTGATGAGATTGCCCTCCCGACACTCCCAACTCCCCTGGCGGGTGACACCGGCGCTGAAGACGTCCTGATCGTCGAAGCCGTTTTCGCGGACGTTGACAATCGAGCGGGTGAACGTGTCGCCCACGGGGCCGCTCATCTGATACGTCCAGGAGGCGCCCGCCACCACCGGGTAGTAGGGGTTCTGGCACGGGCCGGCGGCAGGCGCAGGGGGAACCGGCGTGGCGGTGGGCGAAGGCCGGGCCGTCGGTTCCGGGGCGGGCGTGGCGGGGCCCCCGGCGACGGCCCGAACCGTCGGCGTGGCGGAGACCTCGGCGGTCGGTGCGCGGCCCGACGAGCAGGCCGACAGAATCAGGACCACAGCCGTCAGGGCCAGACGGATGATCTTCATCGTCTTCCTCCTTTCTTTGCAAACAGGCAGACCTGAGATCCCGGCTTAGCGAAGAATCAGAGGACAGGTTTTTTGTGAAACACGACCGATCGCCGCCCCCGATCAGGCCTTTGTCGCTGGGGTGGGCAAGCCGCTCTTGCCGGCAACGAGGGCGGCGGCCTTTTCGCCCAGCTCCCGAAATCGGGCCGAGATCGAATTCAGGCGCTCCGCCCACTCCGGACTCGGCCTCTGGCCTTCGATGGCCTTGAAGTAGACCTGCACGATGCAGGTCATCACGAAGGGATCCACCAGCGCGGCCTTCAGCGCGTATGCGGCGACGATGGCGAGGATCAACAGCCAGAAACCGGCCAGACCGGGTATCCAGGCCACGAGGGCGGCAACCGGCGCAATCGCCAGAAGAAAGATCCCAAAGGACAATATCCAGGTGAAGATGGCGAGCGATACCGCGTTTTTGAGCAACATCCGGTAGTTCTGGACGTAGAGGATCACGCCGTCCCGGGCGCCGGCCCAGGGATTCTCTGAGTGGGTGCGGATGATGTAGGCGAGAATCGCTTCGTCCAAGTAGGTTAGCGAGAGATGGATCACTGCGGTAATGAACCTCATCCCGGTCGTCAGCCCTGGTATGGGCAGGAATTCGCTGAGGCTCAGCATTGTCCGGTTGAAGGCTTGGAGGATGCTCTTGATGATCTGGTCGACGCCGAACAGCACCGATGCCTCCACGAAGCGGGCCTTGACGATCTGGGCGCCGTAAGCGATCTGACCTTTCCCCTCCGGGATCGGCCGATCGTCGAGCAGGTGCACCAGCACCGCGATGTGGCCGGCCTTGACGATATACAGCAGATACTCGCGAGCAAAGTACAGCGCCCCCGAAACGACGCTAAAGCCGACCAATCCGCCCCAAAACGCTCCGCTTCCCGCCCCATCCGTATCTTGAAGGATGCGGCCCAGCATGTATCCAATGCCGGCGCCGCCACCGGTGGCCGCTATATACGCGAGCGTGATGCCGAAGTAGATAGCGAGACGAAACCCGATGAACGGGAGGGTGCGAAGCATCAGGCTGAAGGTCTTGCCGATGTCAAAATCCCACATGATGCCCTCTCGTCTTTTAATCCGTGGCGAGATCAGCCCGGATGGATGGTTGAGCGCCTGTTCATCAGCCGCGATGGGCGAGATCGGATGCAGGAAGGCGGCCGGATGCATCGCCTCTGCGGACAGAGCCCGGGCGTCCGGCATGATCGCCCTGATTATCCGGGGGAAGCGTCCTCCAAACGTCCTCAAAGCGTCCCCGGGGGAACGGCCTGCCCGGCCTTGTCATGGCGAGAGAAGCGCTTCGGGGGCTTCACTCGCCTTGCGAGGGCGGGGGATGGGGGCGAAGGGATCCGGGGCGCTCAAAGGCAAGCGAGAAGGATGGGGCGCAGGGAGGAGTCGGGGTCCAGCGCCAGGTGAAGGGGAGCATAGGCGCTTTCAGCCAGGGCGCGCAGCTCGGCGCGGCAAGCTTGCGCCGGTTCAGCCTGATGGAGCGCCTCATAGAGGCGGAACAACATCATCAGGCTTTCGCCCATCAACGGTTGGTCCGGGCAGGCGCGCGCCAGGTTCAGGGCGCGCTGCGCGGCGGCCAGGGCTTCGGCGGGGTTCCCCTGTCTCTCCAGGTAAGCTGTTCGGACCAGGCTGGCCCGCGCCTGCTGGGGAACTTCGCCGGAGGCCCGCGCCGCCTCCGACAGGCCCTCGAACAGCGTCCAGTCGGGCGTCCCGCCCTGGGCCTGGGCCATCAGCGCCTCCAGCTGCGCCTGCTGAACGAACTGCGGCACGCCGCTGGCCTGCGCCGCCTGGAGGGCGCGCCGACAGGCCCCCAGCGCTGATTCCCATCGGCCCAACAGTCGCCACAACCCGGCGCGCGCCAGGCCGGTCAAAAACACCACGGGGTGCAGCTCGAGGGCGGCGGCCTCGGCTTCCAGCCCTGTTAGCGAATCGGCAGGGGCGTGCCCCTGCGCCAGGTCGGTGAGGGCCAGGTAGGCGCGCAGCAGCAGCTGCCCATACTTGCTTTCCACTTGTCGAGCAGCTTCGAATCCCCGCTCAAAATCCTGGCGTGCCTCCTCCAGTCCGCCCATGCGCAGGAGAGCGGCGCCGCGCCCGGCGAATTTGACCCACATGTTGGGCTGGTGGGATGCCCCGGCCAGTTCGAGGGCTCGTGAGTAGATGCGAACGGCTTCGCCGTAACGTCCCTGATTGAGGGCGATTTGCCCCAGCATAGTCAGAGCGGCAGACTCTATGCGACGCAAACCGCCCTTGTGGGAGGGTTCGATTGTTTTCGTAAGCATTTCCTGCGCCTGATCGTAGTTCTGCACAAAGACCAGCGCCGTGCCGAGATGCGTCAGGCTTTGGAGGGCCTGGGCAGAGAGGCCGTTGGTGGACTCTTCCAGCGACAGGGCCTCCTGCAGATCCTGGATCGCTTCGTGGAGGTGTCCCATCAACAAGGCGGCCATGCCGCGGACGCTGAGGGCATGGGCGATGGCCGGTTTTTCTCCCAGGGTGCGGGCGATGTCCAGGGACTGGCTGGCGGCTTGGTGCGCTTCGGGATAGCGGTCGCAGGTGTGGAGGACGGATGCTTGACGAATCAGGGCGTCGGTATACAGGGAGGGAAATTCGCGGCAGGCGGCGAGAGCGATTTCGATTTGGGAGAGCGCTTCGGCTGTCTGGCCACGATGGTGAGCGATCACCACGCGCTGCAGAGCCGCCCGCGCCCGCAGTTCCCGGCTTTCGCGGGAGGCGGTTTCTTCCCCCAGCAGGGCGACTGCCTGCTCGATGACCTCTTCCGCCTGCTCAAAGGTGCCCAGGTCGGTCAGTTCCTGGGCGTGCACCAGATAGAAGCGTGCCGCTGGAAGGGGTTTTTGGGCCGCCTCGTAATGGGCGGCGATCTCTGCCGCAAACCCGGCGCGCCCGGCATGGACGTTTTCCAGGGCGCGGGCAGCCTGCTCGTGGAGTCGGACCTTGTGATCGAGGGGGATTTCGTCAAGGATGATCTGGTAGATGAGCTGGTGTGGGAACATGTAATCGTCCGGCCCCGACGAGGCTGCATCCAGCACCAGGCCCTGGGCTTGCAGGCCATCCAGCACAGTGGCGCAGGCAGCCGGGGACCAGCCGAGCAGGGTTTCCAGTTCGCGGTGGGAGAAGGAAAAGCCCAGCACCGCCGCGGCTTCGAGCATCTGCTGCGCCTCGCGATCCAATCGGGCCAGCCGCATCCGGATCGCCTCGCGCAGGGTGAGCAAGGGCCGGCGAGAGAGCTGCTGAGCCTGACGCAGGCTTTCGGCGCCTTCACACAACAGGAGGGGAATCCCACGGGCATAACTGTTGATCTCATCATACAGGGCAGGGGTGAGGGTCTGGCGGCCCAGCAGCTTGTCCAGCAAGAGGCGGGTTTCCTCTTCGGTAAAGGCGCGCAGGGGGATTTCCCGCACGCAGCGGCGGCGACGTAGCTCCCGTTTGAGGTCGAGTAACGCGGCAGGCACCCCGGTGGTGCGATGGGTGACCAGGAGCATAAGCGGCACGGTCTGACAGGCGTCGGCCAGGTCCGCCAGTAGTTCGAGGGAGGCGGCGTCCGCCCAGTGGACATCTTCCAGCACCAGCGCCAGTGGCCTTTGCATCGCCAGGAATTGAAGGCCCTGGCGCAGGGCGGCGCGCAGTTCGGCGGCATCGGGCTGGGCAGGGGCGAGCAGGCCGGGGCGCAGCAGGCTCAAATCGGGAACCAGCAGGAGGATGCGACTCAGCCATTCGGGCGGGATCTCGGCGCTGCGCGCCAGCAGGGGTGCGGCGGCCGCAAAAATCTGGCGCCAGGGAGCGTAGGGGTGCGGGAGCGCGCCTCTGGCCAGGGGCGGACAATGTCCCCAAAACACGTGAGGCGACTTTTCGCCGGAGGGTTCGAGGAAACGATAGAATGCCTCGCGCACCAGCGTGGTCTTGCCTACCCCGGCCTCACCCGAGATGAAGACCATCTGGCCCTGACCATTCCGCAAAGCGGCGAGGAGGGCTTGTAGCTGGGCTAGCTCATGGGCGCGGCCGACGAAATGCGGCTCAGGCGGAATTTTCTTTTGCGGCGCGAGACGCGGCAGGCGGTTATTGAGGATGTCGTTGTAGAGGGCCATTATTTCGGGCATGGGCCGGGTGCGCAGATCACGCTCCAGGTCGCGCGCCAGCCTTTGATAGGTAGCGAGCGCAGCGGCGCGGTTGCCCGTAAGCGCCTCCAGCGTCATCTGCAACCGCGCGGCTTCCTCATCCCAGGGGTCCTGGGCGGTCAGCTTGCGTGCCCATCTCAAGGCGCGGGCGAGTTGATTCTGGTCGAGGCAAGCCTGGATCAGCCTTTTCAGCAGATCCAGATAGCGGCTGCGTAGCTCTTCGCGGCGGGCCAGGATGATCTCATCCATGTCCACGCCCGGCGCCAGGTCGCCGGCATACAGGCGGACGATTTCTTCCAGCTCGTCGATGTCGCTGCTTTCGCGCTCAAAGGCGCGCACATCCAGCCAGCAATCCTCCGAATCCGCCCACGAAACGGTCTGCGAGGAGACACGCAAAAGCCGTTGGGCAGGAGGAGGGAGCGCGTTACGCAGGAGGTAGAGGTGACGGCGCAGGTTTGCCAGGGCGCCCGCCTCGGTCTCGTCAGGCCAGAGGGAGAACGCCAGCGCTTTGCGCGATAGCGGTTGTCCGCTCTGGAGCAGCAGGCGCACGAACAGCCGCAGCAAACTTTCACGTCGTGGCAGGGGGACGGTCTTTCCCCCTATCTCCAGGCGGACTTCGCCCAATAAAAAAATCCGCAGATGCGCTGAGAGCGCGCGCATATCTCGGTCTTTCTGAGATGATAAAACGCCGCCCAGGGGCTGCTCGGGCACAAGGAGGTGGAGACGACAATGATCTGCGCACGAATCCGCACGAGCGGAGAGGACAGGTGCTCCGGCGCAGTGACCTGGCCATGTGCGGCCCGCTGGACCTTGAGGATCAGAAAGCCGCCTATGGGCCTCCCCGTCGAGATCAGGCCTCTGGGTCCGTGCCGTGCTGACCGCCAGAGTTATTTTTGCTAATGGTTAATAAAAATATATCCTAAGAAGAAAGGGCTGTCAAGCGGCGATCCTGTGCGGGTGTGTCCTGATTTTGTCGGGCCTGGCCGCCTTGTAGGACAACTGCTCGCAGTTGTCCTACAGGAGCGCCGTCGACCTTCGCGAGGCTGAAGGGAAGCCAAGTTTTGGGCTTCAAAATCGCCGGGGTTGCCCTCGTATCCCGGGTCGACGCTCCTTGGGCAAACGCAAGGTGTTTCCGGTTCAATGAAAGGGGGCGGCCTCCGTTCGGCCGCCCCCTTTCCGGTTTCGGTGGCGAGGGCTCCTGCGCCCTTTCAGCTCCAGTCGCCCTTCTTGATGCGGGCCAGGAACTCGGCGTTGCTGCGGGTCTTGGCCAGGGCTCCCAGAAGGGATTCCATCACCTGGGTGAGGTCATAGCCACCGCCGTCGGGAGGCGGGGCCATCATCCGGGCGATCATCCGCCGCAGCAGCCACACCTTCTCCAGGGTGTCCGGGTCCAGCAGCAGCTCCTCCCGGCGCGTCCCCGAGCGCTCGATGTCGATGGCCGGGAAGAGGCGGCGCTCCGCCAGCTTCCGGGAGAGGTGCAGCTCCCAGTTGCCGGTCCCCTTGAACTCCTCGTAGATCACGTCGTCCATCCGGCTCCCCGTGTCGATCAGACAGGTGGCCAGGATGGTGAGCGAGCCCCCGTTCTCAATGTTGCGGGCGGCGCCGAAGAACCGCTTGGGCGGATACAGGGCCGCCGGGTCCAGCCCGCCCGTCCAGGTGCGGCCGCTGGGCTCCACCACCAGGTTGTAGGCCCGGGTGAGCCGGGTGATGGAGTCCAGGAGGATCACCACATGCTTGCCTCCCTCCACCATGCGCTTGGCCCGCTCCAGGGCCAGCTCGGCCACCTTGATGTGGTTCTCCGGCGGCTCGTCGAAGGTGCTGTGGACCACCTCGGCCTCCACCGAGCGGTCCATGTCGGTGACCTCCTCCGGCCGCTCGCCGACCAGCACGACCATCAGGTGGACGTCGCGGTAGCGGGTGGAGATGGCGTTGGCGATGTTCTTGAGGACGGTGGTCTTGCCGGCCTTGGGGGGCGAGACGATGAGCCCGCGCTGCCCGCGCCCGATGGGAGCCACCAGGTTGATCAGCCGCGTGGTGAGGTTCTTGGGGTCCGTCTCCAGATCGAACATCTGGTTCGGGAAGATGGGGGTGAGCTCCTCGAACCGCGGCCGCTGGCGGGCCTGCTCCGGATCCAGCCCGTTGACGGCCTCCACCCGCAGGAGGCTGTAGTATTTCTCCGTCTCCTTGGGCGGGCGGATCTGGCCGACAACAAAGTCCCCTCGACGGAGCCCGAAGCGACGGATCTGGGACTGGCTGACGTAGATGTCGTTGGGGCTGGGGAGGAAGTTGGGGTTCACCCGGAGGAAGCCGATCATCCCCAGGGAGTCGTCCTCCACGATCTCCAGCGTTCCGCCGCCGAAGGCGTAGCCCTGCTGCTCCGCCTTGGCCTGGAGCAGCCGCATGATGAGGTCCTGCTTCTTCAGGCGGCTGTAGCTCGGGATCTTGAGGGAGCGGGCCAGATCGCGGAGCTCATCCAGGGTCTTGGATTCCAGATGGATGTAATCGAAATCCAGGATGGGAACCTGAACCTGCGCCTGTTCCATGTCCATGGTCCTTCCGCTCAGGATGAGGATAGATGACCGCTGTGCATCGCGCCCGCCGGGGGCCGGACCGGGAGACGGCAGTGCGCCCGCTGGATCCTTGCCTTACAGGGTTATCTTCGGGGACGATGCCTCAGGCGGCTGAAGCACCCTCATTATATCGGGCTCTCGGGCCGGCGTCAAACCCGGGCCTCCCCACGGGGTTTCCCCCAGGGTCCCGGCCGGCCCCCGAGGTGTGTCCAAAAATCGTAGGACAACTGCAGGCTGGTGATTGGCATCCGGATCTCTTCGGGCGGGAAGAGCCTGTCCTGCCCAGCGGCCAGACCGGACAAATTTGGGACACACCCGTCCCCGGGGGTGTGTCCCAAGATCGAAGGACAACTGCTCGCAGTTGTCCTACAAGGCGGCCAGGCCCGACAAAATCGGGGCACACCCGCCCCCGGCCGGAAGTTGACAGGATTCCCAAGGCGGGGTATATTCAGGGGCAAAACTCCATACCGTAAAAGACGAAGAACGGGAGGAGTAGGCCCTGGGCCGGCGCTCAGAGAGGCGGGGGAAGGTGGAAGCCCGCTGCGCACGCCAGGGCTGAATGGGCCCGGGAGTCGCCGGACGAACGGGGCGGGAACCGCCCTTAGTAGTCCCGGCCGGAGTCGCCACCGTTATCCGGGCGGAGGGGATCGGAAGCCCGCGCTTCCTGTCCCCGCGAAAGAGTGGGGCTGGCCGACGAACCCCCTCGTCCCACCGGCGAGGGGGTTTTTGTTTCCGGCGGCCGGCCTCAGGAGGGTGGCACCACGGGCCATCCGGCGCCCGTCCCTCATCGAGGGGCGGGCGCTTTTTTTATCCGCCCTCCGTCGATCCAAAGGGGGCTTTCACCTCGAAAGGAGCGGAGAATGCGACGCCTGATCCGGCGGACGATGTCGGCGGACCTCTGGACGCCCATCGGGCTCTACCAGGCCCTGAGCCCGGAGGGCCCCTCGTTCCTCTTTGAGAGCGTGGAGGGCGGGGCCTATCTGGCCCGCTATTCGTTCATCGGCCTGATGCCCCGCCGCGTCTACCGCGTGGACGGATGGCGGATGGAAGAGCGCGGGCCGGCGGGATGCCGGACCTATGATCTGCATCAGGTCCACCCCTTCGCGGTGTGGCGGGAGGCCCTCGAGGCGATGGCTCCGGAATCGGCGGCGGAGCCTTTGCCCCGCTTCATCGGGGGGCTGGCAGGCTACCTGGGCTATGAGATGGCCGCTTTCTTCGACCGCGTGCCCCGCGCCCCCGGGGATGCCCTCGCCTTCCCGGATGCGATCCTGATGCAGGTGGAGACCCTGCTGGTCTTCGACCACGTGACCCAGACCCTCACGCTGTTCGCCTTAGCCGAACCCGGCGCCGAGGGCGAGGCGGAGGCGCGGCTAACCGCCCTGGAGCGCCGCCTCCGGGATCCGGTGCCGGCCTCGTCCATCCCAGCGTCCACCCCCGCCGCCGGGGCTTCCTGGGAGACCCGGGTGGATGCGGGGCGGTTTCGGGAGATGGTCCGGGCGGCCCAGGCCTACATCGCCGCCGGCGACGCCTTCCAGATCGTCCTCGCCCGCCGCTGGAGCCGTCCCATCGCTGTTCCACCCTTCGCCATCTACCGGACGCTGCGGCGCCTGAACCCTTCCCCCTATCTCTTCTTCCTGAACCTGCCGGGCCTGGGGCGGAACGGGGAGGACCTGGCGCTGATCGGCGCCTCCCCGGAGATGCTGGTGCGGGTGGAAGGCGGGGAGGCCACCCTCCGCCCCATCGCCGGGACGCGTCCCCGCGGCCGCTCCCCGGAGGAGGATGGGGCCCTGGAGCAGGAGCTGCGGGCCGACCCCAAGGAGCAGGCGGAGCACGTGATGCTGGTGGATCTGGGCCGCAACGATCTGGGACGGGTGTGCGACTACGGGACGGTGCGGGTGGAGGAGTTCATGGTGGTGGAACGCTATTCCCACGTGATGCATCTGGTCTCCACGGTGCGAGGGCGGCTGCGGCCGGGCTGTGACGCCCTGGACGCCCTGGCGGCCGCCTTCCCGGCGGGAACGGTCTCCGGAGCCCCCAAGGTGCGGGCGATGGAGATCATCGCCGAGCTGGAGGGGGAGGCGCGAGGGCCCTATGCCGGGGGCGTGGGCTATTTCGACCCGCGGGGGAACGCCGACTGGTGCATCACCATCCGCACGGTGATGGTGCAGGGAGACAGGGCGATGGTGCAGGCCGGCGCCGGGGTGGTGGCGGATTCCATCCCCGAGCGGGAGGAGGAGGAAACCCGCAACAAGGCCCGGGCGATGCAGCTGGCGGTCGATCTGAGCCATGGGGCGGATGGGCGCTGAAGACGAAAGGGGGTCGCGATGCTGCTGGTGATCGACAACTACGATTCCTTCACCTACAACCTGGTCCAGATCCTGGGGCAGCTGCTCCGGGAGGCCGGGCGCACGGATGTGCCCCTCCGGGTGGTCCGCAACGACGCGGTGGATCTGGAGGACATCATGGCGATGGAACCCTCAGCGGTGGTGATCTCGCCGGGGCCGGGTCGGCCGGAGGAAGCCGGCATCACCATCCCGGCGATCCGGGCCCTCAGCGGCCGGACGCCGCTTCTGGGCGTCTGTCTGGGCCACCAGGCCATCGCCGCCGCCTTCGGCGGCCGCGTGGTGCGAGCGGGACGGCTGATGCACGGCAAGGCCTCTCCGGTCCTCCACCAGGGGGATGCGCTCTTCGCCGGGCTGCCCAGCCCCTTCATGGCCGGCCGCTACCACTCCCTCCTGGTGGCCGAGCCCCTTCCGGAGCCCCTGATGGTCACCGCCCGCACTCCCGAGGGGGAGATCATGGCGCTGCGCCACCGCCACCATCCCACCTTCGGGATCCAGTTCCATCCCGAGTCGGTCCTCACCCCGGAGGGCGTGCGGTTGCTGCGGAACTTCCTGCGGATCGCCGGATACCTGGATCCGGCGCCCGCCATCTCTTCCGGATCCTTAAGGGGAGGAGGTTCGCGATGATCCGGGAAGCGATCGCCAAGCTGGTGCGACGGGAGGATCTCACCCTGGAGGAGGCTGAGGCGGCGATGGGGGCGATCATGCAAGGGGAGGCCACGCCGGCGCAGATCGGGGCCTTCCTGATCGCCCTGCGGATGAAGGGGGAGACCATCCCCGAGATCATCGGATGCGCCCGGGCGATGCGCCGGGCGATGCAGCGGGTGCCCTACGAGGGGGTCGCGGTGGACACCTGCGGCACGGGCGGCGATGGGGCTCGCACCTTCAACCTCTCGACGGCGGCGGCCTTCGTCGTCGCCGGGGCAGGGGTGCCGGTGGCCAAACACGGCAACCGGGCGGTCTCCAGCCCCAGCGGCAGCGCCGATCTCCTGGCCGCCCTGGGCGCGGCCCTCACCCTGACCCCTGAGCAGGCCGCCCGCGCCCTGCGGGAGGTCCGCTTCGCCTTTCTCTTCGCCCCCGCCTTCCACCCGGCGATGAAGCATGCCATCGGCCCCCGCCGCGAGATCGGCGTCCGCACCGTCTTCAACATCCTGGGCCCCCTCTGCAACCCGGCCGAGGTCCCCTATCAGGTGATGGGCGTGTTCGACCCAACCCTGGTGGAGCCTCTCGCGGAAGTCCTGGGCGCGTTGGGCAGCCGGCGGGCCTTCGTGGTGTGCGGGGTGGGCAACGTCGACGAGGTGACCCCGGCCGGCCCCGCCCGGGTCGCCGAATACGCCGACGGCCGGGTCCGATCCTGGATCTTCGACCCGGCCGATTACGGGATCCCGCGGGCGCCCCTGGAGGCCCTTCGGGGCGGCACGCCGGAAGAGAACGCCCAGCGGCTGCGGAGGTTGTTCCAGGGGAAGGAGAACGGCCCGCTGCGGGCGGCGGTCCTCCTCAACGCCGCCTTCGCCCTGCGCGCCGCGGAGCAGGTGGAGGACTTGCGGGAGGGGCTAACGCGGGCCGAGGAAGCCCTCGAGGGCGGAGCGGCCCTGGCCGTCCTGGAGGACTACGTGGCCTTCACCCAGCGAGGCGCTCAGGAGCCCTGAGCATGTCCGTGCTGCAAAAGATCCTGGCCTGGAAGCGCGAGGAGCAGGCCCGGCGGATGCGGGAGCGCCCGCTCCCGCTGGTGCGGGCGGAAGCGGAGGCGATGCCGCCCCCGCGGGACTTCGCCGCCGCCCTCGCCCGCCGGGGCGATCGCCCCGCCCTGATCGCCGAGGTCAAGCGGGCTTCCCCCTCCCGGGGAGACCTGGCCCCGACGGTGGACCCGGTGGCCCTGGCCGGGGCGTATCGGCGGGGCGGGGCGGCCGCTCTCTCGGTCCTCACCGACGCCCGCTTCTTCAATGGGGAGCTGGCCCACCTCCAGGCCGTCCGCCAGGCCTTCCCGGAGATGCCGATCCTGCGCAAGGACTTCACCCTGGATGCCTACGACATCTACGAGGCGCGGGCTGCGGGGGCCGACGCGGTGCTCCTCATCGTCGCCGCCCTGGAGCCTTCGCGTCTTGTGGATCTCCTCGCCCTCGCGGCGGAGCTGAGGATGACGGCCCTGGTGGAGGTCCATCGGGAGGAGGAGCTGGAGTGGGCCCTGCAAGCCGGGGCGCGGGTGATCGGGGTGAACCATCGGGACCTCCACACCCTGACGGTGGACCGAACGGTCTCGGCCCGGCTGCGGCCCCGCATCCCCGCCGGGATCCGGACGGTGGCGGAGAGCGGGCTGCGGACCCCCGCCGACGTCCGGGAGATGGGGATGTGGGGCTACGATGCGGTGCTGGTCGGCGAGGCGCTGGTGGAGGCCGGCCGGCGCCCGGACAGCTTCGATCTGGAGGCGGTGGTTCGCGCAACCCGGTCGCTGGCCGGTGGCGAAGAAGGGTGAGCCCGGACGAGGGGAGGCGACGGTGTTCATCAAGATCTGCGGGATCACGACCCTGGAGGACGCCCGGGCGGCCGTCGCGGCGGGGGCGGACGCGCTGGGCTTCGTCCTCTATCCGAAGAGCCCTCGCTATCTGCCGCCGGAGCGGGCGGCGGAGCTGGTGGCGCAGCTGCGCCGGGAGGCGCCCGGGGTGCGCTGCGTAGGGGTGTTCGTGAACGAGCCGGCGGAGCAGGTGCGGGCGCTGCTGGAGCGCATCGGCCTGGATTGGGCCCAGCTCCACGGCGAGGAGCCCCCGGAGGTGGTGCAGGCCCTGGCGGACCGCGCTTACCGGGTGCTCCGGCTGCGCCCCGGGAGCGCCATCGATCCCACTCCCTACCGCGGGCGGCTGCCGGATGGCCCCACCCTGGGGGTGGACGCCTGGCATCCCACGGCCTATGGGGGGACCGGCCGGGTCGCCGACTGGGAGCAGGCGGCCCGGTGGGCCCGGGCGGAGCGCCTGCTTCTGAGCGGCGGGCTGACGCCGGAGAACGTGGCGGCGGCCATCGCCCGCGTCCGGCCCTGGGGCGTCGATGTCTCCTCCGGGGTGGAACAGGCCCCCGGGCGGAAGGACCCGGAGAAGGTGCGGGCCTTCATCGCCCGGGCGCGGGCCGCCTTCCGGGCCCTGCAGGAGGGGGTCCTTGTGGAACTTGAGGAGGAGGGCGGATGATCGCGCTGATCCCTCCACCGGTTTCGGAGCGGCCGGGCTACTTCGGGCCTTACGGCGGGCGGTACGTGCCGGAGACCCTCATCCCGGCTCTGGAGGAGCTGGAGCAGGCCTTCGAGGAGGCGCTGCGGGATCCGGAGTTCCTCCGGGAGTTCGAGACCCTGCTGCGCACCTATGTGGGGCGCCCCACGCCGCTGACGGAGGCCCGGCGGCTGGGAGAGGCCGTCGGCGCGCGGATCTTCCTCAAGCGGGAGGACCTGGCCCACACGGGGGCCCATAAGATCAACAACGCCCTGGGGCAGGCGCTCCTGGCGAAGCGCCTGGGCAAGCGGCGGGTGGTGGCCGAGACGGGGGCCGGCCAGCACGGGGTAGCCACGGCCACCGCCTGCGCCCTCCTCGGGCTGGAGTGCGTCATCTACATGGGCACCGCGGACATGGCCCGCCAGCGGCCCAACGTGTTCCGGATGCGCCTGCTCGGAGCCGAGGTGCGCCCGGTGGACGCCGGCTCCTGCACCCTGAAGGACGCCATCAACGAGGCCATCCGGGACTGGGTGACGAACGTGCGCACGACCCACTACCTGCTGGGCTCCGCCCTGGGTCCCCATCCGTATCCCGTGATCGTGCGCACCTTCCAGTCGGTGATCGGCGTCGAGGCCCGCTCCCAGATGCGGGAGGCCTTCGGACGGCTGCCGGACGTGGCGGTGGCCTGCGTGGGTGGGGGGAGCAACGCCATCGGCCTCTTCGCGGCCTTCCTGGAGGATCCGGTGGAGCTGGTGGGGGTGGAGGCGGGCGGGGAGGGGATCCCCACCGGCCGCCACGCCGCCCGCTTCGCCGACGGCGACCGGGGCCGCATCGGCGTCCTGCACGGAACCCGCACCTACGTCCTCCAGGATCCGTGGGGGCAGATCCTGGATACGCACTCGATCTCCGCCGGGCTGGATTACCCGGCCGTGGGCCCGGAGCACGCGTATCTGCGGGAGCGGGGGCGCGTCCGCTACACCGCCGTCACCGACGCCGAGGCCCTGGCCGCTTTCCGGGCCCTGGCCCGGCTGGAAGGGATCCTCCCGGCCCTGGAGTCCGCCCACGCCGTCGCCGAGGCCATGCGGATCGCCCGGGAGCGGCCTGGCGCGTGGATCCTGGTCAACCTCTCCGGACGGGGGGACAAAGACCTGGAGACCGTGGCGAAGGCCCTGGGGGAGGCGATCGGATGAGGGGCGTCGAGGCGGTGCGGGAGGCCTTCCGGCGCGCCCGGGCGGAACGGCGCGCGGCGCTCGTCCTTTACTGGCCCGTCGGCTATCCGGACCTGGAGGCCTCGCTTCGAATCGTGGGCCTCCTGGCCCGGGCGGGCGCGGACCTGATCGAGCTGGGGTTGCCGTTCTCCGATCCCCTGGCGGACGGCCCGGTGATCCAGCGGGCGGTCCACCGGGCCCTGCAGGCGGGGTTCCGAACGCCCCAGATCCTGGAGGTCCTCGCCCGCCTGCGGGCGGAAGGCGTGGGCATCCCCCTCTGCCTGATGAGCTACGTCAACCCGCTCCTCGCCGCGGGGCTTCCGGGGTTCCTGGAGGAGGCGGCGCGGGCGGGGGCGGACGGGCTGATTGTCCCGGATCTCCCGCTGGAGGAGGCGGAGGCCATGCGGACGGCGGCGGGGGCGGCCGGCCTGGCCTGGATCCCCCTGGCGGCGCCCACCACGCCGGATGAGCGGCTGGCCCGCATCGCCGCCACCGCCACCGGGTTTCTCTATCTGGTTTCGGTCACGGGGATCACCGGGGCGCGGGATCGGTTGCCGGAGGAGGTGGTCGCGCACCTGCGTCGGGCCCGCCGGCATGCCGGCGGCGTCCCGGTGGCGGTGGGGTTTGGGATCTCCCGGCCGGATCATGCGGCCGGACTGGCTCCGGAGGCCGACGGGCTGGTGGTGGGCAGCGCCCTCATCCGGCATGCCGAGGCCTGCGGGTTCGACGAGGCCTCTCTGGCCGCCTTCGTCCGCGCCATGCGGGCGGCCGCGGCGCGCCCGGACGAAGGCCTCTCCTCGGCTCGGGGGCCGGAATGAGGGGCTGAAGCGGCACCTGCAACCCGATTCGGCGCATGGAGGGGTCATCGACCCGCAACCCCCGGATGGCCTCCTGCCGGGCCGAAGGCGCGCGCTTCATCGATCGGCTCGCGTTCGGCGATCGTTTGGAGTGCTCTCCCTTCGTAGGTTTCCGCCCTCGATTCTCCTAATTGCGTATCCGCGGATGTCCTTCCCAAGGCGGGAGGAATCGAATTCTCTGCGGAAAGGACGAAGGGGAGCAGGGATCCCCCCGAATAAGTTGGCAAAATGGGTATTGACATGGATCGGAAGGGATTCCACAATGGACGTGGAGACAATTAGAAGTAGCGATGAGGGTTCCTATGCCTTCTGCGTTACGCCTTTGGATATTGGGCGTGGGCTTGGCGGCGCTGGGGCTGGGTCTGGGGGGATGGATGCGGCTGGATCGGGAGGTCCAGCGAGATCGCTTTCCGCCCACCCCGGGGTGGGTCGATGCGCGGGGACAGGTGGACCTGGCGCGGTTTCCGACCCGCATTCCGGTGGTGGATGCGCAGGGTCGGCATGGGGGCTGGATCGATCTGCGGGAGGAGCCGTTCTTCATGGTCTGGAGATTCGCAATGCTGATCCCTTCACATGCGCATCCAGGCCATGGGATTGCAGGGTATATGCTCAAGCGAGCTCTTTCTATGTTATCTGGCCCTAATGGAGGTGCACGATGAAACTCCGTCCTCTTGCTGTCCTGTTGTCTCTGCTTTGGATCCCTTTGGTGCTTCTGATGTCTGGATCTGTGCGCGCTCCAATGTCCGTTCATGCGGTTCAGGAGTCCCCGTTTGGGGTGTCCGGCGAGCCTTTAGAATCGGCTCTCCGCCGGATCTCCTTCCCGATTTGGCTTCCCAACTGGCTGCCCTTTACGCCCACAACGCCCTTCGCCTTCGTCATCAACCATCCCAATGGAATCCAGACTATTCACATCGATTATGTGGATCCTCAAAGTCGGGCTTTTGTGGAGATATCTATCACAAATCATCCTGTAAAGACGATATCTGAGCATTATGAATTGCAGAAAGTAATCGTCAATGGGAAATACGAAGGAGTTTTCGTGGATAATGGGACAGTTCAGATGTTGGCCTGGAATCAAGAGGGGATTTCCATTATGATCACCGCCTCAGGATCCGATCATCCTTATCAGGTTTCTACCCTTTTACAGATCGCAGCGCATCTGAAGCGTGTTCAATAAGTGGGACGGTGCGGGCAGCCACCCTGGATGTGCAACCCTAAGAACAGGGATATGGCCTGGCTTCACCTCTTGCTGACTGTGTATTTCGCCCCGACCCTACGAGTGGCCGGGCTCGCCACGATGCAGCTGTGGAGATCCCGGGCCCAGCCGCACCGCCTGGAGAACTCCTCGAAAGCCCCTTATAATCAGAGCGAAACAACCGGCTTTCGCCCACGGTCGCATCCCGCAGCCCCGATCCATCCGAGCGTTTCGTCTACAGGCCGGCCAGGATCTCGAGAGTGAGGGGCCGTAGTCCATTGGGAGCGAGGGAGAGCCCCCAACCTTTCCCAGTTCGCTGGGGTAATTTGAATAGAGATCATTTGGGGAATGCTCCAAATTCGGTGGCCAGGGGTGCGTGGGGCGGTCCGGCCGGGCCTTCCGGGAGAAGCGCCTCATCGCTTCCTACGGAGCGAAGATTCGGACCTTGCGCCGGGGACGACCGGAGTCCGACTCGAGGCGCGAGAGGGATCCCTCGGGCGGTTCCCGAGCGCCCAGCGGGGGCGGAAGGACTCTCCCGAAGGGGCCCTTTTCCCTTAGAGCAAGGGGAACGCGATGGACCGAACCTTCATTTTGATCGAGGATCCCACCCGGGGCCCCCTTCTGGCCCGGGCTCTCACCGAGGCCCTGGGGGAGCCCGTCCTCTTCCTCGCTCCCTCTCAGAGACCCCCTGCTTTCCCCTGTGATTTCCTCATCGCCGCCGAACTGCCCGGCCGGTGCGGCCTGGATCTGGGCTTCACCCTGCAGCAAAGCTCAGCCTCCTACCGCATCCTCCTCTGGAGCCCTTCCCCTCCGGACCTCTATCTCTGGACGGCTTGGCGGCTGGGGTTCGCTGGGCACCTCGATTGCGCCGATCCCTGGACGGAGAACCTCCGCTGGCTCCAGGCCTTCCGGGAGACCGGAGAGGCTTGGCCTCCCCCTCTGCGCGCCCGGGTGGAGCGCTTCGAAACGGCCGTTGGAAGCCGTCTTCGACAGTTGCGCCCGGAGGAGGCAGAGCGGTTGGCAGATCTGGCTCGCCCGATCTCCTGGAAGGAACGGGCGTGCCGATGGGGGATCAGCCGGGAGGGCGCCCGGCGGGCTGCTCAGCGCCTGTGCGAGAAGCTGGGATGCGAAGGGCCGGAGGACGTTGTAGCCTGGGCATGGACCTACGGGCTGCTGAAGGCCACCTCCGAGGGCCCCATCCCGACACCGGCCCTGCAGTTGGTCCTGAGAGTCTTCTCTCGCCCGGATTCCCGAGGCCCTTCAGGACACCCAAAGTCTGCAGGAGAGGCGGACCGAGCCCGGGCCGGGGGCGCTCCCTCCACCGCTTTCTAAAGGGCTGGAATCTCGGCGTGGCTCCTTAGCCGCGTTCCCCCTGGCGCGGAAAGAAGAGGACCCTTGTCGATCCCCTCCCATCCCTCGAGCGCGCCCCCGGGCCTGGTCCGATCTACGCGGTCATGCGTTCCGGCTCCCTTTCGGGATGTTCGGCGGACCAGCGGTAACGCACTCCTACAACTGCCGCTGGAACCGCACGGGTCAGGATCATAAAAAGCCAGACTGCCACGCTCCCCATTATCTCGACGGTCAAGATCCGTCGGCCCTTCACTGAGAGCCTCCTTATTCCCACTCGATGGTGGCGGGGGGTTTGTTCGTGATGTCATACAGCACCCGGTTCACCCATAGGAAGGGTATCCAGGATGTGGTCCTCCTTTAGCGAATCTTTTTCCGGTATTGGCAACCGCTTGCGAGGGGGAGAGAGGGATCTCAGATCTCATCTCTGATCCTCCACCCTAACCCCTGCCGGTGGCTCAAATGTGAACAGGTTAGCAGGCAGGTCCACGTTGAACTGAACCTCCAGGGTGCGCACGGCCTGTTCCAGGGCGCCGTCAGGAGCGTGTTCTTCTCGGAGCAGCACCACTCCCGTTTCCCGGTCGTACCAGATGTAGACCTCGTGAGCCGCTTCCGGGTCCTTGGGAACCAGGCGGAGTCCCCTGGCCGCTCGTCCGGCGATCATCTTGTCGCCCAGCGGGTGCTCTTCAAAGCCCGCATACAATGCCCCATCAGGAACCGTTTCCGGCCGACCGAAGCTTGGGTCAGCGGGCCGGCTGATGACGACCCGGTTCTCGTCGGGAATGAAGAGCCAGACAGTGTCTCCGTTGCGTACGAAAGTGCGGTCCCCGGCGGCTGATGGCGGCCCTTCCAGCTTGTCCACCTCCTGGCGGAACCGGTCCGGGGCTTGGTACCAGCGTTCCACCCGCCAGCGAGCGTCGCCGTTGCGCGCGTGGCTGAACTGCTCCAGGACAGCATGGTAGGAGCGAACGGCAGTGGGCACCGATATCGTGCCGGATACAACCGGGGAAAACGGTTGTGGGCTCTGTGTCGAGGCAGCGGATGGGGACGCCGCGGGTGTAGCTGAGGTTTCGGCAATTCGTAGGGTCGAGGGGGATGGTCCAGATGGGGACCCCGGCGGGGTAGGTGCCGGGACGCGAGCGACATGCCGCGTATTGGGCCACCAATCCAGGAGATCGTCCCAGTTGAGGTGGCCGTAGTAGCCGAACCATTCGGGGGCTGGCGTCAGCTCACTCGCCACCTGCTGGGGCTCGCCGCCATCGGCGGAGATCAGCCACACGGAGGCCCGATTTTGGTCGTCCAGGCGGGCGAAGAGGATATGGCGCCCATCGGAAGACCAGAGGGGATGCTCATCGCGGTAGGCCGGATCGTCGGTGAGCGGTTGGCTCTGGCCATCCTCAACGTTGATGACCCACAGGCGCCGCCCCAGCAGTGCCTGGCGGGCCGGCTCCCCACCGGCCAGACCTTCCGCTGCGGGCATGGCGACGTAGACGATGTGCTGGCCATCCGGCGACCAGGCCGGCGCAGAGATCGCCTGATCGGGAGGAGTCAACAGCCTCCCCTCGCCAGTGGACGCCCGGACGAGGGATAGCCGCTTGTTTTGCCACGCCTCACGCCCCCCGCCGACAACCACAGCCACCTCGTCGGTGCCCGGACGGGGGGCGATGAAATCCGTGTAGGCCAGCACCGCTTCGGCCAGGTTCACAAGCGGGCCGCCGTCCGCCGGCAGGGCGTAGAGGGGCGCGCCGTCGGCCAGCAGGGACGCCGAGTTCATGTCGCTCTGGACCAACAGGAAGCGCCCATCGCCGGTCCACCCGTGGAGGATGAGGTCGCCCATGTCGGCTTGAGCGTTGGGATAGAGCCGCACCGGCTCGCCCCCTTCCGCCGAGACTTTCCACAGGCCCATCGTAGGCGGCCTGCCGGCTTCCAGCTCGCGCCGCTCATAGGCCAACCAGGCGCCGTCCGGGCTCCAGGCAATCCGGCCGATCTCGACATCGGGCGACGGGGAAACCAGGGTGACCGGTTGATCCCCATTGGCAGTGGCCACGCGCAACTCGCTGCCCGCGGCCACGTAGGCCAGGCGGTCCTGGGCCGGCGCCCAGGCGAAGGCGCTCACCGCCGCGCCTCCGTTCAGGGGGTAGGCGCCCCCACCATCGGCGTGCACGATCCAGACCTGATAGTCGCCTTTGCGGAAGGCCAGCCACCGGCCGGAGGGGGACCAACGAGGGGCATAGTTGCGGCCGTCGGTTGTCAGGCGCCGGAGCTCGCCGTTAGGCAGGGCTTGGACCCAGATGTCGCCGCCCTGGACATAGGCCAGTTTGCCCAGATTGGGTTTGGGCGTGGGGGTGAAGGCAGCCTGTGCGGTTGCGGTGGCCTCCGTCGGCCGCATGAGATGGGCTTTGACGTCGAAGGTACCGCAGCCGAGCAGGGAGGGCGCGAACAACGCAAGGAGAAAAAGGTGTTTTTTCTCAAGTAATATCTTACCAATCGGGTGGCAGAGGAACGACATATTGTTCTCCTCCTCGTAAATCTTCCACGCTTGCTTCCTTCCGGTATGCATCCACAGTAATGAGCTTAACTTCTCTCAGCATCTGGCTTTCCATCTCCACAGCGAAAACGACAAGCCTGGAGCCTTGAGGTACAACTTTCGCCCCTCTATCATTCAGCTCGAAGACAAAGAAAGCCCATTCATCATCATGCCAGGCATCAGCTGGAAAGGGGGCCTGGAGCTCCGAATGTAACCTTCGATAGTATGGTGACCGCTTGACCACCTTCAAGCCTTCGAGTAAACGACAGCAGAGAGCCACGGGCGTGCCGGCTTCCCGAGCCGGTTGAGGCGCGTTTCAATGACGGCTCAGTCTTACTACCTGTTGGGCCATGCTCCACCTCCCCTATCGGAACCACCTAACACCTTACTCTCCCACCCATATCCGTGTTGCACTGAGGGTTCCGTCTTTCTCCACCACACCCAGCACCTGCACCGGTTGACCGGGATGCAGGGCCGGTGTTATCCCGGGGTTGTCGTTCACCACCAGGCCGGCGCGGAAACGGACGGTGATGAGGCGTTCCACTCCTTCATGGGCGTGACCATCAATTCGCAACTGAAAGCCGTTGTTCTCTAGAGCGCTCACGGTTCCCATCAGGTTAGCAATATTCGCCCAGATCTTAGTGGCGATAAATGTACCGTCGGGTTCAGGCAGCGCTCGCAGGTATAGGAAATCCCCTGGCTCCAGCGCAGCTAGGTCCGTCACTTCTCCCTTCCAAATCCGCGTGCTGCTCGATATTCGGAGACGGACCGGGACTTCTCCTCGTTCGTTGATGACCAATGTGCCCTGAGATAGATCAACAGTGCTAATGTCTCCTTCCAGGAAGATGGTCCTGTCTTCCACGTTTTGGTCTCCTGGCCCGACCAGCATACGAGCCGGTTCAAGAGCCATCTGGGTGATCAAAGCCCCGGAGCCTAGCGCAATACTTTGCAGGAACCGACGACGTGTAATGCGTGTCATGGCAGTTCCTCCCTAATCTACGCTGTAACCCGCACTGGAATGCGCCCTACATCCAAGTTGGCGATCTTAGAGAATGCGTTGGGGGTCAAATCGATGATCGCTGGGCAGTTGGGATAACCGCATCCGCATGGCCAATTGCAGTAGTTGTTGGTGTTAGGTCCGCAATCGTGAACTTCTACAGTGACCTGCTGCCCGTTACAACGGTTGTAGACTACGAGGGTGTCGCCACAGTACTTCCAGGGCAGCGACAGGCAATTGTCGGACTTATTGCAGTCGGGATATCCTGGCCGCTTGAGCTTGGGCCAGGCAGCGTGGTCCAGATAGCTCTCACAATTACCGCAGGAGCCGTGCCCGGTGTCCGCACAACGGCTGGACCAACTACCCGCGTGCCCGCAACAGAACCAAGAAGCACTACCGTAGTAATAAGCCATGAGTCACCTCCTCGTCTCATCGTTCTTCAGAGCTGAATATCGTCTTGCTCTTCCGATTTTGCCAACGCAGTAAAGCCTTGTTAAGCCGCCTGAGGACTACTCCCAAATAGTTATACTTCCTTGATGACGGCGAGACACTGGTCGTCCAGATCCATGTAATTCAAGCCTACTCCTACTCTACCACGCCCTATGTTTCACCGTGTTACAGGCCAGTAACAGTCTCCAAATGCCTTGTATCAGATCTGAAACATTACGTCTCCGGTGCCAGCGGCAGCCGCACCCTTACCACTGTTCCTTGCCCTTCCCGACTGCGCACCGTCACTTCCCCCCCATGCAGGGCCACAATCCGCTGCACCAGCGCCAGCCCCAGCCCGCTCCCGGGCACGCCCCGGGCGTTACTCCCCCGGTACAGTTCCTCGAAGATGTGAGGCAACTCCTCCGCCGGGATGCCTGGCCCCGTATCCGCCACCTCCACCACAGCCCATCCCCCGTCTTCCATAACCCGCACTTCCACCCGATCGCCCGCCCGCGTGAACTTGAGGGCGTTGTCCAGCAGGTTGCGAAAGACCACCACCAGCAAATCCCGGTCTCCCCACACTCGCCCCACTGGCCATGGCACCCGCTGCATATGCACGTCTACTTCCCGTCCTGGCCATGTGCTCGGATCGCCTGCCAGAGCCAGCGCCTCCTCCAGCACCGCCTGTAGGTCCACCGGCTCCCCTTCCAGTTGCAGCTCGTCCAGCTCTGCCAGCCAGCGCAGCCCTGTCGTCAAACCTTCCAGCTGTCGCACCTGCTCACCCAAACGTGTCAGCGAATCCTCTTCCCCGGATGACAGCGCCAAGCGATTCTGGAGATTGGCCATCCCCAGGCGCATGATCGCCAGCGAGTTTTTGAGCTCATGGTCCAGCCGTCGCAGAAACCGCCGATAGGCCGCTGCATGGGCTTCCCGTTCTGCCGTGCGGGCTTTTGCCACTTGATGCCCAATCCATTTTTGTAGCCCCAGAATCCCCCATCCTGTGATACTGATTAGCACACCAGCCCCGACCGCCAGCGCGGCCAGATCCACTTGGTAGGTGCCAACCAGAACCTGGTTGGGCAGCACATCGTGAGTTAGCAATGCCGACAGCACCAGCCCTATCAGAGCCGGCCCAGCGGCCAGCGCCGCACGCCAATTGCCCTTCACGGCTCTCCCTTCACTTCGCCAATGAATCGGTACCCCTGTCCCACCACCGTCTCGATGTAACGAGGCCTTTCTGGGTCGTCGCTCAGCTCCTTGCGCAGTTCTGCCACCCGGATGTCCACCGCTCGTGTCCCCACCGGGTGTGCCCAGCCCCACAGCTGGTCCAATAAGCGTTCCCGTGAGATCACTTCGCCCGGATGTAGCATCAGGAACTCCAGCAATGCGAAAGCGCGAGGTGTGAGAGTCAGCTCTCGGCCAGCCCGTCGCACCTGTCGCGCCTGGCGATCCAGCACTAGCTCTCCACACACCAGGTAGCGGAAAGCCCACAGTGGGGGCTCACCGCGCCGCATGCGCCGCAGCACGGCCTGGATGCGGGCGATCAGTTCCAGCGGCTCGAAGGGCTTGTTGAGATAATCATCCGCCCCCTCCAACAGGCTGAGCGCGCGTTCCGTTGGCGTGCCCACCTGGGTGAGCAGGATGACGGGGGTCCAGTCCCCAGCCTGACGCAGGCGGCGCAGCACCTCGCGCCCGTCGAGCCGGGGCATAAGCACGTCCAGCACCACCAGGTCCGGTCGCTCCTTGGCAATGCGCTCCAGAGCTTCTTCGCCGTGACGAGCGGTGAACACCTGAAATCCGGCGCGCTCTATGAGGGGCTTCAGTTCTGCCAGCAGGTCGGGTTCGTCATCCACCAGCAGGATACGGGGTTGGTGCAAGGCCATGGGGATCCCCTCCGTGTTTTCGAAGGTTGAACAGCGCGATAGCATTTATCCTAAGGTCTGCTCATATCCTTGATCAGGCGGGAAGTTCAAAAGGCCCGGGGCATCTCGAGGCTTCCTCGCTCTTCTCATTCCCACTCGATGGTGGCGGGGGGTTTGTTCGTGATGTCATACAGCACCCGGTTCACCCCGGGGACCTCGTTCACAATCCGCGTGGCGATGCGGTCCAGCAGCTCGTGGGGCAGGGGAACCCAGCTGGCGGTCATGAAGTCCTCGGTAGCCACCGCCCGCACCGCCACCACCTCCTCGTAGGTCCGGGCGTCCCCCATCACGCCCACGCTGCGCACCGGCAGCAGCACCGCGAAGGCCTGGGCGGCCCGCTCGGCCCAGCCGGAGCGGGCCAGCTCCTCCTGCACGATGGCGTCGGCGGCTCGCAACCGTTCCAGCCGTTCCCAGGTGACCTCCCCGACGCAGCGCACGGCCAGCCCAGGGCCCGGGAAGGGCTGCCGGCGCAGCAGGGCCTCCGGGATCCCCAGATGCGCCCCCAGGGCGCGGACTTCATCCTTGAAGAGATACCGCAGGGGCTCAATGAGCTCGAAGGAGAGATCGGGGGGGAGCCCGCCGACGTTGTGGTGGGTCTTGATCCGGGCGGCCGCCTGCCGCTCCGGTGCCCGGCTCTCGATGACGTCGGGGTAGAGGGTGCCCTGGGCCAGGAACCGGAAGGGGCCCAGCCGACGGGCGTGCTCGGCGAAGACGGCGATGAAGGTATGGCCGATCCGCACCCGTTTCTCCTCGGGATCGGTGACCCCCCGCAGGGTCTCCAGGAAAGCCTCGGCGGCGTTCACGGCGGCCACCGGCAGCCCCAGGGCCCGCAGGGCAGCCACCACCTCCTCCCCTTCCCCCCTGCGCAGCAGCCCGGTGTCCACGAAGAGGCACTGGAGCTGCTCGCCCACCGCCCGGTGGACCAGCACCGCAGTCACCGTGGAGTCCACGCCCCCGGAGACCGCGCAGAGCACGCGTTCCCCGCCCACCCGCTCCCGGATCCGCGCGATCTGCTCCTCGGCGATCGCCCCGGGGGTCCAGGTGGGCCGACAGCCGCACAGCGCCACCGCGAAGCGGCGCAGCAGCTCCCGGCCCAGGGGCGTGTGGGCGACCTCGGGGTGGAACTGCACGCCGTAAAGGCGGCGGGCCGGATCGCCGATGGCCGCGAAGGGGGCGTTGGGGGAGCGGGCCATGGCCCGGAAGCCGGGAGGGAGCGCCTCCACCCGGTCCCCGTGGGACATCCAGACGGCCATGGGGGAGGGCAGCCCGCGCCAGAGGGGATCCTCCGGCTCCAGGATCTCCACCTCCGCCCGACCGTATTCCCGGGCTGGGGCCGGAGCCACCCGCCCGCCCAGGGCGTGGGCCAACAGTTGCATCCCGTAGCAGATCCCCAGCACCGGCCGGCCGCTCTCCAGGACGTAAGGGGGAAGCGAGGGGGCGCCAGGCTCGTAGACGCTGGCCGGACCGCCCGAGAGGACGAAGCCCTTCGGCCGCAGGGCGAGGACCTCAGCGGGGTCCGCGTCCCACGGGAACAGCTCGGCGTAGACGCCGGCCTCCCGGATGCGGCGGACGATCAGCTGCGCATACTGGGAGCCGAAGTCGAGCACCGCGATGGCATCGTGGGCGGAATGGGGCGACATCTCCGGGACCTCTGTTCCTCCGCTGAAAGACTCTTGACGGCCTTGAAGGCCGGACCGGAGGCATGCTCCGGACCCCCAACGGCATGATACCACCGGGTGGGACGACCGAATCCGGCCTGGGCGCCGAAAAAGCCGGCTGGCGGACGATCCGATGTCCGAGAACGGACCGACGTGGGAGCGGGAGGGCCCGAAGGGACCTGTGCAGTCCTCGCGGCGGCCCGTTTTGGAAGCAGCCATATAGCGGGGACCTCACCGCATCCGTAAGGGGCCTGAGGGGGGTGGGATGGAGGAGTTGGCAAAATGCCAACCGGAGTTGGCAGAATGGGCATTGACAGCGGACGGCCAGGGTCTTATCGTGGAGATAAATCGTTAAGAGGAAGCGAAGATGGGTCGTAGGTCTTCTGCCTTTCGTCTTTGGATTCTGGGGGCGGGCTTGGCGGGGCTTATACTGAGCCTGGGGGGATGGAAGCGGTTGGACTTTCACACCCAGCCGCCAACGCCGGATCCTGCTCCCACTCCCGCCTCCGATGCTTTCCTCTTCGGTTCCTCATCTGCCGCATCTTTCGAGCTGCCCCCCTTCATCCGTTATGCGACGGAATTCCCGCGGCGGGCGGTGCGTCAGGAAGTGCAGGTTCGCCTTCGGATCGCAGACGGGCCTGAGTCCGTTCAGGAGCAACGGTATCGGGTTGAGCGGGTCGCCCTCACCGGCTCCGACGGCTATCCGGTGCAGGTTTATACACGGGAAGTAGACCCTCGGGGCCTTCTCCGGTATGAATCTCTGGCGGACCAAGGGGAGGAGCGGAGCTTCTACAATTCGGATCCCCCACTCTGCCTTCGGAAGCAGCCGGGTCTGAAGGCCTCGGTGTTGCAGACGTGGTTGCCCTCTCGGGTGATCGTCGAGCGGCTGGAATCCTCGGGCTACCGGTTGAGGGGCCGAATGCCTTTCCCCACTCCGGAACCCAACCTTCCGTTGCTCCCGGTCGGGGAGGAAGTTCCTTCATGGATTCAGCGCTGGGAACGGGTGGAGGAGATGCCGGATGGAGGTCAGCGGGTATGGGTGCTGGGAGTAGACCCGGCGGGGTGGGTAGTGTATGCGCTGGGGCGTTCGGAGATGAAGGAACAAGCCCGGTGGACGGAATATGAAGAGATCCGGGGGCCGGTGATGGTCGAGGAGCGAAGGGAGGCGTTGCGCCTTTCCGCGGAGACGGAACAGCGGTGTCAGCGCATCGGGTGGATTTCAGCTCGGTGAGGAGGTGAGGCAATGAAGCGTCTGGGGCTCATGATTTTCGCCGTGATCCTGATGATGGGCTTCTTCGTCGCTGGAACGACCGGCGTGCAGGCCTCCTGGGGCGGCTGGTCCTGTAAATGGACAGTGGTGAATTACCCCGTCACCGGCGGTTATGTATCCGGCCGTGGATGCATCCAATGGACCACTCAGGGGACACTCCTCTGGCGGATCTGGGGGGATACCTATGCCCCGTGGAGTCGATGGGTGTATACGCGTGTTCAAGGATATGAAGGATGCGGCGAGCCTACGCAGTTCCGTGTCGAGACAAGTGGAACAGCCGAATTTACCAATTATGGGACAAGTGGCGTATCCGGGTCAGTTATTGCGTTCACATGCCCTTCAGACCGGCCTCATCGATATCGGGTGGTCGCCCAGCATGCACGTTGGGAGGCTTCCCGTGGAACGTGGGAGGGAACGATTGGTTCCGCGGATTGGTGAAGTCATAAGGCCCTCCGGATGGGATGGCGGGGATATGAGGAGAGCCTTCGGCTTTCTTCGCCCTGAACATAAGAGGAGGGTTCAATGGCGCGGCATCGATCTTGGGCGGTGCCCGGAGGGCTGTTCGTGCTCTTTCTCATGCTTTTCTCATGCTTCAGCCCAGCCCCGAGATGATCTGGATCTGCGACATCGAAAACGGAAAGCCCGGCTTAGATGGGATAGATTCTTCAAAGTTGGAAGCTGAGCGGATGTTAGAAAGAGAATCAAGCAAAATGCTGGCTCGAGTTGGTAAAAAGAGGATGGATGAAGACATAAAGGGATCTTGCTGCCGAGCCTGGAGTGAAGGGCAGTGGAGGGACTGATGGGCGGATCGTGGATGGGGCTTCGACGGTTCGGAGGATGGAGCTGGACGATGAGGGTGTGGGGGATTGGGATCCTCCTGGGCCTTGGGGTTCTCGGGACCCGCTGGGGGATGCCGGCGGCCCTCACGCCTTCGCCGGCCCACGCGGGGGCCCCGCCCCCGGAGCCCTTTATTGCCTTTGTGGGCCCGCTTCCCTTCGCCCGGGGTTTGCTGACGATGGAGGTGCTTCGAGCCGAAGGGGTGGCGCTGTTTTCGGGCTGGGTTCCGTTGCGACTGGCGGCGATGGGGCGGCCGCTGGATGGGGTGATCGTGGATGGGGAGGCGCTGAGGTGGATGCGCCCGGAGGATCAGAAGTGGCTTCAGGCCCGGTTTCGGGAGGGGGTGGTGATCGTGGTGCTGGGGGTGGATCAGGATGAAGTGGCGCCGGTGCTGGGGTTGAA
>CACRXA010000005.1_pt1 | contig 93383 bp, 75 predicted proteins | sample 5377051 | NCBI WGS metagenome assembly CACRXA01 (sample SAMEA6061847, study PRJEB28556) | metagenome | reverse complement strand
GTAATGCCGGCGCTGGGCTTCGGCCAGTTCAGCGAAACGGCGGTCGGTTTCAGCGCGGTGGGCGGCCAGGGATTCCTCGGTGCGGCGCTGGGCTTCGGCCAAGGCGCGGACCTCGGCGCTGAGCTCGGCGAAGCGGCGGTCGGTTTCAGCCCGATGGGCGGCAAGGGATTCCTCGGTGCGGCGCTGGGCCTCAGCGAGTTCGGCGAAGCGACGGTCGGTTTCCTCCCGATAGGCCAGGAACTCCTGACGGTGGGTGTTGAAGAGCTCGCTCAGGCGACGAACGGTCTCAGTGAGCTCGGCGAGGCGAGCGTCCGTGTGGGCCTGTTGAGCCAGGAACTCCTGACGGTGGGCGACGAAGAGCTCGCTCAGGCGACGAACGGCTTCCGCCAGCTCCGTGAAGCGGCGTTCAGTCTCCGCCCGAAGCTCAGCCAGCTCGGCGGGCATGCGGAGGACCTCCTCCGAGGCCAGCAGGGCCCAGAGGACCTTCCGCCACTCCGGGTGGGTCTCTAAGAGGACCACCAGATCCCGCAGGTCTTCCGCCGTCAGCGCCATCGTATGCCTCCCGTCTGGGATGATTATGGCACGGCGGGCGGACCTGTGTCAATCCCGGATTCGGATTTCACCCCGACCATCCCCCGCCCGATCAGAAAGGCCCATGCGACCGCCGCCGCAAGCGCCACGGTCCGTCCATCGGGATCCAGAGGTGGAGCGGTTTCCATCAGATCCATCCCCCAGCATGCCGGATGGGCGGCCAACCTCCGCATCAGCGCCAGCGCCGACGCGGGCAGCAATCCCCCCGGGCTGGGCGCGGACACCCCGGGCGCGCAGGCGGCCTCGAACACATCCATGTCAAAACTGATGAAAAACCCAAGGGTGCCTGCAGTGACCACCTCCAAGACCTGGGCAGTCAGGACTTCTGGATCCTCCCGATGGACGTGGGCCGCCGGGATCATGTGGACGCCATGCCGGCGGGCGACTTCATAATAGGCCCGGCTGTTGCGTCCCCCCAGCAGCCCGATTTGCACCAGATGCCGCCCCTCGACCAGTCCTTCCTCCAGCAGGCGGCGGAAAGGGGTTCCGCTGGTGATCTCCCCCTCCAGAGGCTCCCGCAGGTCATGATGGGCGTCAAACTGGATCACCCCCAGAGGCTTCCCCAGCCCTTCGATCACCCCCCGCAGGGTGGCATACGAGAGGCTGTGATCTCCGCCCAGGACCAGGGAGCGCAGGCCCTGACGGGTCACCTCCCGCAGCACCGCCGTCACCCGCCGGTGGGTCTCGTGGATGTCCGTGTGCACCACGGCCACATCCCCCAGGTCCACCAGCCGGAGGCCTTCCGCCAGATCTACCCCGCTCTCCAGATCGAAGGCTGTCATCCGATAAAGGGCGCGGCGGATGGCCGCAGGGGCCTCCCGGGCACCCCGCCGGCCGATCACCGCGGTGTCAAAGGGGATGCCGATCACCGCCACATGGGCCCCAGCCGGATCCGTTTGCAGCAGATCCGCGATCCGCACGTCCCGGGGATCCGGGGGGACCGGGGAGCGCTCGGGCGGGCGCAGCCAGGGGAGCGGGGGGGAGCTCGTCATGAACGGCGCTCCGAGGGAAGATCGAGAGGGGGAAGCCCTCCGATGGAGGCCACTACCGCGATGGCGAACCCCCCGTCGTGGGTCATGCTCACCGCCCATTGCTTCAGGCCCAGCACCCGGGCGCGCTCCGCGGCCCATCCCCGCAGGTGTACGTGAGGCTGTCCCCGGTGGTCCGGGAGGATCTCCACGTCGTGAAATCCGATGCCCTCGCGGGCCATGATCCGAAGGCCCACCCCCAGGGCCTTGGCGACAGCCTCCTTGGCCGCAAAGCGGGCCGCATACTCAGCCACCCGCCCGCGGCATGCCTGCCGTTCGGCCGGCGTGAAAACCCGCCGGAGCAGACGGTCCCCGAAGCGGGCGATGGCCTGCTCCATCCGTCGGATCTCCAGGATATCCACTCCGATCGCGATCATCCGCGCGCTGTGACTCCGAGAAGGGATTCAGGCATCCGGACCTGTGCGGGAGGCAATCTCCGTCAGGAAGGACCGGATCGCTTCGGCGACGGCTTCGGGTTGCTCCAGCATCACCATGTGGCCTGCCCCCTCGATCCGCACCAGCCGCGCGCCCGGGATATGGGCCGCCAGATATTCCGCATATTTGAAGGGCGTCATCCGGTCCGCTGTCCCGCCGATCACCAGAGTGGGGGCTCGGATCTCCCCCAGGCGGCCCATCACGTCGAAGGCGTCGCACGCCTGATAATCCCCTTCCATCACCCGGGGGTCCGCGGAGAGGAGCATGCGGCGTCCTTCCTCCACCAGCCGAACCGGTGGATCCACTCCCCAGCTCCACTCGGTGATGAGCTCGACCGTGCGGTGGAAATCGGACCGCAGGCCTTCGAGGATCTGAGGGCTGACCCGGAGGCGGGCCCCGGTGGCGATCAGGATCAGCCCCGCCACGCGCTCCGGATGGTGGAGGGCCGCCCACAGGGCGATGGCTCCGCCCATCGAGTGACCCACCCAGATGGCCGGCGGCAATCCCAGGGCGGCCATCCACTCCACCACCACCCGGGTGTAGTCCGCGATGGAGGAGCGCCCGCGCCCCCGGGACCGGCCGTGGCCGGGCAGATCCAGCGCGTAAACGGTCGCCCCCGGGAGGTTCCGCAGCGCCCCGGGCCACACCAGATGGGACTCCCCGGCACCGTGGATCAGGAGCAGGGTGTGACGCGCGTGGACATCGGTGTGAACAGCGTAAAAAATACTGTCCTCGCCGACCGGTTGTTCCGGCATCGCGACCTCCGGGATCCGGCTATCCCAAAAGCTGCACCAGCAGCTGGAGCAGCCGCCAGTAGGCCCGCCGGACCGGCCATGGCCAGTCCGGCCCGGGCAGGAAGGGTGGGAAGGCTCGGGCCCCCGCTTCCCGCCACAGGTTATCCCATCCGCTGGCGTCCCACAGCAGGTCCGCCCCTGGCAGCCCCGCCGCCCGCACCTTCGGATCCGGGTTGAATCCATTGTGGACCAGAACGTTGTCGTGGATCCAGTTGCGCTCCGGGATGGCCCCCACGTCGAAGACCGTCCCCTTCGGGAAGACCTGGTGCAGGCCCACCACGGCGATGCCCACCGAGGCGTTGTCCCGGATCTCGTTGCCGGTCACCTCGGTCTCATCCGCCGCCATGATCAGGATCCCGGTCCCCGAGGGGACGTTGCCCACAATGGCTCCCGGTTTGGCAAAGTTGGGTCCGTTGTTGCGGATGATGCGGTTGCCGATGATCCGGTTGCGGGAGCCTACCTTCGACTCCAGATTGGGCAGGACGAAGACCAGCAACCCGGCCGCGTTGTCGTGCGCGTAGTTGTTCACCACCGTGATGTTCACGGAGTTCTCCACCTCGATCCCGCTGACGTTGCCGTAGGCCTCGCTGTCGCGGATCACCCCATTGCGGGATTGACCGATGTAGATGCCGGTGTCCCAGGCCCCGGTGGCCACCACCCGTTCGATCAGGATGTCCTCGCTACCCACCGGATACACGCCGTAAGCCCCGGTGTCCTCGGTGACCACGTCCCGGATCACGATCCCCCGGGCGCCGGGCACCACGATGCCATTGTTGGTGTAATGGCGCACGATGAAGTTCTCCACCGTGAACCCGTCCCGGGTGGCGATGATGCCGTCCCCGCGTATGCCTTCCCCGTCCAGGATCGGCCGCTGGCCGTCCCGGACGATTCCCCTCAGGGTGAGGTTCTCCACCTCCACCACCAGGGACTCCCGGTAGATCCCGGGCTCCACCAGGATGGTGTCCCCGGGGCCGGCCTGATCCAGGGCCGCCTGGATGGACTCACCGGGTCGGACCACCCGGGTCTGCGGAGCGCGAGGAGGTTCCGACGCGGCGGCGGCCCCCACGTTGTAACGGGCGGCCACCGCGCGAGCGGGGTTCTCCAGGCGGGGCACCACCGGCAGGCCGGAGGGGACGGATTCGGGCACCGGGGGCATGGCCGATTCATCCGTCAGGGCATACAGGAAGGCCACCAGGTCCTCGCGTTCCTCCGGGCTCAGGCGGAAGGGCTGGATCTTGCTGTCTAAGTTCGGCAGATCCATGCCCCGGCCCCGTCCTCCGCCATCTTTGTAGAAGTCCACCACCTCCTCCAGGGTGGCGAAGATCCCGTTGTGCATATAGGGCGCGGTGAGGGCCACGTTGCGCAGGGTGGGCACCTTGAAGGCCCGCTCGTCCCGAGGGGAGCCGGTGACCTCCGCGCGGCCCCGATCCGCCGGCCCTCCCGGGAGATCCGGCACCCCAATGACCCGGAAGTCCGAGGAGCCGAACAAGGGGAGCGTGTGACACTCAAAGCATCGGGTGCGGCCGGAACGGAAGAGGTTGAGGCCGCGTCGCTGGGCGGGGGTGAGGGCTGCGGCGTCGCCGGCGGCGAAGCGATCGAAGGGAGAGTTCCGGCTGACCAGGGTGCGCTCGAAAGCGGCGATGGCCTTGGCGATGTTCTCAAACGTCACCGCCGAGCCGTCCCGGCCCCCGAAAGCCCGGTCGAACCGCTCCCGGTATTCCGGGATCGCCTTCAGGGCCCGGACCAGGCGCTCCGGGTCCGTGGCCATCTCCCGAGGATCGGTGAGGGACATACGGGCCGCCTCCTCCAGGGAGGTGGCGCGCCCGTCCCAGAACAGGCGGCGCAGGTAGCCCACGTTCCAGAGGGTGGGGGCGCCCCGCCGCATCGGCTGCCCATCGGCCCCGATGGATCGTCCCTTGCCATCGGTGAAGCCGAGATCCGGATGATGGCAGGTCGCACATGAACGCGTCCGATCGCCCGAGAGGATCGGGTCGTAGAACAGGAGCCGACCCAGCTCCGCCTTCTCGGGGGTCTGGGGGTTGTCCGGAGGGATGGGCATCGGGGGGAAGGGGCGACGGAGGGCCCCGGTCGCGCCGGGCATCCCATCGGACAGACCGCCTGGGGGAAGATCCGGGGGAACCGGCCAGAAGGCCGCGATCAGGAAAAGCGTAATGAGGAGCAGCACCAGCCCGCCGCCGATTCGAATTCCCCAGCGTTTCATGATGGCCCCTCCGAAGATGGGATGTGCAGTGAGAGGCGATCGGCCCATGCCCTGCCCTCGGAGCCTGCCGGAAAGGAGGGTGGGAGGACGGGCCGGATCGTCAGAGCTGCGTCGGCCGGGAGCAACGGACGATCCGTCGGACCCGGCGCTCGAACTCCCGACGGGGCATCAGGACCCGGCGCCCGCAGGTGAGGCAACGGATCCCGATGTCCGCCCCCACGCGGACCACCTGCCACTCCGTGCCGCCGCACGGATGCGGCTTTCGTAGCTGCACCACATCGTCCAGATGGATCTCCAGGGGCATGGCCTCCCTCCGCCTGAGGAGCCGACGGGGCCCTTGGAAGGCTCAGCGTGTCCCGTTGAGCCATTCCTGCAGCTGCCTGAGGACCTCCTCTGGATCTCGGAACAGGATCCCATGCATGCCCAGGGCGCGGGCCGCCTGCACGTTTTCGGGGAGGTCATCGAGGAAAGCCGTCGCCTCCGGGGGAAGGCCCAGGCCCTTCAGAGCGCACCGGTAGATCCGGGGGTCCGGCTTCAACAGCCCCACCTCGGCGGAGATCACCACCACGTCGAAGAGCTCCAGCAGACCCAGCCGGCGCAGCACCTCCCGCAATCCGGACCAGGCGTTGCTGATCAGGCCGAGAGGGATGCGGCCTTTCCACCGCCGCAAGGCCTCCACCAGGGGCTCGTTCAGGCGGTCCCCGGCGAAGAAACGCTCGCGCAGCCGATGGAGAGCCTGCGGATCGGTGATCCCCAGGCGCTCCCCGACGGCCTGCCAGAAGGCCGGCTCCGGGAGCTCTCCCCGCTGGGCGCGCAGGGAGAGATCGCTGGCGAAGAGCAGCGCCTCCAGCGCTTCCCGGCTCATCCCCAGCTCCCGGGCCAGCTGCTCCCGGGGGGAGAGGTCCTCCGTCCGCACCAGCACGCCCCCGAAGTCCACGATCACAGCCCGTCGCATTCCGGAGCTCCCTCCGCCGAGGATGATTTTAGTCTATCCGATCAACAGGGGCCGGGAAATGGAGAAATCCCCGGCCCCATGTGCCCCACCGAGATGGGGTTGCTGGGCTTAGGGCTGGGGTTCGGGAGGCGCGACCTCGCCGCCCTCAGAGGCCCGACGGCGCCGCGGGGCCTTCGGGCGTAGCGATTGCACCAGATGATGGGGGTTCCCGTCGGGATCATAGAACGTTCCGATGATCATCACCCCGGGAACCTCCACCAGATCTCCCACCTGAACCCCCAGGCGCTTCAGGCGCCGGAGGGTGCGCTGGGCGTTCCGCACCGGGAACATCGCCCCGCCTCCGGAGCCCGCCGCCCCCTGATAGAGCAGGATCCCCGGGCCGCGGGGAGGGCCGAACTCCACCCACCGGCCCTCCGGGTCCTCCTCCCGAAGGGGCAGCCCCAGGGTCTCCCCATAAAAGGCCTTCGCCCGCGCCAGATCCCGCACCGGGCACAGCACCCCCTGCACTTTGCGCACCATCGGCATCGCGACCTCCCGGCATGGAGTTTGCCTCCATTATAGTCTCACCCTCATCATTGGTCCGCTCTAAATCGGTCAGGGGGCCGGGGAGGGGGAATTTCGATACACTATGGGGGAACGACGCTCTGGGAGGAGGTGGAGGATGGCCTATCGGGACCTGCGGGATTTCCTGCGGCGTCTGGAGGAGGCCGGGGAGCTGGTGCGGATCCGCGCCCCGGTCTCCGCGGAGCTGGAGATCACGGAGATCGCGGACCGGGTGATGAAGGGCCCGGCAGCGCGCAACAAGGCGCTGTGGTTTGAGAACGTGGATGGGAAGGGGATCCCTGTGGTCATCAATCTCTTCGGCACCCCGCGCCGGATGGCCTGGGCGCTGGGGGTGGAGGATCTGGAGGACCTCCGGCGGCGGCTGGAGGCGTTGCTGCGCCCGGAGCTTCCGCAGGGGGTGGGGGAGGCCCTGGAGCGGCTGGGCCAGGTGCTGGGGGCGTTGCGGAGCATCGGCCTGGGCCCCCGGCGGGTCTCCCGCGCGCCCTGTCAGGAGGTGGTAGAGACCGAGCAGCCCTCCCTGGATCGGTTGCCGATCCTGAAATGCTGGCCGAAAGATGGGGGGCGTTACATCACCCTGGGCCAGGTGATCACGCGGGATCCTCGCACCGGCAAGCGCAACGTCGGGCTGTATCGCCTGCAGGTTCACGACGAACGCACCCTGGGCGTGCATTGGCAGATCCATAAAGGGGGAGCGGAGCACGAGCGGGCCGCCCGGGAGGTGGGGGCGGAGCGCATCCCCATCGCCGTGGCCCTGGGCGGGGATCCGGCCTGCATCTGGGCGGCCAGCGCGCCTTTGCCGCCGGACATCGACGAATACCTGCTGGCCGGCTGGCTCCGGGGCCGGCCCGTCGAGATGGTCCGCTGCGTCACGCAGCCCCTCGAGGTCCCGGCTTCGGCCGAGATCGTCATCGAAGGATACATCGATCCTCGGGAGCAGCGGCTGGAGGGTCCCTTCGGCGACCACACCGGTTACTACACGCCTCCTGAGCCCTTCCCGGTGATGCACATCACCGCCATCACCCATCGGCGGGATCCCATTTATCCCACCACCATCGTAGGGCGCCCGCCCATGGAGGATTACTGGATGGGCAAGGCCACTGAGCGGCTTTTCCTCCCTCTGGTCCGTCTCTTCCTGCCGGAGGTGGTGGATTACAACATGCCTGCGGAGGGAGTCTTCCACAACCTGGTGATCGTGAGCATCCGCAAGCGGTTCCCCGGTCACGCCCGCAAGGTGATCTTCGGCCTGTGGGGTCTGGGGTTGCTCAGCCTGGCCAAATGCATCGTGGTGGTGGATGAGTGGGTGGACGTCCATAACCTCTCCGAGGTGGCCTGGCAGGTTCTGGGGAACGTGGACTGGAAGCGGGACGTGGTGATCGTGGAAGGGCCGGTGGATCACTTGGATCACGCCGCGCCCCTGCGGGCCTACGGGGGCAAGATCGGCATCGACGCCACGGCCAAGGGTCCGGAGGAAGGGCATCCCCGAGGCTGGCCGGAGCGCATCGAGATGAGCCCGGAGATCCGGGCCCTGGTCGATCGGCGGTGGGAGGAATACGGACTTGCATGAAGCATGAAAGGGCACAAGCATCCTCGCCCTCTGCGGAAAAGGAAGGAGAGAACCTCATCGTGATCGCCTTGTATTCCGCAAGGAGGGAGCGCTATGAAAGTGCGATATGATCGGGAGGCGGACATCCTGGCGATCGAATGGCTCCCCGAGGGCGTGATCGACCATGCGGAGCATACGGGCTCTCTGATCGCCCATTTCACGGCCGATGGGCAGCTGGTGCTCCTGGAGATCCTGGATGCCCGCCGCTTCCTGGCCCAGGTTCTCCAGGCGGCGCTGCAAGGGGAGGGGGTGTTGACGTAGGGCCCGTCCGCGAATGGAGGGGCGAATCCACAAATGGGGCATGGTGAAGGACTATCCGCGAATGAGGGCGCGTCCCGAGAGGCCGGAGATCGAATGGGTGGATTCGCGTTCGATTCGGGGACGACTCCCGATCACGGGGGCGATCCCACGTAAAAACCCGGGGGCGCGTCCTGCGCCCCCGGGTGCCATCCCTTAGCCTTCTACGACCAGGGCGGGCGGCGGGGTCAGCTCCTCGATCCCCTTCGCCCGGAAGGTCAGCTGGTCCCCTTCCACATCGATCACCACCGTGTCGCCGGGGCCGAAGCGGCCGGCCAGCATCCCTTCCGAGAGGGCGTCCTCCACCAGGTTCTGGATCACCCGGCGCAACGGCCGCGCCCCATATTCGGGGTCGTAGCCCTTGTCGGCCAGGAAGGCCTTGGCGGCCGGCGTGGCCTCGATGCTCAGGCGATGCTCCTTCAGGCGGGCCGCCACCTTGCCCAGCTCCAGGTCCACGATCTTCAGGATGTCCTCCCGGCTCAGCGGCCGGAAGACCACCACCTGGTCCACCCGGTTGAGGAACTCCGGCCGGAAGACCTTGCGCAGCTCATTGAGGAGCTTCTCCCGCATCTCGCGGTAGCGCCGCTCCAGATCGACCTCCTCCTGCTTCTGGGTGGGGAAGCCCAGGTGGGCCTTGCGGATGGTCTCGGCGCCGATGTTGGAGGTCATGATGATGATCGTGTTGCGGAAGTCCACCTTGCGGCCCCGGGCATCCGTCAGCCGGCCCTCCTCCATGATCTGGAGGAGCATGTTGAACACGTCCGGATGGGCCTTCTCGATCTCGTCGAAAACCACGATGCAGTAAGGCCGGCGGCGGACATATTCCGTGAGCTGGCCGGCGTCCTCGTAGCCCACGTAGCCGGGAGGCGCGCCCACCAGGCGGGAGACGTTGTGCCGCTCCATGAACTCGGACATGTCCAGCTGGAGCAGGGCGTCCTCAGAGCCGAAAAGGAACTCGGCCAGGGCCTTCGTGAGCTCCGTCTTGCCCACCCCGGTCGGCCCGAGGAAGATGAAGGAGCCGATGGGCCGGCGGGGATCCTTGAGGCCGGCGCGGGCCCGTCGCACCGCCCGGGAGATCACGCTGATGGCCTCATCCTGCCCCACGATGCGCTTCTTCAGCTCCTCCTCCATCTGGAGCAGGCGCTGGGATTCGTCCCCGGCGATGCGGCTGACCGGGATGCCGGTCCACATCGAGACCACTTCGGCGATGTCCTCGGCGGTCACCTTCGGCCCTTCATCGGTCTCGCTGCGCATGCGCAGCTGCTGCAGCTGGGCCTGAAGCTCCTCCTCCCGGGCTTTCAGGTCGGCCACGTCCTCGTAGCGGCGCTCGGCCAGGGCCTCCTCCCGCTCCCGCTGCACCGTCCGCAGCTCGTTGTAGACCTTCTGGAGGCTGGGCCAGCGGGCGGCCTTATACATCCGCACCCGGGCGGCGGCCTCATCGATCAGATCGATGGCTTTATCCGGGAGATAACGCTCGGGGATGTAGCGCGCGGAGAGGCGTGCGGCGGCCTCGATGGCCTCGTCGGTGATGGTCAGTTTGTGGTGCTCCTCGTAGCGGTGGCGGATGCCCCGCAGGATCTCGATGGTCTCCTCGATGGTGGGCTCCTCCACCACCACCGGCTGGAACCGGCGCTCCAGGGCCGCGTCGCTCTCGATGTATTTGCGATACTCGTCGAAGGTGGTGGCCCCGATGCACTGGATCTCACCCCGGGCCAGGGCCGGCTTGAGGATGTTGGCGGCGTCCACCGCGCTGCCGGCCGCCCCGGCGCCCACCAGCATGTGCATCTCGTCGATGAACAGGATGCAGTCGGCGCTCTTGAGCTCCTCCAGCACCCGCTTCAGCCGCTCCTCGAACTGGCCCCGATACATCGTCCCCGCCACCAGGGAGGCCACGTCCAGCTGGAGGACCCGCTTGCTGAGGAGAGGTTCGGGGACCTCGCCGGCCACGATGCGCTGGGCCAGGCCCTCGACGATGGCGGTCTTGCCCACCCCGGGCTCCCCGATCAGAGCGGGGTTGTTCTTGGTCCGACGGGAGAGGATCTGGATCACCCGCTCGATCTCCTGCTCCCGCCCGATCACCGGATCCAGCTTCCCCTCCTCCGCCAGGGCGGTCAGATCGATCGCCAGCTGGTCCAGCAGCGGGGTCTTCGGGCGCTCCCGCCGGGGCCGGGCGGCCGCGGTCGTCTCCTGGATCATCCGGTTGGTCTCCCGGCGGATCTGCTCCAGGGAGAGCCCGAGGCTCTTCAGGATGTCCACCGCCATCCCATCCCCCAGGCGGATCAGCCCGAGGAGGAGGTGTTCGGTGCCGATGTAGTGGTGTCCCATCCGCCGGGCCTCGTCGACGGCCAGCTCAATCACCCGGCGGATCCGGGGAGTTAAATCGGGTTTGCTGTGAGGGGTGCGGCGGCCGGGCCCCGACATGCGAAGGACCATCTCCTCCACCTTCTGGGGGGTCACCCCCAGACGTCGGAGCACCTGGCCGGCGATGCCGTTCTCTTCCTTCACCAGGCCCAGGAGCAGATGCTCGGTGCCGATGTAGGTGTGGTTCAGGCGTTCGGCCTCTTCCTGGGCCAGCGCCAGCACCCGCCTGGCCCGCTGGGTGAACCGATCCAGCTTGCTCGACACTGCGTCCTCCTTCCGGCTGACCGCTGAATGTGCCCGGCGAACCCGCAACCGGTTTCACTCTTAGTATAACACGCCATCCCTTTCGCCGGTTAGTTTCAGAAAACGGATCGCCGCTACTCTAAGCGGTTTCGATCCCCGCGTTGCCATACAACACAATCGCAGGAAGTCGCCTTCGTTAATCCGTCCGCAACGCCTTAGCCGATCCGATGGGTGTGGAAGGGCGATGCCAAACCCTGCTGCGATGGGCGGAGCGAGGGAGCTGGGGCGCCGGCGGTTCAGGTCGTGTCCTTCCTCCGGCCGGGTAGGGCCTTCAGGAAGCTTCCTCCGGTCCCGTCTGCTCGCTGGCCCGGAGGCGCGCCTGAGCCATCTCCCAGTCCAGCATGGCGTATTCGGGGGAAGCGACCCGACGCAGGCTGAGCGCCAGCCGCCGGTTCTCCGCGTCGATCCGGATCAACCGCACCACCAGCTCCTCCCCTTCCCGCACCACTTCCTTGGGATGGTTCACCCGGTGCTCGGCCAGCTCCGAGATATGGATCAGGCCCTCCACCTCCGGGAACTCTTTCAGAGCGGCGAAGGCGCCGAAGTTCATCAGGCGGGTGATCACCACCTCGACCAGCTGCCCCTCTCGCAGGTGGGAGATCGCCTCCTGCCAGGGATCGGGCTCCACCCGTTTGCGGCTCAGGGCGACGCGCTTGCGCTCCCGATCCACCCCGATGACTTCCACCTCGACTTCCTGGCCTACCGAGAGCACATCCCGGGGATGTCGCACTCGACGCCAGGAGAGCTCGCTGATGTGGATCAGGCCGTCCACCCCGCCCAGGTCCACGAAGGCGCCGAAGTCGGTCAGGCTGATGACCCGGCCCTTCACCCGCATCCCGGGCTCCAGGCGCGCCAGGAGCTCCTCCTTTTGCCGCTTCTGGAGCTCCTTCTGAGCCTCCCGCTCCGAGAGGATCAGCCGGTTGGCCTCCGGGTCTACCTCGATGATGCGAGCCCAGATCTTCTGGCCCACCCGGCGTTTGAGGCGCTGCTCCACCGGCAGCTTCTCCTCGCCGGGCTCCTGAGGGAGGACCTGGGAAGCCGGGATGAACCCTCGCAGCCGTCCGACCTTCACCACCAGCCCTCCCTTGTTGAAACCGCTGACCGTGAGCTCCAGGATCTCCCCGGCCTCCATCAGCTGCCGGGCGCGCTGCCAGTCCTCCTCCATCAGCGCCCGCTGGAGGGAGAGGAGGATGTTCCCGCTGCGATCCTCCGGGTTCACCACCTGGACCTGGATCACATCCCCCTCGCGGAGCACCTCGCGGATCTCTTTCGGCATCCGCTCCAGCTCGCGGCCGGTGATCACCCCCTCGGCCTTCATGCCGATGTCCACCAGGATCTCCGTCGGGGTGATCCGGACGATGGTGCCGCGCACGATGTCGCCGCGTCGGAGCGAGGGGGGAGATAGCTCCAGCCACTCGCCCATCTCGGCCATGGCGTTGGCGTTTTCGGGGCGATCCTGCCGGATCTCTTCGCTCATCCCACATAACTCCTGACGCAGGGTCAGATCCCATAAGGCCCGGGAAAGGCTTGCCCCAATTATAGCGAGGAGGGTGGGAATCGGCAAAGGTTCTTTCAGAAGGCAAGGCCTTGCCGCTGCCGGCCGGTCATCCGCGCAGGGAGACCTCGCCGGCGTGGAAGCGCCGCTCGCGCCCATCCGGGAGGCGCACCCGCAGCCCGCCCCCCTCATCTACGCCTTCGGCGATCCCTTCGCAGGCCCCCTCCGGGGTCAGGACCCGCACCGGGTGCCCCAGCATGATCAGCGCTGCGGCCCAGCGCTCCACGAGCCGCGCCCCCGCGTTCCATTCCAGATACAGAGAGGCGAAGGCGCGCAACAGACCTTTGAGAACGGCGAGCCGGGGGATCGGACGGCCGAGGGTCTGGGACAGGCTTCCCAGGATCTCCCGCAGGTCCGGAGGGATCTCCTCCGGCGAGATGTTGATGTTGATCCCGATCCCGATCACCGCGAAGGCCGGGGGAAACGCTTCGACCAGGATGCCGCCGGCCTTCCGCCAGGCCATTAAGGAAGGAACCTCGCCGGTGACGGGGGGGATCATCAGGTCGTTGGGCCATTTGAGGCCGGCCGGGCAGCCGATCCCCCGCACGGCCTCCACCGCCGCCAGCCCGGCGACCATCACCAGCTGGGGCCAGTCCGCCACGGGCCGGCGCGGGCGAACCAGGAGCGAGAGGGCGATGGCGCGCCCCGGGGGGGTCCACCAGGACCGCCCGGCCCGTCCCCGGCCTCGGGTCTGGGCGTCTGCCAGGACGGCCACCCCCTCCGGCGCGCCCATATCCCCCAGGTCTCGGGCCACATCGTTGGTGGACCCGACCTCGGGATACAGGTAGATCTCCCGGATCCAGGGGATCTCCTCGGTGAGCCGTCGCACTTCCTCCGGATCCCAGTCCAAGGCTCCTCCTGCCGGCGGACTTTCCGAATGCGCCAGGAGATCCCTCGCCGCTTCGGATTCTCCTCTCTTCCGGAGGCGAAGGCAAAGCCGGAGCGGGGGATGGGAGACCGGGGATTGCCATGCGGGGTGAAGCACGGTAGAATATAAAAGGCGTGGAGGGCGTAGCTCAGCGGTTAGAGCGCCTGACTGTGGATCAGGAGGTCGCGGGTTCGATCCCCGTCGCCCTCCCTGGAGGGCCCCCGTAGCTCAACTGGATAGAGCGCTGGACTTCGGATCCAGTGGTTGCGCGTTCGAGTCGCGCCGGGGGCGCCATCCGGTCGGTGTGGGGGCTTCCCTCCCCACGCCGTTTTTGTTTTCGCTTCGCTGTGAAGCGGGATTCATCTCCGATGGCACGCGCGCCGGAACCGGTTTCGGATTCCTTCCGCAGGCGCTGGGCTCGACCGGCCCTGGTCCTCAGCGGGGCCGTGCTGGGCCTGGTGGTGGCGTGGTTGTTCTCCCTGGTATCCGGCATCCCCCTGCCCCTGTGGGAGGCTCTGGCCGCCCTCCTTCTGGGAGCCCTCCTGGGCTTCTCCGCCAGCCTCCCTACGCCGCCCCGCCCATCCGCACGGCCGTGATCCGGGAGGAGCCCACAGGCCCTGACCGGGCTCTGTTTCCTCAGTAGCCGGTCTCCCGATCGATGGCCCCGTGCTGCCGGGCCCGGCCCTCTGCGAAGCGGTAGAAGCCGAAGCCGAGGATCAGCGACAGGAGGGCCATCCCGCTCAGCGCTCCCAGCAGCTGGGCGTCCGACCATCCGGCGAAAGTGGGAAAACTGAAGGCGGAGGGGCCCAGCAGCGCCCGGCGGACGCTCTCCAGCCAGTAGGTGAGGGGAAGGCCGTAGCCCAGCGGCCGCAGGAAAGGCGGGAGGACCTCCAGGGGGAACACCGCGCCGCAGAAGAGATACAGCGCCCCGGCCACCGCCTCGCCGATCACCCAGACGTGACGGGCGGCCAGCAGGGTCGCCCCGGCCAGACCCACCCCCAGCCCGATCATCGCCAGCATCCCCAGGGCCATCGCGAGGAGGAAAACCCCCGCGCCCGCGGCCGAGGGCCGGAGGGGAAGCCCGAAGGCCAAAACCCCGAACAGCAGGGTGATGGCCACGGCGATGGTCCCGGTGGCCATCCGCGCCATCCCCCGACCCACCAGATACGCCTCCGGCGGGATCGGGGCGATGTAGAAGTATTTGAGGATCCCGTATTCCTCGCGGTCGATGATCAGGACCTGGCTGATCCCCGTGAGGACCGCTCCCACGTAGATGTAAAAGGCGTTCCCGAGATAGAGATAGGCGAACATCGGGTGCCCGAAATCCGCCCGGGCCACCACCTTATACATCAGGATCAGGATGAGGACGCTGGCGATGGGCTTAGCGATGGAGTAAACCGTGAACAGAAAGGGATCCGTCCAGTTGGACTCAATCTGCCAGCCCAGCCATGCTGCCGTGCGGAGGGTTCGCCAGAGGGTTCGCATTCAGCGCCTCCGTTCGGTGAGCCGACCCTCGCGGCGGGCCAGCCGTTCCATCGCGTTCAGGGCCCGGTGGGCGGCGAGGAGGAAGATCCCGCTGAGGGCCGCCAGGCCGGCGATCTCGATGCCGACGGGGAACAGGCCGCTGGCGGCCTGCGGGAAAAGCAGCTGCCGCATGGCGTCCAGGCCCAGGGTGAGGGGGATGAGGGAGGCCAGGGCGCCCACCCAGAACCCCAGGGCCCGGATGGGGAAGTAGAACCCGGAGAGCAGGTAGATGGGCTCCTGGAGCAGGTTGGAGAGGTGCCAGGCCTCTCGACCCCACATCAGGAAGAGAGACGCCAGCAGCATCCCCAGCCCATAGAGCGCCAGGAGGGTGAGCAGAAAGGTCCCGATCAGGGCCAGGGGATCCGCCGGCGCGTAACGCACGCCGAAGAGGAGGGACCCTGCCAGCACGATCACCGAGGCCCGGAGGGTGGTGGCCAGCATCCCCCCCAGGGCCATGCCGGCCAGGATCCCCATCATCGGGCCCGGCGCGATGATGAAAAGGGGGAGGTTCCCGGATTCTTTCTCCCAGTAGAGCTGGCTGGACATGGACCACAGGACGTTGAGCCAGAAGGCGGTCATGGCCCCGCCCAGGATCACGAACCCGATATAGGCCTCAGGGGCCTGAAGAGCCCGGTAGATGAACACATAGGCGGAGGTGCCCAGGAGCGGCAACCCCACGTCGATGAGCACCCAGCTGGGCTCCCGGTTCTGGCCGACGATGCGCGGATACGCCCGCGCGATCATCGTCCGCAGGAAGAGGATGACGGCCTCCCGGCTCATTCGGGCTCCTCCTCCTCGGCCTCGGAGAGCCCGCGGCCCACCAGGCGGACGAACACATCCTCCAGGGTGGGCTCGCGCTTGCGCAGGGCCAGGATGTGGGCGCCGTGAGCGGTCAGGGCGGAGATGACCGGCCCGATCGCCCCTTCCTCTTCCAGGATGAGATCCACCTCCGCCCGCCCGTCCCGAGGCCGGTAATACGCCTGCCGCACGCCCGGGATCCCCTGCAGGGCGGGGGACCATCCTCCGAGGCCGTCGATCTCCAGGGAGAAGACCGCGTCGCGCTGGAGCTGGCGCTTCAGGTTCCCGGGGGCGTCGCACGCCAGGATGCGCCCCCGGTCGATGATGGCCACCCGGTCGCAGAGCTCATCGGCCTCCAGCATGTAGTGGGTGGTCAGCAGGATCGTCCGACCCGGCCGCTCCCGGATCCACTCCCGGATGAAGAAGCGGATCTGTCGGGCGGCGTTGACGTCCAGCCCCAGGGTCGGCTCGTCCAGAAACAGGATCTGCGGGTCGGTCAGGAACCCCCGGATGATGTTGACCTTCTGCCGCAGCCCGGTGGAGAGATCTGACATCTTGGAGTCCCCCCGATCCCGCAGGCCGAACCGCTCCAGGAGCTCCTCGATGCGCCGGCGGGCGGTTCGGTTGTCCAGGCCGTAGAACTGGGAGAACATCCACAGGTTCTCCCGCACGGTAAGCAGCCCGTAACCGCAGGACTCCCCACCGGCCACCATGTTGATGCGGCGGCGGATCGCCTCGGGCTGGGCCACGACGTCGTAGCCGGCGACCCACGCCCGCCCGGAGGTGGGCAGGAGCAGCGTGGTGAGGATCTTGATCAGCGTGGTCTTCCCGGCCCCGTTGGGACCCAGCAGCCCGAACAGTTCCCCGGGATGGATCTCCAGGTCGACCTCATGCAGGGCCACCCGCTCCTGAGGAGGTTGCCCCCGCCGGCGGGAGACCCGGTAAACCCGGGTCAGGCGCTCGGTGCGCACCGCTGGAACCGCTCGATCTTCCATGGGCTGAACGCCTCTTCGGTTTCGGGATCCAGCCTCTCCAGGATGACCGCTCTCATCTCCGGTTTAGTTTACCCCAAATCATGGGGCCGATCCTCTTTCGGAGCGGCACATCCCGGGCGGATCCGCTTATCCACCTTTGGAAATTACACTTCGGTCTTAGATCCCAACTGCGGGTGCAAGGCATCGGATTTTAAGGGACCATTCGACCGAAACAGTTAAGGAAGTTGGATCTAAAATCCTTCCTGCGGTAAAATTCGGGCGGGCCGATTGGGGGTCCGTTTCGGCGTTGGGGAAACGTCGGGCAAACGTTGGGCAAGCGTCCAGATCCGAGGGAGGGGACCCTGTATATTGATAAGTGAGCAGCGGGCGGAACCTCTTCTCCTCCTTTTAGCCGAGCGCCGGGGATGGCGGCCCCCGGCGCTTCGCTTTTATTTCGTTCGGCTTTTCAGGGACGGGGGACCCGGGAGAGGGCCCGGGCCTGGGCTTCCGCCCGATAGCTGCTGCGGACCAGAGGGCCGCTCTCCACCCAGCGGAACCCCAGCTCATATCCGATCCGTTTGAGGGCCTCGAACTCCTCCGGCCGGTAGAATCGCTCCACCGGGAGGTGGTTCCGGGAGGGCTGGAGATACTGGCCGATGGTGAGGATGTCCACCCCCACCGCCCGCAGGTCCTTCATCACATCGATGATCTCCTCCCAGGTCTCGCCCAGCCCGACCATGATGCCGGACTTGGTGACGCACTCCGGCCACAGCTTCTTGGCGTTCGAGAGGGTGGCCATAGCCCACTCATAGCGATCCTGGGGCTGCACCTTCTTGAAGAGACGCGGCACGGTCTCCACGTTGTGGTTGAAGATATCCGGCCGCGCCTCGATGACGATGCGCAGGGCCTCGATGGAGCCTTTGAAGTCCGGGGTGAGGACCTCCACGGTGCATCCGGGGACCCGCTCCCGGATGCGGCGGATGGTCATTGCGAAGAGGGTGGCCCCGCCGTCGGGCAGCTCGTCCCGGTTCACCGAGGTGATCACCACGTGGGAGAGGCCCATGGCCCGCACGGCCTCGGCCACACGATTGGGCTCGTCCCAGTCGATGGAGAGGGGGCGGCCGGTCCGGACGGCGCAGAAGCGGCAGGAGCGGGTGCACACATCTCCGAGGATCATGAAGGTGGCGGTGCCATGCCCCCAGCACTCCCCGATGTTGGGGCAGCGGGCTTCCTCGCAGACCGTGTGAAGTCGCTTGCTCCGCATCAACCGGAGCACGAACTCATAGGTCTCGCCCTGAGGGGCCCGGACTTTCAACCATTCGGGGCGCCGCGCCGGGCGGACGGGCGCGTCCGGCATCGCCTCCACGGAGAGGGATTCACGGGTCGGAGAGGCCATCCGCTCACCTCGTGATGAGGTTGCTACTCCCGTCCATCCTAACACATCGAAGGGGGGGCCCGCAACAACGCACGCCCTTGGGTGTGTCCCGACTTTGTCGGGCCTGGCCGTCTTGCATGACAACTGCGAGCAGTTGTCCTGCGATTTTGGGACACACCCCCGCCCTTTCGCCCGGGATAGGCGGGCGCGCGGGGAGCCTGCCGGATCTTAGCGGGAGGCGCCGCCTTTTTTGCGAGATTTGGCCGCCCCCGCCTTCTCCTTGGGCTTCTCTTTCGGGGCTTTCTTGCCGGCGGCGTAAAGCTCCAGCAGCCGCTCCAGGGCGGAGCGGATGCGGCGCTGGACCCGCTCCCGCTCGTATTCAGGGACCGGGAAGTAGGCCATGAGCTCGGCGATCAGGGCGCCGAGCTCGGGTTTGCGCGAGGAGGCCGCCAGGGCCCGGACCCGTCGCATCAACGCCTTCAGGTAATCCAGGAGGGGGGAGATGTCCGAGGGCGAAGCGAGGGGGCCCCGCCCGGGCACGATGTGACGGGCCACTCGGCCGGCGCGCAGCTGCTCCAGCTGCTCCAGCCACCGCTCCAGGTCCGCCTCCCCCAGGTTGGGATGGGTGCTCAGCGTCACGGTGTCTCCCACAAACACCGCGTCATGTTCGGGGATGCGCGCCCAGATTTGCCCGGGGGAAGCCCCGTCCACGTGCTCCAGGATCACCGTCGGCGCGCCGAACTTCAGGACCAGACGGTCGGAGAAGGTCAGATTGGGCAGCATGAGGGGGGCGCGAGCCAGTTGCTCCGCCGACTCGGTCTGGCCGAGGCTGATGAGGAGGTCGATCAGCTGCTGGCGTCCCATCTCCCCATGGCCTCGGAGCCGATCGAACACGTGATGATGGGCGATGATCAGGGCGGGCTTCCCTTCCAGAAGGAAGGGGGTGCCCATGACCCGATCCCGGGTGGCATCCGTGTAAATGACGGCGAGGATGGGCATGGGGGCGATGGACTGCAGGGCCTGCCGCCACCAGGCGGCGTGCAGCGGGTCCGCCGGGGTGTCGATGCAGATCCATCCCTGCTCCGTCCGCACCGCCCCCACAGTGGCGAAGTGGAGGCGGTCCTCCACGAAGATGCGGGAATCCAGCGAAAAGGGGCGCGTCTCTTCCATCCGATGATCCATCCCTCCGCCAGGTTGGGGGATCCCGGCAACAGATCGATCCACGTGTGCCGGTGACCCATCATAGCGCAAAGGGGGCATGGCTTCAAGGCCGGCGCGCCGGCCTTCCGAATTTGACAGCGGCATCCCTTCCGGGTAAACATAGGCATGGCCGGAAGGGGAGTAGCCCCCGGGTCCACTGGGCCCGGTGATGGGATCGTCAGCACGGGATGTTCCGAATCCCGATCCCCGGTCCCATCGCCCGCTCCGGGTGCGGCGAGACCTTCGGCCGATGCCGGGAAGCATCCTTGCCGGATGCGTTCGGGCGTCGGTCGAAGGTCTTTTTCTTTAGCGGAACAGGGGCGCGCGGAACGTCCATCCGACCCTGAGGTTCTCAGGGAACCTGAAGGAGGTGCGGCGATGCTGTTCTGGTGGGATCCCCTTTACTTCCTGTTCGCCATGCCGGCGCTGTTGTTGGGCCTGTATGCTCAGGCGAAGGTCCAGGCGGCCTATAACCGGTGGCTGCGGGCGCCGGCTCGACTGACCGGGCTGGAGGCGGCCCAGCGCCTGCTGCAGGCGGCCGGTCTGTATGAGGTGCGCATCGAGGGAACCCCCGGGCACCTGACGGACCATTACGATCCTTCGAGCAAGGTGCTCCGGCTCTCCCCCAGCGTGGCGGGCGTGCCCTCGGTGGCCTCCCTGGCGGTGGCGGCCCATGAGATCGGGCACGCGCTACAGGACGCGGAAGGTTACTGGGGGCTGCGGGCCCGGGCGGCCCTGGTGCCCGCGGTGAACTTCGGCTCCTGGCTCGGCCCCATCCTCTTCCTGATCGGCTTCCTGATGCAGAGCCCGACGCTGGTCTGGGCAGGGGTGCTGTTCTTCTCCGCCGCCGCCCTCTTCGCCCTGGTCACGCTGCCCGTGGAGCTGGACGCCAGCCGCCGGGCCCTGGCCCTGCTGGAGTCGAGCGGGCTGCTGTGGACCCCCGAGGAGCGGGCGGGGGCCCGGGAGGTGCTGCGGGCGGCCGCGCTGACCTACGTGGCGGCCCTGGCCCAGGCTCTCTCCACCCTGGCCTACTACGCCTTCCTGGCCATGGGCATGCGGCGCTCGGAGGAATAGCCGATGGAGCAGACCTCCGAGCCCCGGATCCCCTGGCATACCTTATCGGTCGAAGAGTGTTTCCAGCGGCTGCGCGCGGGGCCGGCGGGGTTGAGCCGGGAGGAGGCGGCCCGCCGGCTCCGGGAATGGGGCCCCAACGAGCTGGAGCCCCCCCGGCGCATCTCGCCCCTGGCCATCCTCCTGGCCCAGTTCCGGAACATCCTGGTGCTGATCCTCCTGGCCGCCACCGCCCTCTCCATCGTCCTGGGCCATGGGACGGAGGCGGTGGTCATCATGATCATCGTCTTCTTCTCCGTCCTGCTCGGCTTCGTCCAGGAATACCGCGCGGAGCGGGCCCTGGAGGCGTTGCGCCGGATGGCCGCGCCGATGGCCACCGTCCTCCGGGAGGGCGTGGAGGAGCGGATCCCCGCGCGGGAGCTGGTGCCGGGGGACGTGGTGGTCCTCCACGCCGGGGATCGGGTGCCGGCGGACCTGCGGCTGATCGAGGCGGTCAACCTCCAGATCGATGAGGCCGTCCTGACCGGCGAGTCGGTCCCGGTGGAGAAACACACGGCGGCGATCCCGGATCCTGCGCTCCCGATCGGGGATCGGCGGAACATGGCCTATGCGGGGACGGTGGTGACGTATGGGCGGGGCCAGGGGCTCGTGGTCGCCACCGGGATGCGGACGGAGTTCGGGGCCATTGCCCGGATGTTGCAGACGATCCAGGAGGAGCGGACGCCGCTGCAGGAGAACCTGGATCGAGTGGGGAAGGCGCTGGCCCGGGCCGCCCTGGGGGTGGTGGCCCTCATCGTGACCCTGGGTCTGCTGCGGGGCCGGCCCTGGCTGGAGATGTTGATCTTCGGCCTGGCCCTGGCCGTGGCCGTGGTCCCGGAAGCCCTGCCGGCGGTGGTCACCATCTCCCTGGCCCTGGGGGTGCAGCGGATGGTCCGGCGCAACGCCCTGATCCGGCGGCTGCCGGCCGTGGAGACCCTGGGGAGCACCGATGTGATCTGCACGGATAAAACCGGGACCCTCACCCGGAACGAGATGACGGTGCGGCGCCTCTTCGTCTGTGGGCGGTTCTGGGAGGTGACCGGGAGCGGATACGAGCCGGCGGGGGAGTTTCGGGTGGACGGGCAACCTGTGACGCCTTCAGAGGCCGTGCGCCGGCTCCTTCGGGCCGCAGCCCTGGCCTCGGACGCCCGCCTTTATCGGGGCGCGGATGGTGCCTGGCAGGGACAGGGGGATCCCACGGAGCGGGCCCTCCTGGTCGCGGCGATGAAGGCCGGGCTGGACCCGGAGGAGCTGAACCGCCGTCATCCTCGGGTCCACGAGATCCCCTTCACCTCCGAGCGCAAGCGGATGACCACCCTGCACCAGGGTCCGGAGGGCCTCTTCGCGGCCTCCAAGGGAGCCCCCGAGGTGATCCTGGAGAGCTGCCGCTTTCTGCTCACGGAGGAAGGCGAGCGACCCCTCACCCCTTCGGATCGGGAGCAAATCCTGGAGGCCGCCCGGGCGATGGCCGGGGAGGCGCTCCGGGTGCTGGGGGTGGCGGACAAGCCCCAGGCCCTTCCGGAGGACGCCGAGGAGGGGATGGTCTTCCTGGGCCTGGTGGGGATGATCGACCCCCCGCGTCCCGAGGCGAAGCAGGCCATCCGGGTGTGCCGGGAGGCCGGGATCCGGGTGGTGATGATCACCGGGGATCATCCGCTGACGGCCCAGGCCATCGCGCGGGAGCTCGGCCTCCTCCGGGATGGTCGGGTCGTCACCGGGGCAGAGCTGGATCGCATGAGCGATGAGGAGTTCGAGGGCCAGGTGGAGGGGATCGATGTCTACGCCCGGGTGTCGCCGGCCCATAAGTTCCGGGTGGTCACCGCCCTCCAGAAGAAAGGCCACATCGTGGCGATGACCGGGGATGGGGTCAACGATGCTCCCGCCCTGAAGAAAGCCGACATCGGCGTCGCTATGGGGATCACCGGCACGGATGTCTCCAAAGAGGCCGCGGCGATGGTGTTGCTGGACGACAACTTCGCTTCCATCGTGGCGGCCGTGGAGGAAGGCCGGGCGATCTTCTCCAACATCAAGAAATACCTGATGTATCTGCTCTCCTCGAACGTGGGGGAGATCCTCCTGATGGCCCTGGCCTCCCTGGCCGGGCTCCCCCCACCCCTCAGCGCGGCTCAGATCCTGTATGTGAACCTGGCCACCGACGGCCTGCCCGCGCTGGCCCTCTCGGTGGACCCGCCGGAGCCGGATTTGATGCGCCGGCCGCCCCGCAACCCCCGCGGCGGCCTCTTCACCCGGCCCGTGGTGCTGTTGATGCTGGCCGGAGGCCTCTGGTCCGCCCTGGTCAACCTCTCCCTGTTCGCCTGGGCCCTCTCCTCCGGCCGCAGCCTGCAAGAGGCCATGACCATGGCCTTCGTGTCCCTGGTCCTGATCCAGTTCTTCAAGGCCTACAACTTCCGTTCGGATCGACACTCGGTCCTGCGGCAGCCCTTCGCGAACCGCTGGCTGAACCGGGCGATCCTCTGGGAGGGGGCGATGCTGTTGTTGCTGATCTACGTGCCCTTCCTGCGGGATCTGTTCGGGATCTACAGCCTCCCGCCGATCGATTGGGCCATCGTCCTGATGGCGGCAGCCACGGTGGTGCCGGTGCTGGAGCTGGTGAAGTGGGTCGAGCGCCGGGGGCTGCTGGGATCCCTGGACGGCTGATCCAGAACGGAGGCGGACCGGATGCTGGGAGAGTGGACAAGCCGGGTTCGAGCGCTGATCGAATCGGTGATGGCGGAGCTGGGGTATGGGGGGATCTTCCTGGCTGCGGTGGTAGAGGTGGTCTTCCCGCCCCTGCCCTCGGATCTTCTGGTGCCGGCGGCGGGAGTGGCGGCCGCCGGCGGCGTCCTGAGACCGGAAGGGGTCATCCTCGCCGCCACCGCCGGCACCGTGGTCGGCGCCCTGATCCTCTACGCCTTCGGGCGACGGGGCGAGCCGGGTGTCCGCCGCGCGGTTCGCCGCTATGGGCGCTGGCTGGGGATCCGGGAGGCGGAGGTCGACCGCGCTCTTCTGCTGTTCCGGCGCTACGGGGCTCCTATCCTGCTCGTCGCCCATCTGATCCCCGGGTTGCGCAGCGGGATCGCTATCCCCGCCGGGATGAGCGGGATGCCCCTCCTCCCCTTCAGCGGGTTGACCGCGCTGGGCGCGGCCATGCGGGCCATGTTGCAGACCACAGCGGGCATGCTCCTCGCCTCATACCCGCTCCTTCTCTTTTCGACCCTTTTCCTCCTCGGGGCGATAATCTCTATGGGGTGGGCCGTAAGGGCGCTGGCCCGCTTAATTTTCGACAAAGGGAGAGCCGGAAGCGGCCATTCTGGATAGCCTGTCGGTGAAGACGACGGAAAAAGAGGGCCTCCATCCCCGCTTGCGGACGCGCATGCATCAACGGGGCATCACCCTGGAGGAGATCGAGCGTGTTATAAAGGGAAAGGATGGGAGGCTCCCGATGCGAAACCAGGGACATGGGGAAGGGTGCTGGTGTTCCCTTACGGGAGGGAATGGGAAGGCCAATACTTTGAGGAAAAGGAGGTCAGGGTATACTACAAGTTAACCCCGGAGGGCATTGTGCTTCTGACGGCGATCGCCAGATATGGAAAGGGATTCCTGGGGAGGGAGGAATAAATGAAGATTGAACACGATCCGGCTCGAGATTTGCTTTACATCTGGTTTGGCGATCCTGGGGAGAAGGCAGCCTGGACGGAGATCGTGGTTCCGGGCGTGTATGCGGATTTCAGCCGCGATGGAAAATTGATGGGGATCGAGGTATTGGATGCTTCGGAGATGTTGGGGGATAAGGTCCAATTTGAGGTGGCCCTAACAACACCATCTGTTGAAGCAACTACCGAATCCTCCTGATCGGTGAAGCGGTGACGTGATACGTAACATCTGAACCTGAATGGATGAGGCGAGCCGATGGAGTTCCCGCTCTGGGCGTGGATCTTCTTCCATCTGATCGTGGCGGTCATGCTGGCTCTGGACCTCGGGGTGTTTCATCGGAACGCCCACGAGGTGAGGTTAAAAGAAGCGATGATCTGGAGCGTGGTCTGGATCGCTGTGGCCCTGGCCTTCAACGCCCTGATCCTGCTGGCCTGGGGCCACGAACCCGCCCTCCACTTCCTCACCGCCTACCTGGTGGAGAAATCCCTCAGCGCCGACAACCTCTTCGTCTTCGCCGTGATCTTCGCCTACTTTGGCGTCCCGCCGGCCTATCAGCACCGCGTGCTCTTCTGGGGGATCCTGGGCGCTGTCCTGATGCGGGCCGCTTTCATCTTCGCCGGCGTTCAGCTGCTCAAGGCCTTCCATCCGGCCGTCTATCTCTTCGGCGCCTTTCTGGTCTACACGGGGATCCGGCTGGCCCTGCGCAGTGAAGAGGAAGAAGTGCGCCCGGAGCGCAACCCCGTCCTCCGCTTCGCCCGTCGCTTCCTGCCCATCACCCCGACCTTCCATGGACAGCGTTTCTTCATCCGGGAGGGGCGCCGGTGGATGGCCACGCCGTTGCTGCTGACCCTGCTGGTGGTGGAGAGCACCGACCTGATGTTCGCCGTGGACTCGGTGCCGGCGGTGCTGGCCATCACTCCCGAGCTGTTCATCGCCTACACCTCGAATATCTTCGCCATCCTGGGGCTGCGGGCCCTTTACTTTGTCCTGTCCGGCCTGATCCAGCGCCTGCGTTATCTCCACTACGGCCTCTCCGTGATCCTGACCTATATCGGGCTCAAGATGCTGCTTTCGGATTACGTCCACATCCCGCCTGCCCTCTCGCTGGCCATCGTGCTTCTGACCCTCCTGGTCAGCGGGCTGGCCTCGTGGGTCGTGGAGCGGCGGGAGAAGGTTCATTCCCTCAGCCACCGGTGAGGCCGATGGCGCATCAGCCCAGCTTGTTTGAGTTCAAAGCCCGTTCCGAGCTGACGCCGGAGACTCCTCTCGCCCGGGCCCGACAGGCCTTCGCGGATCACCTGAAGGGCGGGGATTACTCCCGGCACACCGTGTATTTCTTCACCCACGATCTCCGCCTGCTGGGGCAATGCCTGGGCGAGGATCGCCCCGTGGGGACCATCGGGCTGCGGGATCTGCAGGATTTCGTGGATTGGCTCCGCCATCGTCGCGGGGTCCCATGCACGCCCAAGTCCCTGCGGCGGCGCATCACGGCCGTGAAGGCCTTCTTCCGCTGGCTCCATGAGGAGCTCGGTGTCCTGCCGACCAACCCCGCCGAGGCCCTGGTTTACCCCGAGGCCGTCGAACCCCTCCCGGAGGTGCTGACCCCGGAACAGGTCCGGGCCGTCCGGGAGGCGGCGGAGGGATTCCGTCGGGAAGGGGATGCCCGTCCCCTCACGCTGCTCACCCTGCTCCTCCACACCGGCCTGAAGAAAAGCGAGGTGGTTGCCCTGCGCCTGGAGCATTTCGATCTCCGCGAGCCGGCGGTCTGGATCCGTTACGCCCATCCTCGCTATCGCCATAAGGAGCGCCGGCTCCCGCTCCCGCCGGAGTGGCCGGAGCTGTTCCGGGAGTATCTCCAGCAATATCGCATCGAAGGTCGGGTTTTCCCGTGGACGCCCCGGAACTTAGAATACGTGCTGGACGATGTGGCCCGTCGGGCCGGGATGGTGCACCTCTCCTTTGAGACCCTGCGGTGGACATGCGCGTTGCAGGATTTCATCCGGGGGATGGATCCGGAAGACCTGCGCCGGAAGCTGGGTCTCTCCGAGATCCAGTGGCGGGACACGCTCCGGCGCCTGCAGGCGCTGGCCGGGCGCTTCGCAGGCTCCTGAGAGCGTTGCGGATCCTTTTCCTCGCGCTGGCGTTGCTCCCCTCCCCACGTCCCCTCGCCGCCCATCGTCCCCCGCCTTCGTCTCTCATCCCGGGAATACCGACCTTGCATCCCGCTCTGGCGAGGCGGCTGCTCCGGGCCCGCCCCGAGGAAAAGATCCCGGTCCTGATCCAGCTGGAGGGGGCCTCGCCCGGCGAGGCAGCGGCCGCGGAGGCCGGCGCGGATCGACCGGCCGCGGAACGACGCGCGCGCCTGGTCGCCCGCCTGCGCGCCCGGGCAGAAGCGGCCGGAGCCCCGCTCCTCCAGCGTCTCCGGGAGGCCGAGGGGGCCGGCGAGGCCGAAGGAGTTCACCTGCTCTGGCTCCCGAATCAGATCGCCGCCCGGATCTCTCCCCGCATGCTGCTCGCCCTCGCCCGGGAGCCCAGCGTCCGACAGATCCGCGAGGATCGTTTCCGGCGCTGGATCACCGCCGCTCCCCTCCGGGAGACCCCCGATCCGCTCTCGACGCCGTGGAATCTGGACATGGTGCGCGCGCCGGAGGCGTGGGCAGCCTTCGCCATCACCGGCACCGGCGTGGTGGTGGCGAACATCGACACCGGGGTGGACTGGCTGCATCCGGCCCTGCAGCGGGCGTATCGGGGTTACGACGCCCGGGGCTTCCATCGTCATGCGGGGAACTGGTTCGACGCCACCGGAGCCGGCGCGCTCTATCCGGTGGACGCCAACGGCCACGGCACGCACACCATGGGCCTGATGGTGGGCGAGGGGACCGGCGTCGCCCCCGGTGCCCGCTGGATCGCCGCGCGGGCTTTCGACGCCCAGGGCTACGCCTACGACTCGTGGATCCACGCCGCCTTCCAGTGGATCCTGGCGCCGGAGGGGGATCCGGCTCTGGCCCCTGACATCGTGAACAACTCGTGGGGGAACCCCGACGGCTGGGATACCACCTTCATGGAGGATCTGGCGGCCCTGCAGGCTGCCGGGATCTTTGCGGTCTTCAGCGCCGGCAATCAGGGCCCGGGGCCTGGCTCCATCGCCTCCCCCGCCAGCCTCCCGGGGGCCTTCGCGGTGGGCGCGGTGGACGCCGAGGGACAGGTGGCCCTGTTCTCCAGTCGGGGCCCCTCCCCCTGGGGGGAGGTTCGTCCCCACGTCGTGGCCCCCGGGGTCCGGGTTCGCTCCACCCTCCCCGGCGGGACCTATGGGGAGCTCAGCGGGACCTCGATGGCCGCGCCCCACGCTGCAGGCGTGGCTGCTCTCCTCAAGGCCGCCCGGCCGGAGCTCTCCCCTCTGCAGATCGCGGAGATCCTGACCCGCACCGCGACACCTCTCACCGTCACCGTCCCGAATTTCGATAGCGGGTGGGGACTGGTGAACGCGATGGAGGCCCTCAGCGCGGCGGTGGAGAGCGGCCTTCTGGAGGGCGCCGTTCAGGATCCCGAGGGCCGCCCGATCGCCGGGGCCACGGTGACCGCCCGCGCCCGGGATGGGCGGTTCCAAGTCTCCCGGGAGAGCGATCCGGCGGGGCGTTACCGGCTCTTCCTCCGGGCCTCCACCTACGATGTCACCGCCTCCGCCTTCGGCTACGCCCCAGCCCAGGTCTTCGGGATCCAGATCCTTCAGGGGATCACCCGCTCCCTGGATTTCCGGCTGGATCCTCTCCCCCGGGGCTCTCTGGTCGTCCACGCCGTCGATGAGCACGGCGCCCCGGTTCGGGATCCCTCTCTCTCCCTGGTAGGGACTCCTGTTTCCCTGACCCAGCCTGCCTTTCCATTCACCCTCTCCTTGCCGGTCGGCACTTATCTCCTGCGCCTGCGGGCGCTGGGCCATCGGGTGGTGACGGACACGGTGGAGATCGCGGCCGGGATCACCACCACCCGCATCCTCACCATGCCGCGCATGCCCCGCGTCCTGCTGGTGGACTCCGGGGCCTGGTATAACGAGTCCGCCCTCTTCTTTTACCGGCAGGCCCTCGACGCCCAGGCGTGGTCCTACGATGAATACCGGGTGACCTACCCGCCGATCCCGCCGCCCACCGCCACCCTCACCGCTTACGAGGTGGTGATCTGGTCCTCGCCTTTCGACTCCCCCGGTTACATCGGCGCAGACCGCGCGCTGACTTTCTTCCTGGGCCAGGGCGGCCGCCTGCTGGTGAGCGGCCAGGACGTGGCCTTCTGGGACGATGGGGGGAACGGGTTCTTCTACGCGCCGTATCTGCGAAGGATGCTGGGGACCCGATATGTGCGGGACTCCAGCGGGATCTTCACGGTGACCGGAGCGCTGGGAGGGCCTTTCGACGGGCTGGTGGTGGACATTCGCGGGGAAGGCGGCGCCCAAAACCAGCGCTTCCCGGATGAGATCGCCCCCGCCGACCCGCTGACCGATCAGCCGATGCGCTACCTCGAGGACGGGGGGGCCGTGACCGCCGTGAGCCTGTGCCGCCCCCATCGTGGGCTGGTGTTCGCCTTCGGCCTGGAGGGGATCCCGGACCCCGCGCTGCGGGGGGAGGTCCTGGAGCGCTCGCTTCGGGCCCTCATCGCCCCGCCGTCTCCGGCCGGCCTGCGCTGGGATCCAGCCTACACCGAGCGCGTGGTGCCCACCGCCACTCAGGTCCTCTTCACCGCCACCCTCCAGAACCTGAGCGAGGTGGCCACCGATACCATACGGTTGGAGATGGAAGGAACCGGCTGGCCGGTGACGCTCACGCCCGATGCGATGACCCTGGCCCCCTGCGCCGCAGGGGTCCTCACGCTGACCGTGGACGTCCCCGCCGGGCTCCCCCGGGATGCAGGAGCCCGGATCACGGTCACTGCCCGTTCCACGCTCTCCCCCACCCTCTCCGCCTCCGGCGTGTGGCAACTTAAAACGCCTGCCCGGTTGTTGCTGGTGGAGGACGATCGCTGGTATGAGGTGGGGGAGGCTTATCGCCGGGCCCTGACGGCGGTGGGGATCTCCTTCGATCGCTGGCGGGTCACCGGTCTCTTCGGACAGGGATCCCCATCGGAGGGGGACCTGGCGCGCTATGAGGGGGTGATCTGGTTCACCGGCTACGACTGGTATGATCCCCTCTCGCCGACGGAGGAAGCGCGGCTGCTAACGTATGTGCAAAGGGGCGGGCGCCTGGTCTTCTTCTCGCAGGATTACCTGTATTCGCTGCTCAACGGCGGGCGATCCTGGGCGTTCGCCCGTGCCCTCGGGGTGAGGACCCATGACGAGGGGCTCACCACAACGGTGGCCCTCCCCAGCCCCCTCTCTCCAATCGGCCGGGGGCTCCCCCGCTGGGAGATCACGCTTCCCTACCCGAACTGGACCGACGCCCTGGAGCCGATGCCCGATGCCCGACCGCTTTGGCGTGGCGCGCACGGCCGGCCGATCGCCCTGACCCGCTCGGAGGGAGCGGGGCGTCTGGTTTTCTCCACCCTCGGCCTGGAGGGAGTGCCCGAGCCGTTGCAGGCAGCCGTGATGCGCCACGTGCTCTCCGGGCTGGGGCCCATGGGGGAGACGAGGCTGGAGGTCGTCCCTCGGATCGCGCCCGCTGGAGCCCGGCGGGAGATCGCCGTCTTCGTGACCCATACGCAAGGGCTTTCGATCGCCCTCCGCCTGCAGGTGCCTCCGCCATGGACCATCCGGGATCCGGATCAATCGCCCGGGTGGACCTTGGACCCGGAGCTTCCCGGATGGCAGGGCCGGATCCTCGCCCCAGCGGTGCTCACCGCCTCGATGACCCTGGAGGGGCCCTCCGGGTGGGCCCCTCTGACGCTGGAGGGCACCGATGGGCGCTGGCCCCTGCGGCAGATCCTCCCGGTTGGCGTAGGGGTCTCGGATCTCGCCATCGCTTTCGCAGGAGATCCCAGTGCTCCTTCGGGACAGGCCTACGCCGGATCCTGGACGCTCCAGCCATCCGGCGATCTCTCCCTGGCGCTCACGCTGACCCTGCCCATGGGCTGGAAGGATCCCCGCTTCCGGATGGATGGAAGCGATCTGCCTCAGCCTTCCCCGGGCAGCGGCGTGTGGTCCGGGACGCTGGGCCCCGGGGAGCCGCTGCAGGTTATCGCCCTCGGGGCGCCTCTGACGCTGGAGCCGGATCCCCGGCGTCTCGTCCTGCGGGCCGAGGATGCGTGGGGAGGCGTGTGGGAGCGCGAGGTGGTCATCACGGCGGTCCCCTGGCGGGCATATCTTCCAGTCATCGCCCGTTGAATCCCGTCCTGAAGGTTCCCTCGTCGCCGCACCCCATGCGTGGTTCTCCGGGGCGGATGCCTGCCCGATGTAACATGAAGCGGGCATCGATCCATCGGGTTTCGGACAAGGATCCTGGCGTGGAGATGCGATGGGCACGTTGTATGTGGTGGGCACTCCCATCGGGAACCTGGAGGACATCACCCTGCGGGCGCTGCGGGTGTTGCGGGAGTGCGCCCTGATCGCCGCCGAAGACACCCGCAAGACCCGTATTCTTCTGGACCGCTACGGCATCGAGAAGCCGATGATCAGTTACTTCGAGCACAACGAGGCGGCCCGCATCCCCCAGATCCTGGAGGCCCTGGCCCAGGGGGATGTGGCCCTGGTCTCCGAAGCGGGAATGCCCGGCCTCTCGGACCCAGGCTACGTCCTGATCCGGGCGGCTCTGGAGCGCGGGTTCCCGGTGGTGCCGATCCCCGGGCCCTCCGCCCCGGTGACCGCCCTGGTGGTCTCCGGGCTGCCGGCGGATCGTTTCCTCTTCCTGGGCTTTTTGCCCCGCAAGCCCAGCGAACGTCGCCGGCTGCTTGCCCAGGTGGCTGCCCTCCCGTGGACCCTGGTGGCCTTTGAGGCGCCCCATCGCCTCCGCGAAACCCTCCGGGACATCCTGGAGATCTTGGGCGACCGCCCGATGGCCGTCGCCCGGGAGCTCACCAAGATCCACGAGGAGATCCGCCGCGGGACGGTGCGGGAGATCCTGACGCACTTCGCCGAAGTGGAGCCTCGGGGGGAGTTCACCCTGGTCATCGCCGGAGCGCCGGAGGAGGTTTCCCAATGGGAAGAAGAAGAGGTGCGCGCCCGGCTGGAGGAGCTGTTGCGCAGCGGACGGACCCCAGCCCAGGCGGCCCGGGAGGTGGCCCGGGCCTCCGGATGGCCCCGGGACGCGGTCTATCGAATGGCCCTGCGGATCCGATCGGAGAGCGAGCCGCGCCGATGACGATGTCATCCATTGAAGAGATCGCCTTCCATCCCCGCTCGATGATCCGCCTGATGTTGCTTTCGGAGATCCTCTGGGCGGTGGGGGAGGGATTGTTCTTCTATCTGCTCCCGGTCTACGTGCAGGACCTGGGGGCCACTCCCGCTCAGGTTGGGCTGGCCTTCGGGGTCGGGGAGCTGGCCCTGACCCTTACCTATCTGCCGGTGGGATGGCTGGCGGATCGAACCCGGCGCAAGCCGCTGATGTTGGGCGGGTGGTTCGCCGGGCTGATCGGGATCCTCCTGATGGCCGGGGCGACCACCTGGTGGGCCCTGCTCCCCGGCCTGATCCTTTATCTGATGTCCGGCTATTGCCTGCCGGTGATCCACGCCTATGTGGCCCGCATGGCCGGCCCCATCCCGCTGGAGCGGGCCTTCCCCCTCCTAAGCGCCGGTTACGCCGTGGGCGGTCTGTTGACGCCGGCCCTGGGCGGATGGATAGCTCAGCGAGTCGGGATGCGCCTGGTGTTGCTCCTCAGCGCCGGCCTCTTCGCCCTCTCCACCGTCGCGGCGCTGCTCCTCCCCCTGGATCCCCCACCGGATCCTCATGGGCGGGGCCGCCGCTTGGGATCCTGGCGGCGGATCCCCTGGCGTTTCGGGCTGGCCCTGCTCGCGTTGTTCACCGTGGGGCAGGTGGGCCTGATCCTGCTGCCGAACTTCCTGCAACAGGCGGGAGGATGGTCCAAGTCCCATTTGGGACTGTTCGCTTCCCTGCAGGCCCTGGGGACCATCCTGCTGGGCCCGGCGTTGGGGCGGTGGGATCAGGGCCGGGCGCGGCCGGTGGGGCTGGCGGCGGCATGGGGGCTGGCCGGGATCGGAATGGGGCTGCTCCTCCTGGGATTCCGCGTGCTTCCCCTGGCAGGCGCGGCGATGGTTCTTGTGGGAGGGGCGTATGCCGCCTACTCCCTGGCCGCCGCGCGGATCCTGCGTCTGACCCCTTCGGAGACCCAGGCGACCGCCGCAGCCCTCCTGCACACCGCCCGCAGCCTGGCGCTGGCGCTGGCCGCTCCCTTCGCCGGGCTCCTGTTCTCCTTTCATCCGGCTCGCCCCCTGCAGGTCGCCGATCTGCTCCTCCCCCTGGCCCTGTTCGGCGTCCTCCGAGCGGGGAGGCTGATCCAGATCCCAGCTGAGGAGGTTCCCCAGTCTCCATAGAACCGCGCCGTGCGGCCCCCCGGCGGGTATAATGGGAGCGCAATCCTGTTCCAGAGGGCGCGATAAGGGTGGGCCGTCGCGTACTTCCCGGCCGGGCAAGATCCACTCAGGAGGCAGCCGTGAAGGAGATCCTGGAGCGCGCGTTGAACGTGGCCCAGCTGCGCGGCGCGACCTATGCGGACGTCCGCCTGGTCCACCGCATCGAGCAATCCCTCCTGGTCCGCAACGGCGTCGTGCAGGGCATCAGCCAGATCGAGGATATGGGCTTCGGGGTGCGAGTGATCGCCGACGGCGCGTGGGGCTTCGCCTCCAGCGCCCGCCTCACCCTGGAGGAGGCGGAGCGCGTGGCCGACCGGGCCGTTCAGATCGCCCGGGCCAGCGCCCTCTTCAAGAAAGAGGACGTGGACATCGGCCCGCCGGTGGTCCAGCGCGGAACTTATCGGACCCCGGTGCAGATCGATCCCTTCACCGTCCCCCTGGAGAAGAAGCTGGAGATCCTGCTCGCCGCCGATGCGGCCATGCGCGCCGTGCGCGGGATCGCCGCCACCGAAGCGGAGATGGTGTTCATCCGCGAGCGCAAGACCTTTGCCAGCACCGAAGGCTCCTGGATCGAACAGGAGATCATCGAGTCGGGCTGCGGCATCGAGGCGACCGCTGTGGGTCCCGATGAGGTGCAGCGCCGCTCCTACCCCAACTCGGTGGGGCGTCACCAGATGACCCGGGGCTGGGAGTTCATCGAAGAGTGTGACCTGCCCGGGAACGCCCCGCGCATCGCGGAGGAGGCGGTGGCCCTCCTCACCGCCGACCCGTGTCCGGAGACGGTGACCACGGTGATCCTGGGCGGCTCCCAGGTGGCCCTCCAGATCCACGAATCGTGCGGCCATCCCATCGAGCTGGACCGGGTGTTCGGGACCGAGGCCGCCTATGCGGGCACTTCCTTCCTCACTCCGGAGAAGCTGGGGACGTTCCGCTATGGCTCCGAGGTGGTGAACATCACCGCCGACGCCACCCTCCCCGGGGGCCTGGGCACCTTCGGGTGGGACGATGAGGGGGTGCCCGCACAGCGGGTGGACATCGTGAAAGAGGGCCTTTTCGTCGGCTACATGACCTCCCGGGAGACGGCCCGTCAGCTGCTCAAGCTCCTGGGCCCCTCCCCTTACGTCACCGGCCTCTCCAACGGCACCATGCGGGCCTCGGGCTGGAACCGTATCCCCCTGATCCGGATGACCAACGTGAACCTGCTCCCGGGGACCTGGCGGCTGGAGGATCTGATCGCCGACACTGACGAAGGGATCTTCATGGACACCAACCGCTCCTGGAGTATCGACGACAAGCGGCTCAACTTCCAGTTCGGCTGCGAGATCGCCTGGGAGATCAAAGGGGGAAAGCTGACCCGCATGCTCAAGAACCCGATTTACACCGGGATCACGCCGGAGTTCTGGCGCTCCTGTGATGCGGTGTGCAACGCGGACCACTGGGTGATCTGGGGGACGCCGAACTGCGGCAAGGGGCAACCCTCCCAGCTGGCCCACACCGGCCACGGGGCCGCCCCCGCCCGCTTCCGGAACGTGCGGGTGTTCAGTCGGAAATGAGCGGCTGCGCAGTCTTCCATTTTCCCCTTTGAGGAGCTGAACGATGCTGGGCGAACCCATCATCCGGGAGATCCTGGGGAAGGCGTTGCGAGCCTCCCCGGCCGACGAGACGGAGATCGTGCTGGAGGCCCACGACAGCGCCCTCACTCGCTTCGCCAACAACGTCATCCACCAGAACGTGGCCGAGGTCAACACCGAGATCGCCGTCCGGGTGGTCCTCGGGAAGCGGGTGGGCGCCGCGGTCACCAATCGCCTGACGGAGGAGGCCCTGGGGCGGGCCATCGAAGAGGCCGTGGCCCTCGCCCGGCTGCAGCCGGAGAACCCGGAGTTCCCGGGCCTGCCGGAACCCCAGCCCATCGAGCCGGTGGCCGCCTTCGATGAGGCGGTGGCGGGGGCCACGCCGGAGTGGCGGGCGCGGGCGGTGGGGGCCGTCTGCCGGCTGGCGGAATCCATGGGCGTGAACGCGGCGGGGGCCCTCTCCACCGGGGTGTATGAGCTGGCGGTGGCCAACTCCAAAGGGGTGTTCGCCTATCACGCCGGCACCGAGACCCACTTCAGCACGGTGGTGATGAGCGACGATGGATCCGGCTACGCCCACCGCGCCGCCTGGCGCCTCGCCGATCTCGATGTGGAAGCGCTGGGCCGTTCGGCCATCGAGCGGGCCCTGCGGAGCCGGAACCCTCGTCCCATCGAGCCCGGGGTGTATCCGGTGGTCCTGGAGCCCTACGCCGTGGAGGACATCCTCTCCTGGCTGGGCTACGCGGGGGCCGGCGCCCTGGCCGTCCAGGAGGGCCGCTCGTGGATGAACGATCGCATCGGCCGCCCGGTGATGTCCCCTCAGATCACCATCTGGGATGATGGCCGGGATCCGGCCGGGCTGCCCCTGCCCTTCGACTTCGAAGGGGTGCCCCGGCAGCGGGTGATCATCGTCGAGCGCGGGGTCCCTCAGGGGCCGGTGTATGACACGGTCACCGCCGCCCGGGAAGGCCGACGGTCCACCGGCCACGCCCTCCCCCGCTCCCGTCCGCAGACCGCCAGCCTGGGCCCCATCCCGCTCCACCTGTTCATGGCCCCCGGCGAGGCCACGATCGAGGAGATGGTCCGGCAGGTGGATCGAGGCCTTTACATCACCCGGTTCTGGTATACCCGGCTGGTGCACCCGCGGGACTGCGTGCTGACCGGCATGACGCGGGACGGTGTGTTCTGGATCGAGAAGGGGGAGATCGCCTATCCGGTCCGCAACCTGCGGTTCACCCAGGGGTATGTGCCTGCCCTGGCCGGGGTGCGCGCGGTGGGGAAGGAGCGCTGGCTGATCTCGGAGGGCTTCGGCTTCACCTGCGTGCCCGCCCTGTTGCTGGAGGCCTTCACCTTCACCGGCGTGACCGAGTTCTGAACGCCCGAGGGGGTGACCGTTGGGTGAATCCCGTCCCGCGCTGGCTGTGCATGGGCATTTCTATCAGCCCCCCCGCGAGGATCCGTGGACCGGGGAGGTGCCGCCGGAGCCCGGCGCCGCGCCGTATCACGATTTCAACGAGAAGATCACGGCGGAATGCTACCGCCCCCTGGCGGAGCGTTGCCTGTTCGAACGGATCAGCTTCAACGTCGGGCCGACCCTGATCGGCTGGCTGGCCCGCCATGACCCGGAGACCTACCGTCGGATCCTGGAAGCGGACCGCGTGAACGTAGCCCGGGGGGTGGGCAACGCCATCGCCCAGTCCGCGCATCACACCATCCTCCCCCTGGCCCGGCGCCGCGATAAGGTCACCCAGGTCTATTGGGGGATCCAGTCCTTCCAGCACCGCTTCGGCCGGCACCCCCGGGGGATGTGGCTGCCCGAGATGGCCGTGGACCTGGCCACCCTGGAGGTGCTGGCGGAGGCCGGGTTGACCTTCACCATCCTCTCCTCCGAGCAGGTGCGCGGACCCCTCCCGCGCGGGGCGGGGCCCTATCGGGTCCGCCTGGAAGCGAACGCCTATTTCACCGTGTTCGTCCGCGATCGGGATCTCTCCAACCAGGTCTCCTTCGTCATGCCCTCCCTGGGGCCGGCGGATCGCTGGGCGGCGGAGGCCCTGCGGGATCGGACGGCGCTCACGTTGCTGGCCACCGATGGGGAGACCTTCGGCCATCATCACCGGGAGGGCGTTGATTTCCTCGAGCGTCTGCTCCGGCCGCCGGCGGGGGCTTACGAGGTGGTGACCCTCACCGAATACCTGCGGGCCCATCCGCCGGTGGAGGAGGTGGAGATCCTGCAGAACACGGCGTGGAGCTGCGCCCACGGACTGGCCCGCTGGAGCACCGGGTGCGCCTGCACCCCGGGGGATTCTCGCTGGAAGGCGATCCTGCGGGCGGCTATGGACCTTCTGGCGGAGGAGATCGACGCGGCCTATCTGGATCTGGCCCACGGCTGGATCCGCGATCCGTGGCGGCTGCGGGACGAATACATCCACGTGGTGCTGGGGGCGATGGAGGCGCCGGCTCTGTTACGGGAGTTCGCCGATCGTCCCCTTCCCTCGGACGTGGAGCGGCGGCTGCTCCTGGCCCTTCAGGCCCAGGTCCACCGCCAGCGGATGTTCGCCAGCTGCGGGTGGTTCTTCGAGGACCTGGATGGGCTGGAGCCCCGCCTGGTGATCCGACAGGCGGCCCGGGCCATCGAGTTGATCGAGCAGGCCACCGGGGTGGATCTGGCCGCAGGGTATCGGCGGGCGTTGGCTCTGGCCCGCAGCGGCCGCACCGGCAAGACCGGCGCCCAGATCTTCGACGAGATCTGGGCCGCCCGCCCTCAGCCCCGATGATCGCATGAGAACCAGAACGGGCGGCCGCAGGACGCGGCCGCCCGGAAGGGGGAACCCGCAAGGCCCTTCAGGCCGCCTGCCGGAAGAGCCGCGGCGCCCAGCCCGGAGCGGTCAGGGCGATGAGCGCGATGAGGACCGCGAGGATCAGAATCACCCCGAAGGCGAGGGGCTGCGGCCAGGTCAGGCCCAGCGCCGCGTCCAGGCTATAGCGGCCCGGCCCGTAGAGCCCGAAGAAGCCGCTCAGGGCCACCAGGACCAAGTTATACTCAAACCCGCCGCGATCGATCCACAGCCCCTTCGGCGCATGCACGCGGACGATGGCCACCAGCTGGGAGGCGATCAGCGGCAGGACCGCCCACGGCGTCGCCAGGCCCAAAGCCAGCAGCAGCCCGCCGATGAACTCCCCCAGTCCCAGCAGCCACGCCCACAGACGGCCCGGCCGGATGTTCCAGCTCTCCAGCCAGCCCGCCGTCCCGCTGAGGCCGTGGCCACCGAACCACCCGAACAGCTTCTGGGCCCCGTGGCCCGCGAAGAGCAAACCGATCAGGACGCGCAAGATCGCCCACCCGAGATCCGGCCGCAACATAGACCCTCACCTCCTTCCTGCACCCGGATTCCCAGGGTCAGCGTCCACGCATCAATATATCTCTCCTCTATGAGAATTCCGTAAGCGCCCCGCAGGCCGTCACCCCACCCCCCGCCTCCGACCCCGATTAATCGTTTCATTTTGAGACATTTTTGATGGGAGGTTGTTTCAGCTTGAAACAAATCGGCCTCAGCGCTTGCCCATGTGCGGGGAGTCTGGGAAGATAGAAACCGAACAAATAGGTCTGAATTCGGATGCGAGGAGGTGCGCCGGGGAGCGAGGTGAGGGGAGTGCGTGAGGAGACGCGGTGGGTTTTCGCGGACGGCCCGTCCGTCCTGCCGGATCGGTGCGTTTCCGCTCAGCGGCAGCGTCCGCATGCCCCTGACATAACGAAAGGAGTGCGACCATGGCACCCTGGGTGGCAGAGATCATCGGCACCATGATCCTCATCCTGCTGGGCGACGGCGTGGTGGCCAACGTCGTCCTGGGCAAGACCAAGGGCCAGAACTCGGGGTGGATCGTGATCACCACAGGGTGGGCCATGGCGGTGGCCGTGGCCGTGTATGCGGTGGGCCGCATCAGCGGCGCCCACATCAACCCGGCCGTGACCATCGCCCTCGCCGCGGTCGGCAAGTTCCCCTGGTCGGACGTCCCGCTCTACATCGTCGGGCAGTTCATCGGCGCCTTCATCGGCGCGGTGCTCGTGTGGCTGGCTTACTACTCCCACTGGGCGGAGACGCCCGATCCCGCCCTCAAGCGCGCGGTGTTCTGCACAGCCCCCAACATCCGCAATTACCCCCTGAACTTCATCACCGAGGTCATCGGGACCTTCACGCTGGTCTTCGGGGTCCTGGCCATCACCGCTAACAAGCTGGCCGAAGGCTTTGCCCCTCTTCTCGTGGGCTTCCTGGTGTGGTCCATCGGCCTCTCCCTGGGCGGGCCCACGGGCTACGCCATCAACCCGGCCCGTGACCTCGGGCCGCGGATCGCCCACGCGGTGCTGCCCATCCCGGGCAAGGGCGACTCCGACTGGGGCTACAGCTGGGTGCCGGTGGTCGGCCCCATCGTGGGCGGCCTGATCGGCGCCTTCCTCTTCGTCGCCCTGGGGCTGTGAGCCAGCATCGTCGGGTGGGGGAGGGGAGTGAACCCTCCCCCACCCGGATCTCCCGTTCCCCCGATCCGTCAGGAGGTCGCCATGAAGAAGCTGATCAACGATCCGATGAATGTGGTCCCGGAGGCCTTGGAGGGGATGGCCAAGGCCCATCCCGACCTGATCAAGGTGCACTTCAACCCCAACTACGTCTATCGCGCCGACGCGCCCCGGCCGGGGAAGGTGGCGGTGATCTCCGGCGGCGGCAGCGGCCACGAGCCGATGCATGTGGGCTTCGTCGGCTACGGGATGCTGGACGCCGCCTGCCCCGGCGCCGTGTTCACCTCCCCCACCCCCGACCAGATGTATGAGGCGGCCAAGACCGTCCACGGGGGCGCGGGGATCCTAATGATCGTCAAGAACTACGCCGGGGACGTGATGAACTTCGACATGGCGGCGGATCTGCTGCGAGGCGAGGGCTACCAGGTGGAGAGCGTGCTGATCGCCGACGACGTGGCGGTGGAGAGCAGCCTCTACTCCCAGGGCCGGCGGGGCACCGGCACCACCGTGCTGGCGGAGAAGATCCTGGGGGCCGCCGCCGAGCGCGGCTACGACCTCCAGCGCCTGGCCGCCCTGGGCCGCCGGGTGGCGGAGAACGGCCGCTCCATGGGGATGGCCCTCACCTCCTGCACCGTCCCTCACGTGGGCAAGCCCACCTTCGAGCTGGGCGAGGATGAGATGGAGATCGGCATCGGCATCCACGGGGAGCCCGGCCGCTACCGCGAGCCCCTGAAGAAGGCCGATGAGATCGTCGAGCGGCTGATGGAGCCCATCTTGAAGGACCTCCCCTTCAAGGCCGGCGACCGGGTGATCTGCATGGTGAACTCCATGGGCGGCACTCCCCTGAGCGAGCTCTACATCGTCTACCGCAAGGTCGCGGAGATCTGTGAGAAGTCCGGCATTCAGATCGTCCGCAACCTGGTGGGGGCCTACATCACCTCCCTGGAGATGGCCGGGACCTCCATCACCCTGCTCCGGGCCGACGACGAGATGCTGGAGCTGTGGGATCACCCGGTCAAGACCCCGGCGCTGCGCTGGGGGATGTAGAGGGCGAAGGATCCGGGGGTGGGCGGAGCGGTTCCGCGCTCCCCCATCCCTCACTCGATCTTAAAGCGGAGGGCCGTCGAAAATGCCAGTGATGCGGGACGATGTGGTTGCCTGGCTGGAGCGTTGCGCGGCGGTGCTGGAGGAGAACCGGGATTACCTCACGCAGCTGGACGCAGCCATCGGCGACGCCGACCACGGCGTCAACATGGACCGCGGGTTCAAGGCCTTCATGGCCAAGCTGCCCTCGGTCGCCGATAAGGACATCGGGACCATCCTGAAGACCCTGGGGATGACCCTGGTGGCCACGGTGGGCGGGGCCGGCGGGCCGCTTTACGGCACCTTCTTCCTGCAGATGGGCGTGAAGACCGCCAACAAGCTCATGCTCACCCCGGAGGACTGGGCTGAGGCGCTGGAGGCGGGCATCAACGGGGTGATCGCCCGCGGCCAGGCCCGCCCGGGCGACAAAACGATGGTCGATGCCCTGCTGCCGGCCCTGGAGGCCTTCAAGGAAGCCATCCGCAACAGCGACTCCTTCGGGAAGGCCCTGCAGCGGATGGCCGAGGCGGCCGAGCAGGGGATGAAGGCCACCATCCCCATGGTGGCCCGCAAGGGGCGGGCCAGCTACCTCGGGGAGCGCTCCGCCGGCCACCAGGACCCCGGCGCCACGTCCTCCTACCTGATCCTGAAGGCGGCCGCAGACACCTGGGGTCACGTCACGTAGGGCGCATCCAATCCATCTTTCTGCAAGGAGGTCTGCCATGGCGAAATATGTGATGGCCATCGATCAGGGAACAACCAGCACCCGGGCCATGATCTTCGACCACGAGAGCAACGTGGTGGCCTGGGACCAGAAGGAGCATGAGCAGATCTACCCCCAGCCCGGCTGGGTCGAGCACAACCCGATGGAGATCTGGGAGCGCACCCAGGAGGTGGTCAAGAACGCCCTGGCCAAGGCCGGGATCAGTGGGTCCGACATCGTCGCCATCGGGGTGACCAACCAGCGGGAGACCACCATCGTCTGGAACAAGCGCACCGGCAAGCCGTATTACAACGCCATCGTCTGGCAGGACACCCGCACTGCCCCCATCTGCGCCCAGCTCCAGCGCGAGGGCTACGAGGCCACGTATCGGGAGAAGACCGGCCTCCCCATCGCCACTTACTTCTCCGGCCCCAAGATCCAGTGGATCCTGGACAACGTCCCCGGGGTGCGGGAGGACGCGGAGAAGGGGGAGGCCCTCTTCGGCAACATCGACACCTGGTTGATCTGGTGGCTGACCGGCGGGCCGGACGGGGGCGCCCACGTCACCGATGTCTCCAACGCCAGCCGGACGATGTTGATGAACCTGCGCACCCTGGACTGGGACGATGACATCCTGAAGATCCACCGCATCCCGCGCCAGATGCTCCCCCAGATCCGCCCGTCCTCCGACCCCCACTTCTATGGGAAGACGCCGAAGAGCGGGCTGCTCGGGGCCGAGGTGCCGGTCTGCGGGGACCTGGGGGATCAGCAGGCGGCCCTGGTCGGCCAGGCCGGCCTGGACGTCGGGATGGCCAAGAACACCTACGGCACCGGCTGCTTCCTCCTCCTCAACACCGGCACCAACATCGTCCCCTCCAAGAGCGGCCTGCTCACCACCGTGGCCTATCAATTCGGGGACGGCCCCTGCATCTACGCCCTGGAAGGCTCCATCGCCATCACCGGCGCCCTGGTCCAGTGGCTGCGGGACAACCTGGGCTTGATCAAGACCTCCGCGGAGGTGGAGGACCTGGCCCGCACGGTGGAGGACAACGGGGGCATCTACTTTGTGCCCTTCTTCTCCGGCGCCTTCGCCCCCTACTGGCGGCTGGACGCCCGGGGCGTGATCGTGGGGCTCACCCGCTACATCAACAAGGGCCACCTAGCCCGCGCCGTCCTGGAGGCCACGGCTTACCAGACCCGGGACGTGTTCGACGCCATGTATGCGGACTCCGGGATCCGGCTGGCTGAGCTGCGCGTGGACGGGGGGATGGTGCGCAATGAGTTGCTGATGCAGTTCCAGGCCGACATCCTGGGGGTGCCGGTGGTGCGGCCGGTGATCCAGGAGACCACCTCCCTGGGCGCGGCCTACGCCGCCGGGATGGCCGTGGGCTTCTGGAGCGGCCCGGAGCAGATCCGTCAATACTGGAAGGAGGATAAGCGCTGGTTGCCGAAGATGGATCCGGAGACCCGGGAGAAGCTCTACGCCGGATGGAAGAAGGCGGTGGAGCGTTCCTTCGGATGGGTGGAGTTCTAAGGAGCCCGGACTCCGGTGAACCCAGGGGGCCGGGCGAGGCCGGGGATGCCTGCCCGGCCCCTTTTCGCCAAGGGAGGAACGCCGGATGGCTTATCACGTGGTGGTGATCGGCGCCGGATCCACCGGGGCGGCCACCGCCCACGACCTGGCCCTCCGGGGCTTCCGGGTGACGGTGGTGGAGCGCGGGGAAGTGGCCTCCGGGACCTCGGGGCGGAACCACTGTCTGCTCCACTCCGGGGGACGTTACGCCATGAAAGACCCCGAGTCCGCCCGGGAGTGCATCGCGGAGAACATGATCCTGCGCCGGATCATGCCGGACGCCCTGGAGCTCAACGATGGGCTCTTCGTCGCCCTGGACGAAGGGGATCTCTCCTTCAAGGAGCGGTTCCTGGCCGCCTGTGAGGAGTGCGGCATCCCGGCCCGGGAGATCCCGGTGCGGCAGGCCCTGGCCCTGGAGCCCCATCTCAACCCCGGCATCCGCGCCGCCGTTCAGGTCCCCGATGGGGTGTTCGAGCCGTTGCGCTTCTGCCTCTCCTTCCTGGCCACCGCCCGACGCAACGGGGCGACCGTCCTCACCTATACCGAGGTGGTGGACATGGTCTTCCAGGGTCGGACGGTGGCCGGCGTCAGGGTGCGGGATCGCCGGACCGGTCAGCAGCGGACCATCGGCGCGGACGTGGTGATCAACGCCGCTGGGCCGTGGGCCGGGAGGATCGCGGCGATGGCCGGGGTGGACGTGCCCGTGGTCCCCACCGCGGGGGTGATGATCTCCGTCGGCCGGCGCTGGAACCGCATGGTGATCAACCGCCTGAACCTCCCCGGGGACGGGGACATCATCGTCCCCCAGCGGCGCACGGCCATCATCGGAACCACCTCCTGGAAGGTGGAAGATCCCGATTTCATCCCGATCCCGGAGGACCACGTCCGCCTGCTCCTGGCGAGCGCCGAACGGTTCATCCCCGGCTACACCCAGGGAGGGATCCGGGGGGTCTTCGCGGTGGCCCGGCCCCTGGTGGGGCGGCGGGGGGTGGCCGCCGACGGCCGCGAGCTCTCCCGAACCTTCGAGTGCTTCGACCACGCGGCCGACGGCGTGGAGGGCTTCGTGACCATCACCGGGGGGAAGATGACCACCGCCCGGGCGATGGCCGAGAAGGTCGTCGACGTCGTGTGCGCCAAGCTGGGCCTCTCCATCCCATGCCGGACCCATGAGGTGCCGCTGCTCCCCTATCGGGCCTTCTATGAGTTGACCTGATCGCACCGGAGGATACCGGCATGCCCACATGGCAGCTGCGCCTGCTGCGGGGCCGCCCGGGAAACCCGCCCCGCCTGCAAACGTATCGGGTGGAGCTCCCGGCCGAGGCCTACCTCATCGACGCGGTGGAGAAGATCTGGGCGGAGCAGGACCGCGACCTGCTCTTTCGCCACGCCTGTCACCACGCCTCGTGCGGGGCGTGCGGGGTCCGGGTGAACGGACGGGAGCGGCTGATGTGCATCACCCCGCTCCGGGAGTTCGCTCCCGATCGTCCGATTGTCGTGGAGCCGTTGCGGCATTTCCCCTGGCTCGGCGACCTGCTGGTGGACGTGTCGCCGATGATGCGCCGGATGATGGCGGTGGGCTTCGCCGTCATCCGGCGGGACGAGCTCACGGCCGACCGTCCGCTGCCGGAAGGGGTGGAAAAGGCCACGCGGTTTGAGGATTGCATCGAGTGCGGCCTGTGCCTCTCGGCGTGCCCGGTGATGGCCGCCGACGAGGCCTATCTGGGGCCGGCGACCCTGGCAGCCATCGAGCGCATGCTGGCCGAGCCCCGAGGGGCGGACCGCGGACGGCTCCTCGCCCTGGCGGATGACCCCCACGGGGTTTGGCGCTGCCACTCCGCGATGGAGTGCACGGCCGTCTGCCCCTCGAACGTAGATCCGGCTGCGGCCATCGGACGGCTGCGTCGCTACCTGTTAGCGGAGAAGCTGCGGCGCTGGCTGGGAGGTGGATGATGTCGACGGAACCGCGCTGGAAGCGAGCCCGGGGATGGATGGATCTCCGGGGAAGGCGGGAAGGAGGGCTCGCCTTCTTGCTGATGCGGCTGACCGGCATCGGCCTGGTGATCTACCTGTTCCTCCATTTGTATGTCCTCCGCCTGCTGGCCCAGGGGCCGGAGGCCTGGGACGCCTTCATCGCCACTGCCAAATCCCCTCTCTTCCTGATGCTGGACGGGATCCTGATCCTGGGCCTGCTCTACCACGCCTTCAACGGCGTCCGGGTGACGTTGCTGGGGCTGGGGATCGGGGTGCCCCTCCAGGCCCGTTTGTTCTGGGGGGTGATGGTGTTGACCCTGCTGCTCACCGGGGTGGCGGTCTACGCCATCTTCGCGCTGACCGGATGATTTAAGATTGCGGAAAGAGGCGCGCCATGTGGATCTGGCAGGCGTTTACCGGATTGCTTCTTCTGGTCCTGCTGGCCTTGCACATGATCTTCAATCACTTCGTGGTGGAGGGCGGTCTGCGCACTTACCGCGATGTGGTGGCCTACCTCTCTCATCCCCTGGTTTTCGCCTGGGAGATCGCGCTGCTGATCGTGGTCACCGCCCACGCGCTGATGGGGGTGCGGGCCATCCTCCTGGATCTGGGCATCCGCCCGGCGACGGACCGCTGGCTGAAGCGGGGCCTGACGTTGCTGGCGCTGGGGATCATCGGCTATGGGATGTGGCTCTCATGGCTGATCCGCTCCCGAGGCTTATAGCGCTGGACTGGGAAGCCCTGTGGGCGCCCTATGAGGAGGAGGCCTACCGCAGGATCCTGGAGCGCCTCCGGCCCGGGGAGCGCGTGTTGGAGATCGGCGCCGGGGATCTGCGGCTGGCCCTGCGGATGGTCGAGGCGGGGGTCGGGGTGATCGCGGTGGAGCGCCAGTGGGCGGTGCTGGCCCGAGGGCTGCAGGCCCTGGGCCTCTCCCCGGGCATCTTGCGCTGGGAGCGGCCGATCTCGCTCCGGGAGGGACGCCTGCTTGTGGTCTGGGCCGACGCGCGGACCTGGCCCTTTCCCCCGGTGGACACCGCGGTGCTGTTGATGCGACACTGCGCCTCGTTCCCGTTCTACATCCGCAAGCTCCAGGCCGCGGGTTGCTGCCGGCTGTTCACCAACGCCCGCTGGCGCATGGGCGTGGAGGAGATCGATCTGGGGCCCGCCCGATCCTTTGAAGAGATCTCCCCGGGCTGGTATGCTTGCCGATGCGGCGCCGTCGGCTTCCGGGAGGGCCCCCCTGAGGCCATCGACGCGGCGGCCCTGGAGCGGGTATGGGAGGTGGAAACGTGCCCGGCCTGCCAGCCGCTCACTGTTGAAGGGGCCTGATCGGGGCGCCCATGACGGCGGGAAGATCATGGAGTGGAGGTGAAAGGCGATGCGCTTAAGCGGCAAGAAGGTGGCCATCCTGGTGGAGGAAGGCTTCGAGGACCTGGAGTTCTGGGTCCCGCTGATGCGTCTGCAGGAAGAAGGGGCCTCGGTGACCGTGGTCGGCCTGGAGGCCGGGAAAGTGGTCCGCAGCAAGAGCGGTGGGTTGACGGCGAAGGCGGATGTGGCCGCCGATCAGGTCTCCGCAACGGACTTCGACGCCGTGGTGGTTCCCGGCGGCTGGGCCCCCGACAAGCTCCGCCGTTACGAGGCGGTCCTCCGCCTGGTCCGCGACGCCTACCGCCAGGGCAAGATCGTGGCCATGATCTGCCACGGCGGCCAGGTGGGGATCTCCGCCGGGATCGTGCGGGGTCATCGGGCCACCGGCAGTTTGGGGATCAAAGATGACCTGATCAACGCCGGGGCGATCTGGGTCGACGAGCCGGCCTTCCGGGACGGCAATCTGGTCTGGGGTCGGGTGGTTCCGGACATCCCGGCCTTCTGCCGGGAGCTGGTGGTCGCCCTGGTGGGCGAGCCTGTCTCTCAGCCTCGATAGGGGAGCCTCGATGGTTGCCCTGGTCATTGTGGCCCACAGCGCCAAGCTGGCGGAGGGGGTGAAGGAATTGGCGGACCAGATGGTCCAGGGCCGTGTCCCCATTTTCGCCGCGGGCGGCCTGGACGCCCACACCCTGGGCACCAACGTCGAGCGGATCCGCGAGGCCCTGGAGGCCGCCCTCTCCCGGGCGGATGAGGTGCTGGTCCTGATGGATCTGGGGAGCGCGGTGATGGGGACGCAGATGGCCGTGGAGATGCTTCCCCCTGAGGTCCGCCCGCGCATCCTCCTCAGCCAGGCGCCGCTGGTCGAAGGCGCCATCGTCGCCGCCGTGGAGGCCGCCATCGGAAAGGGGGCGACGGAGGTGGAAGCCTCGGCGGTGGAGGCTTGTCGGATGCCTAAGGTGATCCGTTGAGGAGATCCCACGGAGGTCCGGAGGCGGATGCGGCAGGTGACGCTCACGCTCACCAACGCGGTCGGGTTACACGCGCGGCCGGCAGCGGTGTTCGTCCAGACGGCCGCGCGCTTTCGTTCGAACATCACGGTGCGGAACCTCACCCGGGGAACCCCACCGGTGAACGCCAAGGCGATCCTGGCGGTGCTCACCCTGGGGGCGGAGCACGGCCACGAGATCGAGATCGTCGCCGAAGGGCCGGATGAGGAGGAGGCCATCGCGGCCCTCCAGGCCCTGGTGGAGTCGCGGTTCGGGGAGGATGGGGGATGAGCCGCCGCCTGCAGGGTCTTCCGGCCTCCCCTGGGGTCGCCCTCGGCCCTGCCTGGTGGTTCCGGCGGGCCGAGCGGGGCCCGCTGCGGGCACGAGGGGAGGATCCCGCAGTGGAGCGGGCGCGGCTGGAGGCTGCCCGGCAGCAAGCCGCCGCCGAGCTGGCGGCGCTGCAGGAAGCGAACCGCGATCGTCTGTCTCCGGAGGAGCTGGCCATCTTCGAGGCCCAGACCCTGATGCTCCAGGATCCAGAGCTCCTGGCTCAGGTGGAGGCGGCGCTGGCCGAGGGGGCTTCCGCCGAGGCCGCATGGAGCCATGCGGTGGAAGCTTTCGCCGCCCGGCTGGCGGCGTTGCCGGACCCCTACTTCCAGGCCCGGGCGGCGGATGTGCAGGATGTGGGGAACCGGGTGCTCCGCCATTTGATGGGCGCTCCGGAGGAGCCGGCCATGCCGGCCCACCCGGTGATCGTTGTCGCCGACGACCTGCTGCCCTCCGAAACGGTTCGTCTGGATCCCCAGCGGGTGCTGGCGTTCGTGACCGAGGGGGGCGGGCCGACGGCCCACGCCGCTATCCTCGCCCGCCGGCTCGGGGTGCCCGCCGTGGTGGCGGTGGGATCGGCGCTCCGAGCCGTCCCCGACGGCGCGACGCTCCTGGTGGATGGCGAGGCGGGCTGGGTGGAGATCGAGCCCGCCCCGGAAGTGATCCGCCAGGCCCAGGCGCGACAGGCCCGCTGGCAGGCGGAGCGGGCGCAGGCGGAGGCCGCCGCCCACGAGCCGGCGCTCACCCGCGACGGGGTCCGGATTGAGGTGGCGGCCAACGTCGGGAGCCTGGAGGACGCCCGGGAGGCTTTCCGAAGGGGAGCGGATGCCATCGGCCTGCTGCGCACGGAGTTCCTCTATCTCGAGCGGACGGCCGCTCCTACCGAGGAGGAAGAGGTCGCCGCTTACCGGGCGCTCCTGGAGGCCATGGGGGGGAAGCCGGTGGTGGTGCGCACCCTGGACGTCGGGGGGGACAAGCCGCTGCCTTACCTCCCGATGCCCTCCGAGCCCAATCCCTTCCTGGGAGTGCGAGGCGTGCGGCTTTCGCGCCAGCATCCGGATTTGCTTCGCCGGCAGCTCCGGGCGCTGCTGCGGGCCGGCGCGGGCTTCCCCCTTCGCATCATGTTCCCGATGGTCAGCACCGTGGAGGAGATCCGCTGGCTCCGGGCGCTTCTGGACGAGGTGCGCGCCGCTCTGGCGCGGGAGGGCGTCCCCCTGCCGGAGGACCTGCAGGTGGGGATGATGGTGGAGGTGCCCGCGGCGGCGTTGCTGGCGGAGCACTTCCGGCCCTGGGTGGATTTTTTCAGCATCGGGACCAACGATCTCACCCAGTATGTGCTGGCGGCGGATCGGACCAATCCGGCGGTGGCCGGGATGGCGGACGGCCTGCATCCGGCGGTGCTGCACCTGATCCGCCAGGTGACGGCCGCCGCGGAGGGGACCGGGAAGTGGGTGGGGGTCTGCGGGGAGCTGGCCGGCGACCTCCAGGCGGTGCCCGTGCTGATCGGCCTGGGGGTCCGGGAGCTCAGCGTGAACCCCGTGCGCGTGCCGGAGGTCAAAGCCGCCGTCCGCCGCTGGTCCCTGCAGGAGGCTCAGGCCCTGGCCGAGGCCGCCCTGGCGCAGGAGGACGCCCCTGCGGTCCGCCGTCTGGTCCAGGAGGCCTCCGCCTGAGAAGCCTGCTCAGTGAGAGGGGCCGTCCTCACGGCCAGACTCGAAAGGCCGCGAAGGTCTCCGCCTGACGGACGCCATCCGAGGCGACCGCCCGGACCTCCACCAGGGTTCCACTGGGGAAGGCTCCGACCCCGAACGCCCCCTCCGCCTTCCCCTGCTCATCCGTGATCCGCTCCAGCGGATCCGCTCCGGGTGCCTCCACACGCACCCGGGCCTGAGGCACCGGCCGGCCGGTCTCGTCGGTGACCAGCACGGTGACCCGCTGGATTTCCCCGGCGGCCACGATGGGGCGGTGCAGGAGGAGCTGAACCCGGAGGGCGGGCATGGGCCCGGCGATGCGGGCGGGGACCCGGGGGCTCATCCCGCGGGCCTGGGCGTAAAGCTCCCCCAGGGGCAGCGGCCGCACCTGCTGATCCACCGGATCCCATCCCACCTTCATCCGCTGGAACACCTGGACGATACGGCCGTTCTCCAGGAAGGGCTCCGTGATGGGGTTCCCCAGGATCTTCGCGCCGCCGTGGCGGAGCCAGAAGGCCAGAAACATCGCGCTCACCGTGTGCCCGGTCTCCGGGATATATCGGCGGAACGGGCGGCCCAGGGGGATGCGTTCGGGCGGCAGCGGTGGCGCGCCCAGTCCCATGGCCTCGGCGATGGGGAGGAGCTGGACGGCCTCCTCCGGCGGCGCCAGGGGATCCCAGCGCAGGCAGGCATACTGGAAGCACTGGATCTGATCCGGGGGCTCCAGTACCGCCGGGGTGATCGGATAGCCCAGGAAGTCCACCCCACCGTGCGCCTCGAAGAAGCGCAGGAAGGGCTCCCGGACGGTGTGGCCGGTCTCCGGGAAGAACCGCTCCCCGGGCCCCTGGGTCTGCGGGCTCAGCAGAAGCCCCAGCGCCAGCAACAGCCCGGCGGCCGGGATAGACAGCCGGAATCGGAAAGGCTCCCCCATCGCATCCGCCTATCCGCCTGGTGGGAGGGGCGCAGCGCCGCTGCGATGGGCGTAGCAGCGCTGGGCCTCTACTCCATGGGCACCTGAGGGATGACGCGTCCGCGCAGGCGCTCCATGATGTCCTCCAGGCTGCGGCCGGTGACGGTGATCCCATGGTTGCGCAGCCCGATCACCGCTCGGGCGGGATCGGGGGCCTGGCGCACCAGCTCAGCCACCTCCGCCGCCAGCTCCCACGTCCCGCACGGATAGTTCACCGTGGTCACCGGGATCCCCTCCATCCAGGCGTGGACGTGGATGATCGCCCCCACCTCGGGGTGCTCCCGGTAGATCATCCAGTGCTCGATGGCATCCACGGAGACGCGTCGGGGTTCGATATGGGGCGGGACGCTGAGGAGGATCACGTTGCGCGTTGCATCGTAGCCCTTCACCAGCAGGATGTCCCGCCCGATCACCTGCAGGTTGCCCTTGTCCACGCCGTTGGCGCTCATCCAGAAGCGCTGGGCGTCCTCCCGCACGCTCAGGTTGCCGTAGCTCAGACCGCCCAGCCCGTAAAGCCGCTTGACGTGCTGGAAATCCCGGGGCGGAAGGATCTCCTCCAGGGGGAAGGGGGCAGGCAGCAGGTTCAGGGAGGCCAGGAACCGCCCCGCCTCCTTCAGCTTCTCCGTCCGCTCGTTGCCGTTCCAGAGCTCGGGAGGGAGATCCGGGTGGAACTCGTTGTTGATGACCAGCCGGGCCTGGGCCAGTGGGGCAAGGCGCCGGTAGATCCGCTCGAAGAAGTCCGCCTCATCCTCCCCGCAGGCCTCCACGTAATGGCCCAGCTCCAGGGTGATGAAGTGCGCTTCCCAGCGCGCCCCGTTGACAGAGGAGGACCGGCCGCCCGGGACCAGGGCGATGAGGAGGTTGGAGAGGGCGCGGACCAGGATGGGATAGCAGGTCTTCAGGAAGTCGGTGGGGGCCTCGGGCAGCTCGACGACGGAGGCCACGAAGGTGCCCTGGGATTTGCGTCGGAAGGGGCGCGGGCGCTCCGGACGGGTGAAGTTCAGCACCAGGCGGATGGTGGGCGTGGGCTCCTCCAGAAACGTGTGCCCGTGGGCCCGCAGGGCCTGCCATAACCCCTGGCGGAACCATCGCAGCCCCGGCGTCTCCGCCGCTCCGACGATCACGAAATCCATTGGCTCCCTCCTCCGTTCGCAGGTTCGATCAGTAGGCGCGGGCGAAGATGGCCATCTCCCGGGCCGGCGCGCCGCAGACGATGCACCGTCCCTGGCCGCCGGGCTGCTCCAGCGGGATGCACCGGTTGGTGGCCGTGGTATCGGCCTTGATCCGGCCCTCGCACTCCGCGCTCCCGCACCACCAGGCCCAGGCGAAGCCGTCGGCGACGGCCTCCCGCAGCTGTTCGTAGGTCTCCGGGTAATGCGTGTGCGCTTTCTGGAAGGCCAGGGCTCGCTGGTAGAGGTCGGCCTGGATGGCGCTCAGGGTCTCCTGGACCGCCCCCAGCAAGCCGTCCATCGGGACCGTCCGCTTGCCCTGGGGGCCGGGCTGGTCCCGCCGGGCCAGCACGACCTGACGCTCGGTCACATCCCGGGGGCCGATCTCGATGCGCAGCGGCACCCCGCGCAGCTCCCACTCGTTGAACTTCCACCCCGGCGTGTATTCCTCCCGGGCGTCCACCTCCACCCGGATCTCGGGCTGCAGCATGCGGCGTGCCTGCTCGCAGGCCTCCAGCACCCGGGAGCGCTCCTCCTCTCCCTTCCAGATGGGCACGATGATGACCTGGATGGGGGCCAGGCGCGGCGGCAGGATCAGCCCGCGGTCGTCCCCGTGCACCATGATCACAGCTCCCACCACCCGCGTGGAAAGGCCGTGGGAGGTGGTCCAGGCGTATTGCATCTGGTTCTGGGCGTCCAGGTAGCGGATCTCGAAGGCGCGGGAGAAGTTCTGACCCAGGTTGTGGGAGGTGGCGGATTGCAGGGCGCGGCCGTCTCCCATCATGGCCTCGATGGTGTAGCTGCGCAGCGCGCCGGCGAACTTCTCCGACTCGCTCTTGCGGCCCTGGATCACCGGGATGGCGGCGTCTTCCACGGCGAAATCGGTGTAGAGATCCAGCACCCGCAGCGCTTCCTCCTCCGCCTCCTCATACGTGGCGAAGACCGAGTGGGCCTCCTGCCAGAGGAACTCCAGCGTCCGCAGGAACGGACGGGTGCGCTTCTCCCAGCGCACCACGTTGCACCACTGGTTGATCCGCAGCGGCAGGTCCCGGTAGGATTGGATCCACTGGGCATACATGTAGCCGATGATGGTCTCGGAGGTGGGGCGCACCACCAGCGGCTCCTCCAGCGTCTCCCCGCCTCCGATGGTCACCACCGCCAGCTCCGGCGAGAAGCCGCTCACGTGTTCCTTTTCTTTCTGGATGAACGAATAAGGGATGAACAGAGGGAAATAAGCGTTCCGGTAGCCATGGGCCTTGAACCGTCGGTCCACGGCTGCCTGGATGTTCTCCCAGATCGCGTAGCCGTAAGGCCGGAAGACGATGCATCCACGGACCGGGGCGTAATCCGCCAGCTGCGCCTCCCGGATGACATCCAGATACCACTGGCTGTAATCTTCATGGCGAGGGGTGATCCGACCCATCGTCCGGCCTCCTTACGCCGCGAAGGATCTCCTGCCTTCCCCAAGGATCTAAGGCTTATTGTAGCGGCCCCAAAGGGCCCTTTCAAGCCACCTTCCCCGCTGGTATACTTGGACTTTGACGGATCCAACAGGCGGGAGACCCGCGGTGGGGGAAGAGCGCCTGCGGTATGAACAGGCGTTGCAGCGCGGCCATGCCGCGCTCTGGCAGAAGCAGTGGGCGGCGGCCATCGCGGCTTATCGCGAGGCCCTGATGGTGGCCCCGGAGGAGCCGGAGGCCCTGACCGGGCTGGGCCTGGCCTGTATGGAGGCCGGGCGCTATGAGGAGGCTCTGGAGGCCTTCCGGCAGCTGGAGCGCCTCCGCCCCGAGGATCCCGCGCCGGTGTGGCGCCTCGCCGAGGTGCATCAGCGCGCCGGCCGGGCGGCGGAGGCGGCGGCCCATTACCACCGGGCCGGCCGGATGTTCGCCGATCGCGGCGATCTTCGACGCGCCATCCAGGCATGGGCCCAGGCCGTCCGCCTGGATCCGGGCCGGATCGAGACGCTGGAGGCCCTGGCCCGGGCGTATCGCCAGCTGGATCAGCGGGAGGCGGCGATCCGGGTGGATCTGGCCCTCGCCCGCGCCTGGATCCAGCAAGGGGACCTGCAGCGGGCCCTCGAGGCCATCGACGCCGCCCTCGCCCTGGATCCGGATCATCCGCAGGCCTTGCAGGCCCGGGACTGGCTGCGCGTCCAGCTGGCCCGGCGGACCGGCACCGGTCCGTTGCCCCGGCCGACGTCCAGGGCCGAAAGCGCCGAGGCGGAGCAGGCCCGGGCTGAGGCCCTCTGGATGCTGGCCCCGGAGGAGGCCGAAGCCCCTGCGGATCCGATCCGCCGCGCCCTCTCCCAGGCGCTCCGGGAGCTGGCGGATCTCGTGTTCTCGGAGGAGCCGGGTTCGTTTTCTGAATCCGAGTGGTTCCGGATCCATGCCCTCCTGGGCCGGGCGGTGGACGCCCATGCTCAGGGCCAGCTGCGGGAGGCGCTGGCCTTCTACGAACAGGTGCGCGCCGCCGGGCTGGAGCACCCGGCCCTCCCCTTCGCCATCGGCGCCGCGCTGGCCGAGCTCCGGCGTTGCGAGGAAGCCGCCTCGTATCTCCGGCGCGCCACGGATGTCCCCACCTACGCCTTCGCCGGTCTCCTCCTGCTGGCCCGCTGTGAGGAACGGCAGGGCGCGGCGGCGTCCGCCGCCCTGCGCTACCTGGAGGCCCTGGAGTCCCTGGATCAGGAGCTGGCCCGGGAGGAAAGCCAGGAGGTCCTCCGGGAGCGCTATCGCTTCCTGCGCTCCTGGCTCCCCCGGCATCCAGATCGTCAGGCGGCCCTCCTGGAGGGGGCCCGTCAGATCCTGGAGAGCCCGACCTGGGAGGATCGGATCCTCTGGATCCGCCAGGCGCTGGATCAATGGACTGCCGGCACGCCGTTCCGGCTCACCCTGGCCGACGCCCTCCTCTCTCCCCAGGGGGAGCGGGTGCTCCTGGATCTGGGGCAAACCTATACGTGGGCCCAGCTGGGCCTGTTCTACAGCGCGCTGGAGGAGGCGTTGCGGATCCTGGCCGGCGCCCCCTTCGCCCCGCTGACCCATCTCATCCTCGGGCAGCTGCTGGTCTGGAGCCGCCACATCCCGGCGGCGGCGAACAAATTCCGGATCCTGGGGGCCTATTTCCTGCATCTGGAAGATCCCTATATGGCCCTCGCCGCCTTCGAGCAGGTCACCCGGCTGGCTCCCATGGATCTGGCGGCTCTGGAACGGCTGCTGCAGCTCGCCCAGACCCTGGGCGATGCGCCGCGGGCGCTGCAGGCCTTCTGCGGCTTGGTGGACGCGCATATGCAGATGGCGGATCTGGAACAGGCGGAGCGGATCGGCCGGGAGGGGCTGGCGTGGGCTTCCCGCCATGGGCTCCCCGGCTCGACGCTGTCGCCCCTCCTCCGCCGGCTGGTGGAGATCGCCGTCCAGCGTCTGGACTGGAACGGGGCGATCGAACACCTGGAGCGGTTGCGAGCCCTCGCCCCGGAGGACCTGGAGGCCCGCTGGGGCCTGGTGGAGGCCTACCTGCGGGCGAACCGCAAGGATGCGGCGGTGCAGGAGCTGCAGCAGCTGGTGGAGCGGGCGCGGGCCGCCGGGCGGCTGGCGGAGGCGGCCCGGAACCTGGAGGAGCTCATCCTGCTCTTCCCCGAGGAGCCGGCCCTGCGCCAGCAAGCGGCTCAGCTGTATCTGGAGCTGGAACAGCCCGGGGCGGCGGTGGCCCATCTGGAACGGATGGGGGAGCAATACCTGCAGGCCGGGCGTCTCTCCGAGGCCCAGGCGGTGTATCGCTCCTTGATGCGCCTGAACCCTGCCCAGGCCGAGCGTTACCGGGCCCTGCTGAGCTCCAGCGGATGAGGGCGGGAGGAACGCCGCAGCGCGGCGCGATCCGAAAAGAAGAGATTGCGGATCCACGTTCGATCGAACAGGTGATGGCGCGTGCGGGATCTGCTCTACCTGCTGGATCAGCTGAGCTGGATCAGTTTGATCGATATCGGGCTGGTGGCCCTCCTCTTTTTCGGGATCCTGTATTCCCTGAAAGGGACGCCGGCGGTCACCCTCGTTCGGGGCCTGTTCATCCTCATCCTGCTCGTGCTCATCCTGAGCGGCCCCCTCCGCTCCCTCCGGGCGATGCGCTGGCTTCTGGAGCGGGCGCTCCCGGCGTTGCTCATCGCCATCCCCATCATCTTCCAGCCCGAGCTGCGGCGTGCCCTGGAACGGCTGGGGCGGGTGGGGCTCTGGCTCCAGCGGGATCCAAGGGAGGCGCCCGTCGATGAGGTGATCGAGGCGTTGGTTCAGGCGTGCCCCCGGCTGGCGGAGCGTCGCCACGGCGCCCTCATCGTGCTGGAGCGCACCACCGGCCTCCAGACCTACATCGACACCGGGATCCGCCTGGACGCCCGGGTGACCCCGGAGCTGTTGATGACCATCTTCGCGCCCAACACGGTCCTGCACGACGGGGCGGTGATCATCCGGGACGGGCGGGTGGTGGCGGCGGGATGCATCCTCCCGCTCACCACCGGATGGCTGGGGGATCCCCAGCTGGGCCTGCGACACCGGGCGGCCATCGGGATCACGGAGGTGAGCGACGCCCTGGCCATCGTGATCTCTGAGGAACGCGGGACGATCTCCGTGGCGCTGAACGGGCGGATGGTGCGCCGGCTGGACGCGCGGCGCCTGGAGCTGGTGTTGCGCAACTTCTACAGCCCGCCGCCGGAGGTGGCGCAAACTTACCGCTGGTTGCAGGAGCTGCGGGAACTCGGCCGGCGCGTGTGGTTGGTGCTCTTCCCCATCCGGGGAGCTGGGGGTAAGCAATGAAGTGGGCCCGGGAGAACATGGGGCTGGCGCTGCTGGCCTTCGGGCTGGCCTTCGCCCTCTGGGCCGCCGCCGTCTGGGAGGAGAACCCGCCCGTGGAGCGATCCTTGACCGATGTCCCGCTGGCCTTTCAAGGCCTGGCGCCCGATCACGTGGTCTTCGAACGCTCCGCCGAGCGGGTCCGCCTCCGCCTGCGGGTGCCCCGGGCGATGGAGGGAACCATCGTCCCTCAGGATGTGGAGGCCTTTGTGAACGTGTCCGGCCTGGGCGAGGGAGCCTATGAGCGGCCGGTGCAGATCCGCGTTCACCGGCGGGGCATCCAGATCCTCGAAGTGGATCCCCCGGCGGTGCGCTTCCGTCTGGAGCGCCTGGAGGGCCGGGAGATCCCGGTCTCCATCCAGATCCTGGGCCAGCCCGCCGTTGGCTATCAGGCCGGGACACCGCTTCCCGCCCTCCCCCAGGTCCGGGTGACCGGCCCCCGCTCCCGGATCGCCGTTGCGGCCATGGCCGTGGGGCGGATCCGCATCGAGGGGGCGCGTCAAAGCGTGGAGACGGAGGTCGCCCTGGAAGCGGTGGACTCCGAGGGGAGGGTGCTGACGGAGGTGCAGGTGGAGCCGGCCCGGATCACGGTCACGGTCCCCATTGAACAGCGCCTGGGCTTCCGCGAGCTGCCGGTGCGGGTCAACCTGCGCGGGCGCCCGGCGCGGGGCTATCAGCTGACAGAGATCTCCGTGGATCCCCCCACGGTCACCTTGACCGGGGATCCCCGGCGGCTGGAGGAGGTCGGCAGCTATCTCTCCACCGAGCCCATCGATCTCTCCGAGGCCCGGGGCGAGCTGATCGCGGAAGTCCCTCTGGTGTTGCCGCCCGGGGTCGCCCTGGTCGGCGCCCCCAACCAGGTGGAGGTCCGCCTCCGGGTGGAGCCGATCCTCAGCACCCAGGTCTTCCAGCAGGTCCCGGTGGTGGTGGAGGGATTGCGCCCGGGGATGATCGCCCGCCTCTCCCCGGAGACGGTGGACGTGATCGTGCGGGGCCCCCTTCTTTACGTGGAGAGCCTCCAGCCGGATCAGCTGCGGGTGTGGGTGGAGGTGAGGGATCTGGAGCGGGGGACTTATACCTTGACGCCCACGGTGACCCTCAGCGCCACGGTGACCAACCTCTCCTGGACGCTGATCCCTCCCAGCCTCCAGGTGACGCTGATGCCGGCCCCCACGCCAACCCGGACGCGCTGAGCCGCTTGAGTTACAATACCCGGTGATCACGGGATTGGGAGGGGATCCCGGATGAGCGTTCGCGTTCGGTTTGCACCCAGCCCGACCGGGTTCCTGCACGTCGGAGGGGCCCGCACGGCACTCTTCAACTGGCTCTTCGCTCGCCATCACGGGGGCCAGTTCGTCCTGCGCATCGAGGACACCGACCGCAAGCGCCTGGTCCCCGGCGCCCTGGAGGATATCCTGGACTCCCTCCGGTGGCTGGGCCTGGATTGGGACGAAGGCCCGGACGTCGGAGGACCCTACGGGCCTTACATCCAGTCCCAGCGGTTGGAGATCTACCGGGAGCACGCCCACCGCCTGGTCGACCTGGGCCATGCCTATTATTGCTTCTGCTCGGAGGAGCGGCTGGAGCGCCTGCGTCGGGAGCAGGAGGCCCGCAAGCAGCCCACCGGTTACGACCGCTACTGCCGCTACAACGTCTCGCTTGAGGAGGCCCGGCGTCGCATCGCCGCCGGGGAGCCCTACGTGATCCGCCTCAAGGTTCCCCTGGAGGGAACCACGTCCTTCCACGACCTGGTGCACGGGGAGATCTCCGTGCAGAACCGGACCCAGGATGATTTCGTGCTGTTGAAATCCGACGGCTACCCCACGTATCACCTGGCCAACGTGGTGGACGATCATCTGATGCGCATCACCCACGTGATGCGGGCGGATGAATGGATCCCCAGCACGCCCCGGCACATCCTGCTCTACCAGGCCTTTGGATGGGAGCCGCCTCAGTTCGCCCATCTGCCCATCATCTTGAGCCCGACGGGTAAGGGGAAGATGAGCAAGCGGGTGCTGCAGGAGCAAGGGCGATGGGAGACGGCCGTCTTCGTGCGGGATTTCCGGGAAGAAGGATACCTGCCGGAGGCCCTGATCAACTTCTTGGCGCTGACCGGATGGGCTTACGACGATAAGACCGAGCTCTTCACGGTGGAGGAGCTGATCGAGAAGTTTGACATCTCCGGCATCAACCCCAAGCCGGCGGCCTTCAACTACGACAAGCTGGAGTGGATGAACGGCGTCTACATCCGGCGCCTGAGCCCGGAGGCTCTGGCGGAGCGGCTGCGGCCTTATGTGGAGGCCCTCGGCCTGCGGCCGGATCCGGAGACCCTGCGCCGGGCGATCCCCCTGATCCAGGAGCGGATCAAGACGCTGCGGGAAGGGGCGGAGATGCTGGAATTCCTGTGGAGGGAGGAGGTGTCGCCGGCATTGGAGGATCTGGTGCCCTCGGGCGCCTCCCCCGAGGCGGTGCGGGTCTGGCTGACGGAAGCCCGGCGCGCTCTGGAGGCCCTCCCCGAGTTCACCCATGAGGCCGTTGAGGCGGCGCTGCGAGGCCTCGCGGATCGCCTGGGCGTGAAGGCGGGGACGCTGTTCATGGCCGTCCGCGTGGCGGTCACCGGCCGGCGGGTCACCCCCCCTCTGTTTGAGTCCCTCGCCCTCCTGGGCCGGGAGCAGACGTTGCGACGCCTGGAGGCGGCCGTCCGGCTTCTGGAGAGCGTCCCCGCCCGTTGAGGGCTCCTGGGACGTAGAGAGGTGCGCGATGTCCCGCTTCCGCCTCCCCGCCATCCGGCTGTTCACCCTTGCCGGGGTTCCGGTGCAGGTGCACGGGAGCCTGGTGGCGTTGCTGATGGCGGCCGTGCTGGGAGCCGGCCTGCTGGCCGGATGGCGGGAAGCTCTGCGGCAGGGCCTCTGGTGGTTTCTGTTGTTCGGGGCGGTTCTGTTGCACGAGCTGGGGCATCTCGCCGCCGCGCGCCTGCTGCGTGTCCCGGTGACCGCGGTGGTCCTCTGGCCCATGGGCGGCTTCACCGCGGTCCGGCTGTCCCCCGGCCGCTTCCGAGCGGAGCTGGGGATCGCCCTGGCTGGGCCCAGCGTCAACCTCCTCCTCGCCCTCCTCATCGCCGGGCTGGGCGGCTGGGAAGGCCCGGGAGCGCGATGGCGCCCGGAGGTGGTGTTCGGATGGTTGAACCTCCTGCTGGGCCTCTTCAACCTGCTCCCCGTGTTCCCGATGGATGGCGGGCGGATCCTGCGCAGCGCTCTGGCTATGGCCCTCGGGGAGGGCTGGGGGACCTGGCTGGCGTTGCGGGTGGGGCAGGCAGGGGCCCTGGGGATCGGCGGGCTGGCGATCTGGCAGTTCCGGCATCAGGACGCAGGCGGGCTGGTTACGATGCTGATCGCCATGTGGCTGCTCGGCCAGACCCTCCAGGAAACCCAGCAGCTGCGCCGCCGGGAGCGGTTGCAGCAGATCCCCCTCGTCTCGCATCTCCAGCCCCTTCCCCTGGCAGTGAACGATCGGATCCCGGAGCCCGCTGCCCGGCGCCTGCTTCAGCACAGCGGACAACCGATCCTGCCGGTGGAGGAGGCCGGGCGGTGGCTGGGAGGCCTGGTCCGCATGGGGGACGGCCTGCGGCGCCTGGATCTCCCCAGCCTGGATGCGACGGCTTCCCTGGGCGCCGCATGGTTATGCCTGGCCCAGAGCGAAAGCCCCGGGGTCCTGGTCCTGCGGGCTGGCCGGCCGGCCGGCTGGATCCCCCGGGAGCGGGTGGAAGCCCTGGCGCGGGAGCTTCCCGCCGGGTGGCCGTGAACGGATGGAGCGGTCGGGGAAGGGCGCTGGAACAGGCCGCCGCGATGTAAGGCGGAATTCCGTTGGGCTTGCGCGGAAGTCCGGACAGGCGGTTGCAGGCGGACGGCTGTTCCGGCTTTCGAAAGGGCGAAGGATATCTCCGTGCAGCGCCCCCGCTCTCCTGTGAGGTGGAGGATGGTCTCGGTCCTCCGGGAGTTTTATCGGGCGAAGTTCCGAATCCTGGGCCGACGGATGAGGCGGCCGGAGGCTCCGCCGACGCCGGAGCGGGGGCTGGTGCTGATCCAGATCGATGGCCTCTCCTTCCCGCATCTGCAGCGGGCCCTGGAGGCGGGCCGCATGCCTTATCTGGCCCGCCAGATCCAGAAGGGGCGGTTCCGGCTGGCGCCCTGGTTCGCCGGCTTCCCCACCACCACCCCGGTGGTGACCGCCGCGCTGCTCTACGGGCGGCTGGATGCCATCCCGGGGTTCCGGTGGTATGAGAAGGCCCGCCGCGAGCCCATCGGGATGAAGCGACCGCGCCATGTGCGGGAGGTCGTCGCGCGGCTGCAGGCGGAGGGCGCGGAGGGGCTGTTGCGCGGCGGTGCCTGTTACGCCAGCCTGTTCGACGGGGGGGCCGAGCGGGCCGTCTTCACCCTAAGCGCCATGGGCCCGCCCGGGCTCCTCGATGGGGTCCGGGGCGTGGGGCTCCTTCTGATCGTCCTGCTCAACCCGGGGCGCATCTGGCGGATCCTCCGCATGGTGGTGCGCGACATCCTGGACGAGCTGTGGTATGGGATCCGCTCCTGGGGGGCCGGGTGGCGCTTCCTGCGGGATCCGGCGGGGTTGCTCCGCACAGCCCTTCTGGCGCTGGGCAACGCGCTGCTCCACGAGCTGGTGACCTTCAGCCTCAGCATGGATCTCCATCGGGGGATCTCCCCTCTGTATGGGATCTACGTGCTGTATGATGAGGCGGCCCATCGCTACGGGCCGGAGCATCCGGTCGCCCTGCGGGCCCTCCGCCGGCTGGACGCTTACCTGCGGGAGATCGATCGGATGGCCCGCTTCGCCCGGCGGCCGTATGATCTCTACATCTTTTCGGATCACGGGATGACCCCGGCGGTCCCTTTCGCCCGGCGTTTCCGTGAAAGCCTGGGGGATTTCGTCCGGCGCTGCATGGCCCGGTCGGTGACCCTGGACGAGGCGGTGGAGCCGGATGACCGCCGCTGGCGTTCGTGGCAATACCTGATGGCGGAGATGCGCGAGCTGGAACGGACCCTCTCCCCGCGCGGAGCCCGGGTGGTGCGGGCGGCCCGAGCCTATGTGCAGCGGCGCGCGTCCCTCCTGCGAGGGGAACCCTCCGCCCCCGCCGTGCCGTCCGCCGATGTGATCATCCGGGCCTCCGGTCCGCTGGCCCATCTTTACATCGCCGCCGTGCCGGAGCCCCTCTCCCTCAGCGAGATCGTCATCCGCTGGCCCCAGCTCCTGGACGCCCTGATCGAGCACCCGGGGATCGGGCTGGTGATCGGCCGGGAAGGGGAGGTCGTCTTCCTGATGGGACAGGGAGGCGCGCGCGTCGTCCGCGCCGACGGCCGTTCCTCGATCTACGGCCAGGACCCCCTGGCCGATCCGGAGCGCATGGTGCCGGAGGGGCGGTGGCTGGATCCCGAGCGGACGGCTCAGGAGCTGGCCCGCCTGGCCCGGCTGCCCGGGAGTGGCGATCTCATCCTGCTGGGCGCCTGGGACGGTCGAACGGTGGTGAGTTTTGAGGATCAACTGGGGACCCATGGGGGCCTGGGCGGGCCTCAGGAGATCGCCTTCCTGATCTTCCCGGCGGAGCGCTCGTTGCGCCCCCAGGCCTGGCAGGACGCTCGGGATTTCCACGCCTTCTTGAGCCGGGCTTACGCACGCGTGTCGGAAGCTTACCCCTTTTGAGGAGGCACCGATGTGGAAGCGAGGGCTGATCATCCTGATGCTCGGCGTCGCCGCATGCCAATCGTCCCCCGCGTCGACGCCGGTTGCGCCCACCGCCTTGCCCTCCCCGACGCCCATGGCCCTCGCGGCTCGGGTGAACGGGGCGCCGATCCCCCTCGCGGAGTTCGAGAGACGGCTGGCCGCTTATGAGCAGGAGTGGCGCCGCAACGGCCTGGACCCCCAGTCCGCGGAGGGGCGTCAGCGCCTTGCTGCGCTCCCTCGTCAGATCCTGGAGGGGATGATCGAGGAGGTCCTGATCGAGCAGCACGCCGCGAGGATGGGGATCACGGTGTCTCCGGAGGAGGTGGAGGCCGCCCTGGCCCAGCTGATCCAGGAGAGCGGCGGGGTAGAGGCCTTCCGCCAACGCCTCGCCGCCCTGGGGATGACGGAGGAGGAGTTCCGGCGTAACCAGCGCGCGGCCATGCTGGCCCAGAAGGTGTTCCAGCAGCTGACGGCGGACCTGCCGGAGGTTGCCGAACAGGTCCACGCGCGGCATATCCAGGTGTCCCAGGAGGATTTGGCCCGGCAGCTGCTGGCCCGCTTGCAGCAGGGGGAGGATTTCATCGAGCTGGCCCGCCGGTATTCGGAGGATGCCGCCACCCGGGAGCTGGGAGGCGACCTGGGATGGTTCGCCCGGGGCACCCTGGCGGTGCCGGAGCTGGAGGAAGCGGCCTTCGCCACCCCGCCGGGCCAGGTGACATGGGTCACCACTCCACGGGGTTATCACCTCCTGTGGGTGGTGGAGAAGGACCCGGCTCGCCCCCTCTCCGAGGACCAGCGGGAGCTGCTCCGGCAGCGGCGGATCCAGGCCCAGCTGCAGGCCTGGCGGGCGGAGGCCCAGGTGGAGATCCTGATCCCCCTGGGGCCATAGGGGTGCCTCTTCAGAGGGAGCGGAGCTCCCGGGGGAAGGCCGTGAGGGACTCCCCGCCGGTTTCGGTGACTACCACTACATCCTCGATGCGGACGCCGCCTTTGCCCGGCAGGTAGATCCCGGGCTCCACGGTGAAGATCATGCCCGGCTGCAGGGGCGTGGCGTCCCCCGCGACCAGGTAGGGCGGCTCGTGAACCTCCAGCCCGAGCCCGTGGCCGGTGCGGTGGGGGAAATAGGCTCCGTATCCGGCGGCCTCGATGACCGCGCGGGCCGCCCGATCGACCGCCTCCGCGGGGATCCCCGGGCGCACGGCGGCGCGCCCCGCCGCGTTCGCCTCCCGGACCACCTCATAGACCCGGGCTATCTCGGGATCCGGCTCCCCAAGGACGAAGGTGCGGGTGAGATCCGAGACGTATCCATCCACGATCACCCCGAAGTCGACGATCATCAGCTCCCCCGGCCCCATGGGGCGATCCGAAGGGGTGGCGTGGGGGAGGGCGGCGTTGGGTCCGGCCACCACGATGGGTTCGAAGGCCAGCGCATCCGCTCCGGCCGCAAAACAGGCCTGGATCAGCCGCCGGGTGGCCTCCCGCTCCGTCATCCCCGGCCGGACCTCGGGGAGCCACTGTTGCAGCGCGGCTTCGGCGGCGGCGATGGCCCGGCGGATGGCGGCGATCTCCTCCGGACCCTTCACCATCCGCAGCCGGGCCAGCAGGGGCTCCGCCGGGATGGGGGTGGGGCTTTCGAAGGCCTGGGCCAGCAGGGACCACTCCAGCACGCGCATTCCCAGGGCCTCCACGGCGATGGGGCGTCCGCGTCCCCCCAGGACTGCGGCGGCGGCGTGGAAAGCGGAGGTGGGCCCCTCGGCGTCCGTGTAGGGGAACAGGCGCCAGGGGATGGACGCCCCCTGGGCCTTCTCGACCTCAAAGGCGGGGAGGATGAGGGCAGGTTCCCCTTCCCGAGGCAGCAGGGCGACGATCGGTCGCTCCATGCGGTGGAAGTGGAGGCCGGTCAGATAGAACAGGTTCGCGCCGGGGACCAGGGCCAGGAGCTCCAACCCTTCCCGGGCCATCTCCTCCCGAAGGCGATCCCATCGCGCCGCACGTTCCATCGGATCCATCCTCCCGGGGATCCCTGAGGCTTCTGTCTTTTGAATTCTCCTCCTGCCGGGAGGGCCTGACAACGATCCGGCCTCCACCATCCGAGGGGGGCGATGGATTCTTCATTCCAGGGTCCAGGCTGTTCCGTTTGACAGGCGGCCGCGGCTGTGGCAACATAGAATCCCGGCATGGGCCGGGAACGATTGGGATCCCCTCCCCATATCCGAACGCGAGCGCCCCGGCGGGGGAGCGCACCCCGCAGGGGCCTTCCGGATGTTTTTCAGGCACCGGGCTGGCGCTTCCGCCCCCGGTGCCTGATTTTTTCAGCGTCGGAGGAGGAAGATGGCGGCCCTGCGCCTCCCGGGGGCAGCGGATATCCACGTGCACCTGCGGGATCCGGGCGAAACCCATAAGGAGGACTTCGCCAGCGGGACGGCGGCGGCCCTGGCCGGCGGGGTGGTCACCGTGCTGGCCATGCCCAACACCCGCCCGCCCCTCATCGACGCGGCCGCGTTCCGGGAGGCGGTCCGTCGGGCCCGGGCCCTGGCCCGCTGCGAGGTGGGCCTCTTCCTCGGAGGCACCGCGGACAACGCGGCGGAGGCCGCCGCCCTGGCCCGCCAGGCCGCCGGCCTCAAGCTCTACCTGGATGCGACCTACGGCCCCCTCCGCCTGGAGGGCCTGGCGGCCCTCCTGCGCCACTTCGAGGCCTGGCCGGGCCACCGCCCCATCGCCGTCCACGCCGAGGGACGGACGGTGGCGATGGTCATCGGGCTCGCCGCCCTGTTCCGCCAGCCGGTGCATTTCTGCCATATCAGCCGGCGGGAGGAGATCCTCCTCATCCGCCGGGCGAAGGAGCGGGGCCTCCCGATCACCTGCGAGGTCACGCCGCATCATCTCTTCCTGACCGAAGAGGACCTCCCCCGTCTGGGCCCTTTCGGGCAGATGCGCCCGCCCCTGGCCTCGCGGGCGGATCAGGAGACGTTGTGGGCGAACCTCGCCATCGTCGACGCCGTGGCCACCGACCACGCGCCGCACACCGTCGAAGAAAAGCGAGGGGAGAACCCGCCCCCGGGCGTGCCGGGCCTGGAGACCATGCTGCCATTGCTGCTCACCGCCGTCGCCGAGGGACGACTGGAGCTGGCGGATGTGGTCCGCCTGACCGCCACCGGGCCCCGGCGGATCTACGGCCTGCTGGAGCCCCCGGAGACGTGGGTGGAGATCGAATGGGGTGGTCCCTGGGTGATCTCCCGGGAGGGCCTTTTCACGAAATGCGGGTGGACCCCTTTCGAGGGGATGACAGTGCGGGCCCGGGTGCGGCGCACCGTCCTGGAGGGACGGGTGGCCTTTGAAGACGGAGAGGTCCGCGCGCCCCCGGGCTCCGGGCGGGTGCTCTTCGCGGATCCGTGAACGGAGATTCCGGGCGGAGGCCCTCCTCACAAAGATCGATGCCTGCAGGAGCGGCTTTCGCCGCGACCTTTGCGTCGTCGAAGACAGAAGGTTCGGGGCTAAAGCCCCTCCTACAGGAAGATCCATCCTCTGTAGGAGCGGCTTTCGCCGCGACCCATTGCTCATCAAAGATAGGAGATTCGGGGCTAAAGCTCCTCCTACAGGAAAACGGAAGCGAGAGCGCCGGCATGAAACGGCGCTGTTTGCTGCCGCGCGGAACGATGTCGCATCCACAGGTATCCGAACGCATTCCCGGGAAATCCATTTGAAAGGAGGTGGACGATGGTGACCCGACCTCGCCTGTTCCAGTTCGACGGCGCGGTTTCGCGCGAGCCGGTGAACCCGAACAACGGCTTCTACATGCAGGACATCCTCTCGGTCTCCCAATTCAACCGGGAGAACCTGGCCTATCTCTTCGATGTAGCGGAGGAGATGCGGGAGCTGGTCCGCCGCGTGGGTGCCTGCGATCTCCTCAAGGGCTACGTGATGGCCTGCGTCTTCTACGAGCCCAGCACGCGCACCAGCTCCTCCTTCATCGCCGCCATGGAGCGCCTGGGCGGGGCCGTCATCCCTATCACCCAGGGCGTCCAGTTCTCCTCGGTGGCCAAGGGCGAGTCCCTGCCCGACACCATCAAGACCCTGGAGCAATATTCCGACGTCATCGTCCTGCGCCACCCGGAGGTGGGAGCGGCGAAGATCGCCGCCGATGTGGCGGATGTTCCGGTGATCAACGCCGGCGACGGCATCGGCGAGCATCCCACCCAGGCCCTGCTCGACCTCTTCACCATCCAGGAGGAGCTGGGCCGCATCGACGGCCTGCACATCGCCATGGTGGGGGACCTCCGCTTCGGGCGCACGGTCCATTCCCTGACCAAGCTGCTCACGATGTATGACGTGCGCCTGTCCTTCGTCTCGCCGGAGATCCTGCGCCTGCCTCTGGACCTGATGAACGAGGTGCGGGCGAAGGGGATCCCGGTCTATGAGACCTACGACGTGGCCGACGTGATCGAGGATGTGGATGTGCTCTATGTGACCCGGGTGCAGAAGGAACGCTTCACGGATCTCAACGCCTACGAGCAGGTGAAGAACTATTACGTGATCACCCCGGAGCTGATGAAGCGGGCTAAGGAGCGGATGATCATCATGCATCCGCTGCCCCGGGTAGGGGAGATCGACCCGGCGGTGGACCGGGATCCGCGGGCGGCCTATTTCCGCCAGGTGGCCAACGGCCTCTACATCCGGATGGCCCTGCTGGCCGCTGTGCTGGGCAAGGCTTAAGAGGGGGCGTCCACCATGACGTTCTTCGACCGGTTGCGGGAGCGGACCGGCCCCTCGGGGCTGGGCCTGTGCATCGGGCTGGATCCGGTGCCGGAGCGCCTCCCCGCATGGGCGCGCCGGCATCCGGATCCGGTCGTGGCGTTCGTGCGCTGGGTGGTGGAGGCCACCGCGGAGTTCGCCGCCGCCTACAAGCCCAACCTGGCCTTCTACCTCGCCATGGGGACCTCCGGGCTGGAGACCCTGCGGATGGTCCGCGCGATGATCCCGCCGGAGATCCTGGTGATTCTGGATGGGAAGTTCGGCGACATCGGGTGGACCGCGGAGGCCTACGCGCGGTTCGCCTTCGATGTCCTGCGGGCGGACGCCGTGACGCTCAGCCCGTTCCTGGGCCCCGAGTCCCTTCGGCCGTTCCTGGACCGGGCGGACCGTGGGGTCTTCCTCCTGATCCGGACCTCGAACCCGGGGGCGGAGGCCGTGCAGGAGCTGCCGGTCCGGGGCGAGCCCCTCTATCAGGCCCTGGCCCGCCAGGTAGAGGGGTGGGCCGGAAGCGAGCGAATCGGCTTCGTGGTGGGGGCGACGGTCCCCGCGGCCCTTACGGCCCTGCGGCGCCTGGCTCCCGATCGCTGGCTCCTGATCCCGGGGATCGGCCCCCAGGGGGGTGATGTCGAGACGGTGAAGGCCCTGGCCGGGCCCCCCGCCCTGATCGCCGCCTCCCGGGAGATCCTGGAGGCGCCGGATCCGGGGGCGGCTGCCCGGGCGCTGGGGGAGGCGTTGCGAGGCCGTGAGGCCGCCCCGGAGGCGGGGGCGATCCGCGCCCTGGCCCGCGGGCTGTATGAGGCCGGGTGCATCCGTTTCGGGGACTTCGTCCTCAAATCCGGCCAGCGCTCCCCGATCTATCTGGATCTGCGGCAGCTGGTGGCCTTCCCGGCGTTGCTGGAGATGGTGGCGGAGTTGTATGCCGCGGTGCTGGAACGACTGACCTTCGATCGCCTGGCCGCCATCCCCTACGCCGCCCTGCCCATCGGGACGGCGGTGGCCCTGCGGATGCGGCGCCCGCTGCTGTATCCGCGGCGGGAGGCCAAGGCCTACGGCACCGGCCAGCGCATCGAGGGGACCTTCCACCTCGGCGAGACAGTGGCCGTGCTCGATGACGTGTTGACGACGGGCGCCAGCAAATGGGAGGCCATCCGGGTTTTAGAGGAAGCCGGGCTGCGGGTCACCGATATCGTGGTCCTGGTGGATCGGGAGCAGGGCGGTCGGCCGGAGCTGGAGGCCGCCGGCTATCGGGTCCACGCCGTCACCACCCTCACCGCCCTGCTGGACGCCCTGGTCGCGGAGGGGAAGCTCCTCCCGGCCGAGCGGGATCGGATCCAGGAGGCGCTGCGGCGCAGCCCGGCTGCCGCATCCTCCGGATGAACTCGGATCTCAAAGGCCGAGACGGAGGCTCCGCATGAGGGCGCATTCCGACGAAACCCTGTCGGCGCTGGACCTCTCCTGTGAGATCGCAGGGGTGCGTCTGTCGAACCCCCTGGTGCTCGCCTCGGGGATCCTGGGGACCAGCGCGGCGTTGATGGTCCGGATGGCTCGTCTGGGGGCCGGCGCCATCACCGCCAAGTCGGCCACCCGGCTCCCCCGGGCAGGGCATCCCAGCCCCATCCTCTTCGATTGGGGCCACGGGCTGATCAACGCCGTGGGCCTGACCAACCCGGGAGCCGAAGGGATGGCGGCCATCCTCTCGGAGGCCCGCAAAGAGCTGGCCCCCATGGGCGTCCCCCTCATCGCCAGCGTCTTCGCCGCCCGCGTGGAAGAGTTCGTGGAGGTGGCCCGTATCCTGGCGGCGGCGGGGCCCGACATGATCGAGCTCAACCTCTCGTGCCCCAACGTGGCGGCGGAATACGGGGAGATGTTCGCCGCCAGCCCCCAGGCCACGGCCGAGGCCGTGGCGGCGGTGAAGGCGGCGGTCTCCTGCCCGGTCATCGCCAAGCTGTCCCCCAACGTGCCGGACATCGCCCGCATCGCCCGGGCGGCGGAGGAGGCCGGTGCGGACGCCATCACCGCCGTCAACACGATGCCGGGGATGGTGATCGACATCGAGGCGGGGCGGCCGATCCTCACCAACCGCGAAGGCGGCCTCTCCGGGCCTGCCCTCAAGCCCATCGCCATCCGGTGCGTTTACGAGATCGCCCGGGCCGTGCGCATCCCGATCATCGGCACTGGCGGGGTCCTCACCGGGGAGGATGCCATCGAGATGCTCATGGCCGGGGCGACCGCGGTGGGGGTGGGCTCGGCGGTGGCCTACCGCGGCCTGGGGGCCTTCCGGGCGATCCGTCAGGAGATGGAGGCGTGGATGCGCGCCCACGGCGTCCGGTGCCTGGCGGAGATCCGCGGCCGGGCCCACCGGGTGTGGTAGAATTCCCCCGCATAGAGATCGAGGTCCCTGATCCTGGACAGCGAGGCGTTCCGGCGATGGAGATCACCTGGTTTGGGTTGAGTTGCTTTCGGATTCGCAGTCGGACAGCGACGATCGTGACGGATCCGTATGATAAAAGCGTGGGGCTGAATCTGCCCCGCCTGAAGGCGGACATCGTCACCGTGAGCCACGATGCCCCGGGCCACAATGCGATCCGCGCCATCAAGGGCGAGCCCCATGTCCTGAGCGGGCCCGGGGAGTATGAGATCAGCGGGGTGTTCATCACCGGCCTGGACATCCGCCCCGAGAACCGGCGCAAGCGGGATCGGGAGCGGCGCAACACGGTCTTCCTCTTTGAGCTGGAGGATCTGCGGGTGTGTCACCTGGGCGACCTTCAGCATGTCCCCTCCCAGGCCGAGGTCGAGGAGGCCCTGGGGGAGGTGGATGTGTTGCTGGTCCCCGTCGGCGGGGGCGGGGCCCTGAACGCCGCCCAGGCGGCCGAGGTTGTCAGCCTCCTGGAGCCCCGGGTGGTGATCCCCATGCACTATCGGGTGCCCGGGCTGACCCTCAAGCTGGACCCCGTCCAGAAGTTCCTCAAGGAGATGGGCAGCGAGAAGGCCCCGACGCTGGACTCCCTGAAGATCTCTCGGTCCGAGCTGCCGGAGGAGACCCAGGTCATCGTGCTCAACCTTCAGGCCCAGGAGGAGGGATGAAACGGGCGCTGGCCCTCCTGGCCCTGCTGAGCGTCGGCCTGGCCTGCCGCGCGGCCCCGCCTCCCTCCCCGACTCCCACGCGGGATCCCCGCCTCGCCTCCGCGCGAGAGGCCCTCCGGCAGGGGGATCCCCTGAAGGCCGCCTCCTTCCTGGAGGCCTTCCTCCGGGAGCACCCGGAGGCGGTGGAGGCCCGTGTCCTGCTGGGGGAGGCCTACGCCCAGGCCGGCCGCCTGGGTGAAGCGGAGGCCGCCTACCGGGAGGCGTTGCGGCGGGCACCCGCGGATCGATCCGCCCGCCTGGGGTTGAGCATGGCGCTTTACCGGAGCGGCCGGCTGAGCGAGGCCGCGGCCGAGCTCCAGACGCTCCTGGCTCAGGATCCCCAGGAAGCCCGGGGGCATTATCTGCTGGGCGCGGTGCGGCTCCAGCAGGGTCGGCTGGAGGAGGCAGAGGGGGCCTTCGAGGCCGCCCTCCGGTTGCGGAAGAACTTCGCGGAGGCTTACGTAGGGCGGGGGGCCGCCCGTTTCCTCCGCGGGGATCTCGCGGGCGCGGAGGCGGATCTGCGGCAAGCTCTGGCCATCGCCCCGGATATGCCGGAGGCCCGCTACTGGCTCGGGCGGCTGCTGGCCCAGATCGGGCAGGTGGAGGAGGCCCAGCGGCACCTGCGCGCCTTCCTGGAGCGCCCCGCGCCCTCTCCGTTCCGCGAGGAGGCCGAGGCCTTGCTTCAGATGCTCCAGGGGGCCTCCCCCGCCCGCTGAGGAGAGCGCCCTATCCCCGGGCGACGGCCTCGCAGACCAGCGCGGCCAGGGTCTCGATCAGGAGCGAATCGTCGTTGAGGGAGCGGGTGCGCCGGAAATCCAGCCCCCACCGCGCCGCCGCCTCCCGGGCCTCCACGTCCAGATCGTAGAGGATCTCCAGGTGGTCCGCCACGAAGCCGATGGGGCAGACCACCACGTGCCGGGCCTCCCCTTTGCGGGCGATGTCCTCCAGGACCTCCCGGAGATCCGGACCCAGCCACGGCTCGCCGGTGGCGCTGGCGCTCTGGTAGGCGAAGCGCCATCGCGTCCACCCCACCATCCGGGCCACCCGCCGCGCCGAGTCCAGCAGCTCGACCTCGTAGGGGTCCCCTTCCGCGCGCAGCCGGGCCGGTAGGCTATGGGCGGTGAAGATCACCTCGGTCGCGTCCGCGGGCAGATCCGCCAGGGCCTCCCGCAGGCGCTCCGCCACGGCCATGAGGAACAGCGGATGATCGCCCCAGCCCCCGATCTCCACCACGGGGAGGACAGCGGCATGGGCGGCGAGGGCCCGGCGCATCGCGGCGTGGTAGGCACCTACGCTCATGCGGGAGAAATGCGGCGCCAGCGCCAGGGCGATCAGGCGGTCGATGCCTTCCCTCACCAACCCAGAGACGGCTTCTTCGATAAACGGAGGCGCGTGGCGCATGCCGACCCGAACGTGGAAAGAGTGGCCGAGGGCGATCCGGGCCAGCCGGGCCGCCAGGGCCTCGGCCTGCCGGAGCGTGATCTCCAGAAGGGGGGAACGCCCGCCGATGCGCTGGTAGCGCGCCCGCAGCTCCTCCACTTGGCCCGGCGACGGCGGACGTCCTCCCCGGATATGGGTGTAGTAGGCCTCCACCTCCTCCAGCGAGGAGGGCGTCCCATAGGCCATCAACAGCACGCCGATGCGGGCCATCTCCGCCTCCGAACGTGAGGTTCAGCGCGGGGGTCCCGAAGGGCCCATCTCCTCCCCCAGGAGGAGCCGGACTGCCTCCCGGGCCTGCCGGATGAGATCGGGGATGCCCACGCCCCGGTAAGAAGCGCCGATGAGGCACAGGCGGGGGAAGGGGCGCAGCGCCGCCTCGATGGCGGCCAGGCGCTCCAGGTGCCCCACGGTATACTGGGGCATCCCCTCCGGCCAGCGGTGCACCCAGGCGTGGAGCGGACTCCCCTGCAGGCCCAGGAGCGGGCGCAGGGCCTCCACCGCCATCCGGATCAGCTCAGGGTCCTCCAGCGCGAGGGCATCGGCATCCCCCGCCCGACCGACGAAGGCGCGCAGCAGGACGCAGCCTTCCGACGCCCGCCCCGGCCACTTCGAGGACGTCCATGTGCATCCGGCCAGCGGGAAGGCCTCCCCCCGGGGCACCAGGAAGCCGCTCCCATTCAGCGGATGGGCCACCTGCTCCCGTCGGAAGGCCAGGGTGATCACTGCGGTGGACACGAAGGGGATCTCCCGCAGCCGCGCGGCGGCCTCGGGGGCGAAGGGGGCCAGCCACCGCGCCGCCTCGAAGGCCGGGACGGCCAGCACCACCCCGTCGGCCTCCAGCGTCTCTCCGTCCGCCATCGCCGCCAGATAGCGGAAAGCGGGGCCTTCGCGGCGCGGGGCCAGGCCGATGACCGCGCGCCCGGTGAGGATGCGGGTTCGCTGAAGGGAAGCGGCCAGCCGGTCCACCAGCGCCTCCATGCCCGCGCGCAGGGAGACGAACGCCGGGCCGGAGGGTGCAGCGGGGCGAGCGGCCCGCAGCCCCCGGGCCAGGCTGCCGAAGCGCCGCTCCAGGGTGAGGAGATGGGGATAAAGCGCCTGCGCGCTCAGGCGCTCGGGATCCCCCGCATGGACCCCTGCTGTCAGCGGCTCCGCGATGGCCTCGGCGAAGGCGCGGCCGAAACGGCGGCGCAGGAAGGCCGCCAGGGGCTCGTCGCCGTCCTCCCGGCGCGGCGGCACCCACGGCTCCAGCAACGCCCGAAGTCGCCCCCGCCATGGGAGGCCTCCCGCCCGCAGCACCGCCATCGGATCGGGCCGAAGGGCCAGCAGCGCCTCCGGGATCGGATGAAGCCGGCCCCGGCGCAGCACATACACCGCGCGCGCCCGGGGGGCCACTGCCTCGCTTTCCAGTCCCAGCGCGCGCAGCAACGCCATCCCCTCGGGCTTCGCCCGGAGGAACGAATCCGGCCCTCCCTCGACGATGAATCCTTCCTCCCGCAGCGTGAGGATCTTCCCGCCCAGGCGCGAAGCCCGTTCGACCAGGAAGATCTCGACCGGCCCGCCTCCCGGGGCCATCGCGCGCTCCAGAAAATACGCCGCGCTCAGCCCGGCGATCCCCCCACCGACGATCACCACGCGCATCATGGCCCTCCCTGGAGATCCCCTCGATAGGCATGCACCCAGTCCACCAGGCGGGCCACGGTGTCCGGCGGGGTCTCCGGCAGCAGCCCGTGGCCGGTGTTGAAGATGTGGCCGGGCCGGCCGCCTGCCTGCCGCAGGATCCGCTCCGCATGGGCGGCCACCACCTCGAAAGGCGCCAGCAGCACCGCCGGATCCAGGTTTCCCTGGAGGGCCACCCGATCCCCCAAGCGCGCCCACGCCACGTCCAGCGGCACCCGCCAGTCGAGCCCGATCACGGACGCCCCGGCCTCCGCCAGATCCTCCAGCAGGGCCGCCGTCCCGGTCCCGAAGAGGATCAGCGGGATCCCGGCCGGCTGCAGGGCTTCCAGCAAGCGGCGCAGGTAAGGCCGAACGAAGGCCCGGTAGTCCAGAGGGTGGAGGAGGCCGATCCAGCTCTCGAAGATCTGGAGGGCGTGGACGCCGGCGGCGATCTGGGAGCGAGCGTAGCGGATCAGGCTTTCCGTCAGGCGCTCCATCAGGGCGTGCCAGGTGGCCGGCGCGGCGAACATCAGGGCCCGCGCCCGGGCGAAATCCCGCGCTGCCCGACCCTCCACCAGGTAGCAGGCCAGGGTGAAAGGCCCTCCCAGGAACCCGATGAGCGGCACGGTGAGCTCCGCCCGCAGCATGCGGATGGCCTCCAGGACGAAGGGGACGTCCGCCTCGGGCTCCAGGGCCCGCAGGCGGACCACATCCGCATCCCGGCGGAGGGGGGATTCGATCACCGGGCCGGAGCCCTCCTCCAGGGCGAGGGAGATGCCCATGCCCAGGAGGGGGATGGTCAGGTCCGAGAACAGGATGGCCGCGTCGACGGCAAAGCGCCGCAGGGGCAGGAGGGTGATCTCCACGGCCAGCTCCGGCTGGCGACAGAGATCCAGGAAGGCATACCGTTCCCGCATGGCGCGGTATTCGGGAAGATAGCGGCCGGCCTGCCGCATGAACCAGACCGGGGTGGCGTCCACCGGCTCTCGACGGCAGGCCCGCAGGAAGCGGTCGTTAAACGCCGCCACGGGCCACCTCCCGAAACGCTGCGCGCGCCGCCCGCAGGGTGCGCGCGATGTGATCATCGGTGTGGGCGGCGGAGACGAACCACGCCTCCAGGGGGGAGGGAGGCAGGTAGACCCCGCGAGCCAGCATCGCGTGGAAGAAGCGGGCGTAGCGGGCGCGGTCGGTGGCGGAGGCCGTCGCGAAATCCACCACCTCGGCCTCGGTGAAGAAGACGCTGAGCATGGAGCCCACCCGGTGGATGCGGACCGGCACGCCCGCCTCCTCGGCGGCGGACCGCAGGCCCTCCGCCAGATGTGCGGCGCGCTCCTCCAGCTGCTGGTAAAGGGCCGGGGTGAGCTGCTCCAGGGTGGCCCGCCCGGCGGCCATCGAGAGGGGATTGCCCGAGAGGGTGCCGGCCTGATACACCGGGCCCACCGGCGCCACCAGGTCCATCAGGTCCGCCCGTCCCCCGTAGGCCCCGATGGGCAGCCCCCCGCCGATGATCTTCCCCAGGCAGGTGAGGTCCGGCTTTATCTCGTAAAGCCCCTGGGCGCCGCCCGGGCCGACCCGGAAGCCGGTGATCACCTCATCGAAAACGAGCAGCGCCCCGTGGCGGCGGGTGAGGTCCCGCAGTCCCTCCAGGAAGCCGGGCTTCGGCGGGACCACCCCCATGTTCCCCGCCACTGGCTCCACGATCACCGCGGCGATCTGATCGGGGAACCGCTCGAAGAGGGCGGCCACGGCCTCCAGATCGTTGTAGGGCGCCACCAGGGTGTCCTGGACCCAGGCGGAGGGGACGCCGGCGCTGGCGGGGAGCCCGAAGGTGGCCAGCCCCGAGCCCGCCCGGGCCAGCAGGAAATCCGCATGCCCGTGGTAGGCCCCCTCGAACTGGATGATCTTCGAGCGGCCGGTCGCCGCTCGGGCCACCCGCAGCGCGCTCATCGTCGCCTCGGTCCCCGAGTTCACAAATCGAATTTTTTCGATGGAAGGGAAGGCCTCCCGGATGCGGAGGGCCAGCGCCAGCTCGGCCTCGGTGGGGGCGCCGAAGCTGGTTCCGCGTCGGATCGCCTCCCGCAGGGCGCGGACCACCGCCGGATGCGCATGGCCCAGGATCAGCGCGCCCCACGAGCCCACGTAGTCGATGTAGCGATTGCCGTCCACATCGTAGAGGTAAGCCCCCTTCCCGCGGGCGATGAAGCGGGGCGTGCCCCCCACCGCCCGGAAAGCCCGCACCGGGCTCGAGACCCCTCCGGGCATCACGGTTTGGGCCAGGGCGAAAAGCTGCTCCGAACGCTCGGCCTGCATCGCCGCCTCCTTATGCCGGGAGATACGGGCACAGGGGATCGCTCTCCAGGGGATCCCCGGTGACGGCGTAAGCCCGGGCCCGGGATCCGCCGCAGATGGCCCGGAAAGGACAGCGCCCGCATTTCCCCTTCAGCGCGTCTGGATCCCGCAGGGCGACGAAGAGGGGATGCTCCCGATAGATGGCCACCGGGTCCTCCCGGCGCACGTTCCCCAGCGGGATGGGCAGGAAGCCCGACGGGTAGATCTCTCCGATGTGGGAGATGAACATGATGCCGTTGCCATCCCGAATCCCAAACCCGCGGCGCGCGGCGGGAGGCAGATGACCGTTCGCCCGCTGCACCAGGACCCGACGGTAGTGATGGGCCTCGGTGGTCTTGATCTCGAAGGGCACCTGGGGGGCCAGGTCGATGAGCCAGTGCATCAGGCGTTCGCTCTCCTCCGGCGAGATCTCGCGGAGGAGCCGGCCGCGGCCGGTGGGGATCAGGAAGAAGAGGCTCCAGCGGCGGGCCCCCAGCTCCTTCACCCGCTCCACCATGGCCGGGAGATCCTCCAGGGTCTCGGCGCACACCAGGGTGTTGATCTGGAGAGGCAACCCGGCCGCTGCCGCCCAGCGGGCCGCCCGCACGGTCTGGGCGAAGCTCCCCGGCACCCCCCGCAGGGCGTCGTGCCGCGTCGCCGTGGACCCATCCAGGCTCAGGGCCAGCATCCAGATCCCTGCGGCCTTCAGCCGGTCGATCACCGCCTCGGTGAGGGCGTAGGTGCCGCTGGGGGTCAGCGCCACCAGAAAGCCCAGGCGCCGGGCCTCCGCGATCAGATCGAAGAGATCCGGGCGCTTCAGAGGATCCCCTCCTGTTAACACGAGGTGGGGCCGGGGATCCCCGAAGGCCGTCAGGCGCTCCAGCAGGGCGAAGCCTTTCTCCGTGGAGAGCTCCCACGGATCCCGCTGGGGGATGGCCTCCGCCCGGCAATGCCGGCAGGCCAGATCGCACGCGCGGGTCAGCTCCCAGTAGATGAGCAACGGGCGCTCCGCGTAGCGCATGGGGCCCTCCTCATTCGAGCAGGTCCAGGGCCGCCTCCAGCGGCCGGTAGAGCGCGGTGAAGATAGGGGTGTCCCGCAGGGTGTAGCGGCGGGCCTCCGTGCCCCGCAGGGCCTGAACCAGGTCGGAGAACAGGACCAGGTCCTCGGCCTCATAGACCACCACGAACTCCTGGTCCTGGAGGCCGAAGGCGTAAAGCAACCACTGACGGATCGCCGGGTATTGTTTCCCCACCCGGATGTGCTCGTTCATCATCCCCTGGCGGGCGTCCTTGCTCATGAGATACCAGTCCGTCGTCTTGACGAAGGGATACACGATCAGGTAAGGTCGGCGATCCTCCTCAAAGGGGTCGATCTCCTGGGGGGAGCGCCCGGCGGCGTAGATCGAGGGGCGGGTGAAGCCCCACAGGGTCAGGACGGGCTGGACGAGCGTGCGGCAGCTGTGAACGGCCCGGGCGAACCGCTCGAAGAACCGGGTCGGGGTCTCCGTCGCCTCCACAGGCTCCGCGCTCCAGACCAGGAGATCGGCCTCGACGCGGGTGGGGAAGACCTGATACAGGTAGGCCCGGGCCGCGGCCCGGGAGATCTGCTCCCACCAGGCGGCGGCCTGCGCCCGCCGCTGGGCGGCGGGCAGCGCCCAGAAAGCTTCAGTCAAACGGAAGAAGGCGAAGTGCCCGAGCACGGTTTTCTCCATCGCAGGCTCTCCTCCGAGCACGGTGGGGGGTCTTCAACGGCGCAGCCGGCGGGCGGCCTCCTTCGCGAAGTAGGTGATGATCCGGTCGGCCCCTGCCCGTTTGATGGCGATGAGGATCTCCATCATCGCCCGCTCCTCGTCCAGCCAGCCCATCTGCGCCGCCGCCTTCACCATGCTGTATTCCCCGCTCACGTTGTAAGCCGCGAGGGGGTGGTCGAAGCGCTCCCGGGCCCGACGGATCACATCCAGATACGCCAGGGCCGGCTTGACCATGATGATGTCCGCCCCCTGGGCGATATCCCGCTCGATCTCCCGCAGGGCCTCCCGGGCGTTCGGCGGGTCCATCTGGTAACTCCGCCGGTCGCCGAAACGCGGCGCCGAGTCCGCTGCCTCGCGGAACGGCCCGTAGAAGGCGGAGGCGAACTTCGCGGAGTAGGCCATGATCCCCACGTCGACGAAGCCGGCTTCGTCGAGGGCCTCCCGGATCGCCCGGACCTGGCCGTCCATCATGGCGCTGGGGGCCACCAGATCCGCCCCCGCCGCCGCATGGGCCAGGGCCATGCGGGCCAGCAGGGCCAGCGTGGCGTCGTTATCCACCCGGCCGTCCCGCACGATGCCGCAGTGCCCGTGGTCGGTGTAGGCGCACACGCAGACGTCGGTGATCACCACCAGCTCCGGGGCGATGGCCTTGATGCGCCGGACCGCCTGGGGCACCAGGCCGTTCTCCTCCCAGGCCTCCCGGGCCTCCGGATCCTTTCGTTCCGCCAGCCCGAAGAGCAGCACAGCGCGGATGCCCAGGCGGACGATCTCCTCGACCTCCGCCTCCAGGCGGTCGACGGTGAAGCGGAACTGGCCCGGCATCGAGGAGATGGGCTCTCGGACGTTCCGCCCGGGTCGGACGAAGAGGGGATAGATGAAGTCCTCCGGCGTCAGCGAGATCTCCCGGGCCAGCGCCCGCAGCCCCTCCGTCCGGCGCAGCCGTCGCAAGCGATCGATGGGCTCCACCCGGATGGAAGAAAGCACCTGCGCCATCTCTCACCTCCTATGGGGTTCAAGGGATCGCCGGAGGGCCGGCCCTCTTCAGCCCTCCGGGCTCGAAGATGGGTTCCGACCCCAGCTCTCGATCAGGGCCCGGATCAGGCCCTCCTGGGTGTGCTCCCGGGCCACTGCCGCAATCGGGAAGCCCAGGGCTGCGGCCTCGGCGGCGGTCACCGGCCCGATGCACACGGCGGGCAGGTCGGCCGGGCGGATCTCCTCCCGTTGCTCCAGCAGCCCGGCCAGGGCTCGCACGGTCGAGGGGCTGGTGAAGGTCACCCGGTGAGGCCGCGGATCGAGCGCCGTGCGCAGCGCCTCCGCATCCCCGGCGGCGGCCACCCGGTAGGCGGCCACCTCCACCACCTCCGCCCCGCGGGCCCGCAGGCGCTCCGCCAGCTCCCGGCGGGCGATGTCGGCGCGGGGCAGCAGCACGCGGCGGCCGGCGACTTCCCCCAGCCCCTCCGCCATGGCCTCCGAGAGATAGACCGCCGGCTGGTAGGCCGCCTGCAGGCCGTAGCGTTGAAGGGCGCGGGCCGTCGCCGGGCCGATGGCCCCCAGGCGGACCCGGGCCAGCTCCGCTGGCGATCGGCCGGCGGCAATCCAGCGCTCCAGGAAAGCGTGGACCCCATTGGCGCTGGTGAAGAGGATCCAGTCGAAGGTGAGGGCCTGCCGAATGGCCTCCTCCAGGGGGCGGGGATCCTCCGGCGGCCGGATCTCGATGGCGGGAAGCAGCACCGGGATGGCGCCCAGGGCTGCCAGCTGCGCCGCCAGCCCTTCCGCCGCCGGACGGGGTCGGGTGATCAGCACGCGGCATCCCTGCAGCGGTGGCGTCCGGCTCATCCGGCTTCCTCCAGGATCCGAATCGCCCCTTGGCTCCGGAGCCGTTCGGCCAGGGCGCGGCCCAGCTCCTCCGCGGCCTCCGCGGGTCCTTCGATCTGATCCCGGATCGCCTGCCTCCCATCCGGGGAGATCACTAAGCCGTCCAGCCATAGGCGATCGCCTCGCACCTCGCCATAGGCGGCGATGGGGACCCGACAGCCTCCGCCCAGGGCGCGCAGGAAGGCGCGCTCAGCGGTCACCGCCCACCACGTGGGCGGATGGTTGAGGCGCTCCGCGAGGGCCTGGGCTCGCGCATCGTCCGCCCGGATTTCCACGGCGATGGCTCCTTGCCCGGGGGCCGGGAGCACCTGATCCAGGGGGAAGATCTCCGTGATGGCCTCGCTGCGCCCCAGGCGGATCAGCCCGGCCACGGCCAGCACGATGGCCTCGTAGCGCCCCTCCTCCAGGCGCCGCAAGCGAGTGTCCACGTTCCCGATGAGCGGGAGATAGGCCAGATCCGGCCGGAGCGCTCGCAGCTGGGCGGTGCGGCGGGGGCTGCCGGTCCCCACCCGGGCGCCAGCGGGCAGCGTCGTCCAGGTCCATCCGTTGCAGGCGATCAGGGCCTCCCGGGGATCTTCCCGTTCCAGCACGGCCGCCAGCCGCAGCCCGGGCACCGGATCCGTGGGCAGATCCTTCAAGCTGTGCACCGCCAGGTCGATCCGTCCCTCCAGAAGGGCGTGCTGGAGCTCCTTGACGAAGGCACCCCGCACCTCCCGCTGCCCGCGGTCGCCGCTGGTGTGGACGATCACGGTCTCCACCGGGATCTCCGGATGCATGGCGCGGAGCCAGCGGATCACCTGCTCGGTTTGTGCCCGGGCCAAAGCGCTGCCCCGGGTGCCCACTCGCAACGGGCGGTCGCTCACGGCGAGGCCCCTCCGTCCGAAGAGAAGGGATCGTCCTCCAGCTGCCACAAGGCCTGGAACAGCGCCAGGGCTTGCGGATCCCCGGCCGCCTGCTTCAGGCCGATGAGGGGAGCGTGCAGCAGCTTGCGGACCAGCCGGTGGGCGAACTGCTCGATGCGGGCGCGCTGGGCGGGGGTGAGCTCTCCCAGCTTCGGCCACAGCCACGCCAGCTCCTGCTGGCGGATCGCCTCCGCCCGGCGTTCCAGGCGGGCGATGAGCGGGCCGACAGCCCGGCTCCGCTGCGCGGCCTCCCACTCCCGCACCGCTGCTTCCACCATCGCCTCGGCCTGCGCGATCGCAGCCTCCAGCCGCTGCCGGCGCGCGTTCCCACGGGCCTGCAGATCCTCCAGGCCGATCCGATGAATGGAAGGCGGGAGCTCAGCCTGCGGGTCCACGTTCGGCGGGGCTCCCAGATCCACCAGCCACAGGGGATCCGCCGGCGCCGCGCCCCGTCCGTGCGCCACCGCGTGGAGCTCCGGGCGGGAGAGGATCGGCTGAGGGACAGCCAGGGCCATGAAGGCCACATCCGCTTCCATCAGGCTGGAGATCAGATCCGTCAGGGTCCCGGCCTCCCCGCCCGCGGGTTCGGCCAGCTGGCGCGCCCGTTCCAGGGTGCGGCTGAGCACCCGAAGGCGAAGCGGCCGGTCCCGCCCCACCGCCCGCACCACCGCGCTCCCCATCGTCCCCGCCCCCACCACCAGGATCCGTTTGCCGGCCAGCCCCACACGTTCCCGGATCTCCTGGACGGCCAGGGCGGCCAGGGAGGAGGGGAAGCGCCCCAGGTCCGTTCGAGAACGCACCTCCCGGCCCAGGGCGATGGCCCGGTCGAACAGCGGGCCCAGGATCGCGCCGACCGTCCCGGCCTCCCGAGCGAGGGTCAGGGCTTCCCGCACCTGTCCGAGGATCTCCGGCTCGCCCACCGCGGTGGAATCCAGGCCGGCGGCCACCCGGAACAGATGACGGACGGCCGTCGATCCGGCCCATCGGGTCAAGGCGAGGGGGGATCCCATGCCCAGGGCCTGTTGCAGGAACGCGGCCGCGACGTCCGCCGCGCCGACCCCGTAGATCTCCAACCGTTCGCAGGTGCTCAGGACCACGGCTTCGGGCAATCCGCCTGCGCGCAACGCCGAAAGCCACGCCCGCACCTGCTCCGGGGGGAACCCGAATCCCCCGGCTGAAACGTTCGCCCGCCGGTGGGTCCCCACGCCGAAGATCTCCCCGCCAGGCCCCGACATCCCCCATCCACCCCCTCTGTCGGGATCAGGCGAAATTCTATATTTCTGTCGCTAATTAAGCAAGTTTGCTTAATTTTTTGTGGACCGTGAGCTCGGCAATCGAAGCGGGCGGGGGGAGTCGGGCCGGGATCCATCGCGGGGTGGGGACCCGCGGGGGATAGCCGGTTTCGGCGATCCGGCGGATCGCCCGGACCCTGTCTGCCTGTGGTCCTGGGGGACCGGAAGGCCCTGACGATGGGGAGGATCGGGTTCGCAGAAAGCCGGTGGAGCGCATATAATCGGAAAAAATTGGGGGAAGGAGGAGCGCATGATGGAGCTGGCCCATCGGATCCGCCTGGCGCGCGGTCAGGAGCCGGCCGACCTGCTCCTCAAGGGAGGGCGTCTGGTCAACGTGTTCACGGGTGAGGTCTATGAGGCGGACATCGCGATCCATGGGGGATACATCGTGGGCATCGGGGAGGGTTACACCGCCCGGGAGGTGATCGATCTCAAAGGCCGCTTCGTGGCCCCCGGCTTCATCGACGCCCACGTCCACATCGAGAGCAGCATGGTCCCCCCACCGGAGTTCGCCCGCGCCGTCGTCCCCCACGGCACCACCACCGTGATCATCGATCCCCACGAGATCGCCAACGTTCTGGGCCTGGATGGCATCCGCTACATGCTGAACGCCGCCAAATACAATCCGCTGAGCGTCTTCGTGATGCTCCCCTCCTGCGTCCCCGCCTCCCCCCTGGAGACCTCCGGTGCCGCCCTCTACTGGTATGATCTGCAGCCGATGCTCTCCAGCCCATGGGTGCTGGGGCTGGCGGAGATGATGAACTACCCCGGCGTGATCCAGGGCGATCCCGTCGTGCTGGATAAGCTCCGGGCCTTCGCCCACGTGGTCCGTGACGGCCACGCGCCGCAGCTCACCGGGCGGGATCTGGTGGCCTATGCGGCCGCAGGGATCACCTCCGACCATGAATGCACCACGGCGGAGGAGGCCCGGGAGAAGGCCCGCCTGGGGATGTATGTCTTCGTCCGGGAGTCCTCAGTGGCCCGCAATCTGGCGGATCTCCTCCCGGCCATCACCCCGGCCAACAGCCGTCGCTTCTGCTTCTGCACGGACGACCGTCACCCGGCGGATCTGCTGGACGAAGGCCACATCGACTTCCTGATCCGCAAAGCGGTCCGCCTGGGGCTGGATCCGGTGATCGCCATCCAGATGGCCACGCTCAACCCTGCCGAGCATTTTCGGCTCCACGACCGGGGGGCCATCGCCCCGGGGCGCGTGGCAGACCTGGTGGTGTTCTCGGACCTCTACGACCTGCGGCCGGAGATGGTCTTCCGCCACGGGATGCAGGTGGCCGAGAACGGCCGCCCCCTCTGGGAACCGGTCAATCGGAAGGTGGCCCTTCGCAGCACCATGAACATCGCCTGGGATCGCGTGAGCTTCCGCATCCCGGCCCAGGGGCGGCGGATCCATGTGATCGGGGTCATCCCGGACCAGCTGATCACCCGCCACTTGATCGAGGAGGCGCGGATCCTGGACGGGGAGGCGGTGGCGGACCCGGCGCGCGATCTGCTGAAGATCGCGGTGATCGAGCGCCACCGGGCAACCGGGCAGATGGGCCTGGGGTTCGTGAAGGGGATGGGGCTGCGCCGGGGCGCCCTGGCTTCCTCCGTCGCCCACGATCACCACAACCTGGTGGTGGTAGGGGCGGACGACGTCTCCATGCTGACGGCGGCCCGCGCGGTGGCCGGGGCCGGCGGAGGCATGGCCGCGGCCGAGGGCGAACGGGTGCTGGCCCTCGTGCCCTTGCCCATCGCCGGGCTGATGTCCGACCAGCCCATCGAGGCGGTGCGGCGGCAGATGGATGAGGTGTTGCAGGCGGCCCGGGCCCTGGGGAGCGAGCTCCCCAACCCCCTGATGACCCTGAGCTTCCTGGCCCTGGAAGTGATCCCCGAGCTCAAGATCACGGACATCGGGCTGGTGGACGTCAACCGCTTCGAGCGGATCCCCCTCTTCCTGGAAGAGTCGTGAAGGCACCGAGGGGCCAGGGAGCGTGAAGCCCTGGCCCCTCTCGCTTTGCGGGCCGACATTCATTTCGGCTGAGCGGGATGGGGACACGCTCTACCCGGTGGTGCGCAGGCCCGCGGCGACGCCCTGGATGGTGAGCCACAGGGCCTCCCGGAGCTCCTCCGCCTCCGGCCGCTCCCGCCAGCGCCGGAGCAGAAGGATCTGGATGAAATTCAACGGATCCACGTAAGGGTTCCGAACCTGGATGGAGCGCTTCAGCCAGGGGATGTCCTCCAGCAGGTCCGGCAGGCCGGTGATGCGCAGGATCGCCCGGCGGGTCCGGTGATATTCCCCCTCAATTCGGGACCAGATGGCCTCCCGCGCGGCCGGGTCCGGGACCAGCTCGGCGTAGGCCCGGGCGATCCCGAGATCGGTCTTCGCCAGCGCCAGGGCGGCGTCCGCCAGGACCGCCCGGAAGAACGGCCAGCGCTGGTGCATCTCCTCCAGGCGTTGCCATCCGGCGGGGCCTGCCTGCCGGACGAAGGCTTCCACTCCGGACCCCAGCCCGAACCACCCGGGGAGCAGGTGACGGCACTGGGTCCAGGAGAACACCCAGGGGATGGCCCGCAACTCCTCGAGTCGCCGCTGCGGCCGCCGGCGAGGCGGACGGGAGGCGATCGGCAGCTGCTCGATGCCGTCGATGGGAGTGGCGTGTTCGAAGTAGGTGAGGAACCCCGGGGCTTCCAGCAGCTCCCGGTAGGCGCGATAGGCGGCCTCGCTCATCTGTTCCATCGCCTCGACCCAGGCTTCGTGAGGCTCCGGGGAGGGGAGCGCGGAGACCAGCAGGGTGGCCCCGATCACCTGCTCTAAGTGCCGATGGGCGATGTGGGGGTCGTCGTAGCGCTCCGCCAGGACCTCCCCCTGTTCTGTCATGCGAAGCCGCCCGGCCACTGCGTCCGGCGGGAGGCCGAGGATGCTCCGGGCGGCCGGGCCGCCGCCCCGCCCCAGCGCCCCTCCCCGGCCGTGGAAGAAGGTGAGGGTGACCCCATAGGCCCGGGCCACCCGGACGATCTCCGCCTGGGCCCGGTAGAGGGCCCAGGCCGCCGCCAGATACCCGCCGTCCTTGGTGCTGTCGGAATAGCCGACCATCACGATCTGATGATCCCCCTGGCGCTTCAGGTGCGCTCGGTAGAGCGGCCAGGCGAGGATGCGCGCCAGGATGCGCGGAGCCTCCCGCAGGGTGCCGATGCTCTCGAACAACGGCGCCACCCGGAGGAAGGCCGGTGGCTCGGAGAGGTCGTTCGCGGCGCTCATCAGCCACAGCACCGCCAGCACATCCGCCGCCCCCCGGGCCATGCTGATGATGTAGGGTCCCAGGGACTCCGGACCGTAGGCCGCTGCGGCCCGGCGCAGCAGACGGAACACCGCGAGGACCTCGTCGGTCTCCGGGGACACGTTCGCCTGGGCCGCGATGGATCCCGCCCGGGGCAAGGTCTCCGTCAACAGGGCGAGCTGCTCCTCCTCGGGGAGGCGGGTGAAATCCGCGCCGATCCCTGCGGCGGCCAGCAGCTCGGCGATCGCCTCCGCGTGGCGGCGGGCCTCCTGCCGGATGTCCAGCCGGGCGATGTGGAACCCGAACACCTGCGCCTGGATCCGCCAGTCCCAGAGGAGCCCCTCGGCGATCCGGGCCCCGCGGTGGGCCGTCAGGCTCTCCCACATCCGCTCCAGGTCCTCGACCAGCTCCCGGGCCGATCGATAAGCGCCCTCCGGAGGCGGTTCGCTCATCGGATCCCAGGCCAGGGTTTGCTCCAGGCGCCAGGCGATCACCGAGATCCACCGCCGGTAAACCTCATAAGGGGAAAGGGCCGAGAGGCGCTCCCGGATCGCCGGCCAGCGGGCCTCGGCGTCCGCCAGGGCCTGAGCCAGGGCTGGGGAAACGGGGGCCTGGCGAGTGGAGACCCCGAGGGCGACGAACAGCTCCCGGGCCTGCTGGAGGTGCAGGGAGAGGGCGACCTGGCGGTGGCGTCGCAGGGTTTGGGCGGTCACCTCCGCCGTGACCCGGGGGTTGCCGTCCCGATCCCCGCCGATCCACGAGCCGAACCGCAGAAACAGGGGAGGCGGATCCGGGATCTCCGGGTAGCTGGCCTGCAGAGCTGCCTGGAACTCCCGATACAGCCGTGGGGTCAGCGACCACAGGGTGCGGACGAAGAACGAGAGGCCGTTCTCCACCTCGTCCATCACCGAGGGACGACGCACCCGGGTGAGGTCGGTCTGCCAGAGCGTGGTGAGCTCCGCCCGCAGCCGCCGGAGCAGCTCCTCCCGCTCCCGGGGCAGCCGATCCGGGGCGTCCAGCTCAGCCAGGATCGCCCGGATCCGCCCCAGGATCCCCCGCACCGTCCGCCGTTTCGCCTCCGTCGGATGGGCGGTGAACACCGGCTCGATGGAGAACGCTTGGAGAAGCCGTCGCAGCGCCTCGGGGGAGACGCCTGCCGCGCGGATCCGCTGGAAGGCCTCGGCGAGGGACTCGGGGCGCGGCCCCGGATGGGCCGCCTGTTCCCGCGCCCGCAACACCCGCACCCGGTGACGGTCCTCCGCCAGGTTGGCCAGGTCGAAGAAGATGGTGAAGGCCCGCGCGATCACCCGGAGCTCCGGCAGCCCCAGGCCTTCCAGCAGGGTGCGGAGCTTCCCCTCCGCGGTCGCATCCCCTGCGCGCCGGGCGCGGGAGAGCCGGCGGACCTCCTCCTCCAGCTCGAAGCCCTCCGCCCCGGCCTGCTCCCGGATCACCTCCCCCAGCAGATCCCCCAGCAGGTGAATGTCGCGTCGCAAAGGCTGATCGCCGAGCATCATCGGTTCCGCCCTCCTGACCCCTGGATGGCCGTTCGGGGATCAACCCCCGCTTTCCCCCAATCATACCAGGGGAAGTGCCCTCGCTCAGGCCCTGAACGCTTCGGTTTCGGGGAGGACGTGCGAGTTGCCGCTCCGATGGAGGATCGCTCGCTTCATCCTGGGGCCGGGCCGGAACGCCGTGGTCCGGGATCGGCCCCGTAGCCGATTTCCGGGCTTTCGATTAGGATGGAGTTACGCGCCAGGCTTTGGGGAAGCGGTCCGCAGCGGTTTCCCTGAAGCGACCGGGGATCTCGGAGAGCCTGCGGGTGGATCCGGATGCGCATGCGCGTGACGCCGGCGGAGTCCGTGGAGATCGCGGCGACCGGGATGGAGGACCGGGGGCCTTCCTCGAAGGATCTGGATTGGATCCTGGGGAACCTGCGCTGGCTCCTCATCGTCGCCATGGCCCTGGGCGCCGTCCTGAACCGGAGCTCGTGGCGGGCCTCGGAGATGGCCTTCGTGGCGCTGCTTGCCCTCACCGGGATCTATAATTTCCTGGTGCTGCTGGCCCTGCTTTTCGTGCGCTCCCCGCTGCCGTTGCCCGCCATCACCCTGGCGGGGGATACGCTGGTGACGCTCTCCTTCATCGCCCTCACGGGCGGACTGCGGAGCCCGTTGTTGTTCTTTGCGTTCCTGCCCATTGTGACCGCCGCGTTGCGGATGGGCTGGTGGGCGGGAGAGCTGGTGACCCTCGGCCTGTTCGGGGGCCTGGCCCTCTGGGAGGGCCTTCGGGGCGGGGAAGGGCTGAGCCTGTCCACCCTCCTGATCGCAGGCAGCGTGCTGGGGTTGGGGGCATTGCTCACCGGGGTCGTCGGCGACCGCCTGAAGCGGGAGATCCTGCGGGAGCTTCGGGCGCGGGAGGTGAGCCAGCGCCGGCAGCTCGCTCAGATCCGCCAGCAGCTTCAGGGCATCTTCGAGCTGGCCGCGGCCCTGGGGCAAATGCGGCGGGCCGAGGAGATCCTCCACGCCGCCCTCGAGGCCAGCGAGAGCCTGTTCCGGGGCACCGGGCATCCGGTCCCGCCGATGTTCATCGCCCTGCTGGAGCCGGAGGGGATGCGCATCGCCGCCGCCCGTCGCCTGCCCCCTCGGGATGAGCGCATGCGGCTTCTCGGCCTGGAGGGGGGGCTCCGGGAGGCCCTGGAGCGGGGGGAGCCGGTTCTTCTCCCCCAACCCGCCCAGGATCCTGAGCTCGGTCGTCTGGTGGTCATGCGCATCGCCTGGGCCGCGCTGATCCTTCCCCTGGGGATCGGGCCGGAGCGCTATGGGGCGCTCGTGATCGGGAGCCCGGATCCCCAGGCGTTCACAGGGGAACGGCAGGATCTGTTGCGGATCATTGCCACCCATGCCTCGATCGCGTTGCAGAACGCCCTGCTGTATCACACCCTTCAGCGGGAGAAGGAGCGCCTGGTGGAGGTGGAAGAGGAGGCCCGGCGGCGGCTCGCTCGGGAGCTCCACGACGGCCCGACCCAGAGCGTGGCGGCCCTGGCCATGCGGTTGAACTTCCTGCAGCGGCTTCTCCGGCATGATCCGGCCCAGCTGCCGCCGGAGCTGGAGAAAGCCGAGCAGATGGCCCGCCAGGCGGTGCAGGAGCTGCGGCACTTCCTCTTCCGCCTGCGCCCGCTGATCCTGGAATCCCAGGGGCTGATGGCCGCCCTCACCCATCTCGCGGAGAAGCTCCAGGAGACGGAGCCCTTCGCCATCCACCTGGAGGTGGATCCGGAGGTGGATCGGCTCCTGGATCCCAACGCAAAGGGGTTGGTCTTCTCGATCATCGAGGAAGCCATCAACAACGCCCGCAAGCACGCCGAGCCGCGGAACGTCTGGGTACGGGTGCGGGTGGAAGGGGACCGGCTACAGGTGGGAGTAGAGGATGACGGCCAGGGTTTCGACCCTCAGGCGCTGCGGGCGGACTACGCCCGTCGGGGCAGCATGGGGATGCTCAACATGCTCGAGCGGGCGGAGCTGCTGAACGGCGTGCTGGAGGTGGAGTCCGCCCCGGGCCAGGGCACCCGGGTGCGGCTGGAGGTGCCCCTCGCCCGGGCAGCCCTCAGCCTGGAGCCCTCGTCTCAGGATACGCCATGATGTCGGCCGGGATCCTGTCGGGGCTGGCGGCGGTTCTGGCCCTGGTTCTGGAGCGCGTTTCCCCCCGCGTCGTCCGCCGGGCGCCGGATTGGGGGCGGCCGTTTCTGGAGGGGATCGCGCCCTTTCTCTATGGGCTGTTGCCCTTGCTCATTGTCCTGCAGCAGGGCTGGCTCAGCCTGCGGGAGGTCGGGCTGATCGGCCCCATGCCCCTGGCCCCCGGCGCCTTCCTGGGCTGGTCCGTCGCCGACTGGGCTCGCGGCCTGGGCCTGACCGCGCTGTATAGCGGGATCACGGTCCTCGCCCTTCGCCTGGCCGGGTTGCGCCGGCTGGCTTCCTCCCGGAGGTCGGCGCGTCCAGCTTTCGGGGCTCTCCCCATGGGGCTGGGACGGGAGGCCATGCTGGGGCTGTGGCGGGGGGTTCTTTGGGCGGCAGGGATCTCGGATCCCCTTCCAGTGGCCTGGATGGCCTTTGGGATCTGGTGGGGGGCGGCTCGAGGCCTGGGCGCGCGGGGAGGGGATCCGCCCGGGCCCCGCATCTGGGGCGGTGTCCTGGCCGCCACCGTTCTCTTCAGCCTCACCGGCAACCTCTGGCTCAGCGCCTTGGCCCATCTGATCCCCCTCGGGCTTCTGGAGCGCGGAGAAGCCTTTCCTTCTCCCAAGCGCGAAGCCAATGAAATGCCCTTCTCTCAAGATTGACCGCAGGAACGAGACTCAGGCGGGAGTGAGAAAGCTGATCCCCATCCATCCCTTTCACGTCTGAACGATAGGGCGGGTGTGTCCCAGATTTGTCGGGCATGGCCGCTGGGTAGGACAGGCTTCTTCCCTCTAATGATCGGAGATCTGGATGCCGGTCAACGGCCTGCGGTGGCCCTGCGTGAACCGATGGCGCGACGGGCGGGGAGAAAGACCGATGCGGGAGGCGCGGCTTCCCCCACGATCTCCGGCCGTTTCGAAGACGGGAGGTTCGGGGCCGGAACCCTTCCGGTTGTAAGCCGAAATTCGTTTCGGTATCCTTATGTTTGTTGGTAGGAGCGGCTTTAGCCGCGACCTTTGCGCCATCGAGAACCAGGGGTTCCGGGTTACCGAAGCGGCTTTCATTGCGACCCTTTGCGTCGTCGAAGACCGAGGTTCGGGGATGAAGTCCCTCCTACAGAAACCGCCTTTCGTAGGAGCGGCTTCCACCGCGACCCTGCAGGATCGAGGAGACGAAGGTTGCCTGTTGGCCCCTTCCGATGATTCAGGGGGGTGTCCTGCGATTTTGGGACACATCCCCTGGCTCGGTAGGCTTGACGTAGACCTGCTTTTTGCATACACTCAATTTAGATGCAGTGAGGTCAGGCCCCATGAACCGCATCCGGAGGCACCTATGATCCTGAGAACTCTCTGGCGTGCGGTGCTTCTCCTGTCTGTGATGGGTTTAATCGCGGGCCCGACAAGCCTTCCGGTCGGTGTCCAAGCTTCCACAAAACATCTGTATTCAGCATCCGAACCGATCCCTGCACGTGCCTCCACTCCTCAGCCTCCTTCCCCTGGCCCCCGCGTCGAGACCGCCTCAGACCCCGCGTTGCGCAAGCTGGCTCCGGAGCTCCGGGCTTCGGCGCTGCGACCGACTCAGCGCTCGGTGCTGGTCAGCGTCCTGATGACCCGGGATACAGACCTCAACGGCCTGATGCGGCGAGTGATTTACAGCAAGCCTCTCAATGGCATCCGCTGGGCCATCGGTGAGGTCCTTGATACGAATCTCCGCAAGCTCGCTGGCATCCCCGGCGTGATCTCGGTGATCTCCCCGGACTCCTATCAGCCGGTGAAGGCCCCTTGGGATGACGAGGCGAAGCCGCAGCGGGAGCGGCTGACCTCGAAGGAGATCCGGTCGTTGCTACAACAGGGCGGAAAGGAGGCTCTCCTCCGCAAGCTCCAGGAGCTCCGCTCCCGAAGCACCCCACGGCCGCAGCCGGAGAGGCCCAATCGTATTCGATCCCAGGGAGCCCTTCCGTCCGCCGCCCCTGAATCCGGGATCCAGCCCGTTACCGTGCAAGTGAAGGACATCCACGGCGCCTCCGCGGCATGGGCCAAGGGCTACACCGGCGCCGGGGTGACGGTCGCCGTTGTGGACACCGGGGTGGACTTCGGACATCCGGATCTTCAGGGGACGCAGGCTCGCATCTCCAGCGGCCCCTATGCCGGCTGGCCCTTCGCCTACAACACGCTATCCGGGGCCTTTTACGCCCTGGACCCCACCATGACCATCGGGCCGGATAATTACTGGGACCTGGTCACCCTGACCTGGTTCGCTCACACCCTGCCGGTCACGGGAGCCGTATGCAACGGCGTCACATGCACCGCAGTCCTGACGCTGGACTTCACCAACGCCCCCACCTCGACGCTCTCCTTTGTGTGGCCTGACCGTTCCCGTAGCGGCCAGTATTACTACACGGTGCATCCAGATATCTACCATCTGATCGCAGGCTCTGATCTTGGCCTGGGCTACGCGGCAACGGTTGGGGCCCCTGCTGTCGTCATCGTGGCTGACGAGGCCGCACCCGGCGTTTACGACACTGTGTATGTAGATGTGGATTTCGACCAGGATCTCACCGATGAGAAGCCGATGCGCAAAGGCAGTGAGCTGGCGGGAGCGGACCTCTACGATGCGGCCGGCGATCCAGGAACAGATGGCATCTGGGATCTCTCCGCGGGGATGCTGAGCTGGATCGCGGACGGAGTGAACCCGCCGCCCGGGGTCTCCGCCCTCTATCCCGGTGTGAGCGTTCCCGCCGCCGGCCGGCTGATCTCCTTCATCGGGGATGAGGACGGACACGGGACGAACTGCGCCGGCGACATCGCCGCCCAGGGCGTGATCACCGACCCCGAATGGGTTGGACCCATCAATCCGCTTTTCGCGGGCGCGGCGAACGTCGGCGGCGCCGGCGGGCCGGTGCTCGCGGGCATGGCCCCGAAGGCCAAGGTGGCCGCCTTCCAGAACGGCTTCAATCTCCCCTTCGACTCCTGGGCCCTGGCCGCCCTGGGCTTCGACGGCGTTCCCAACAGCGGGGACGAAGCTCAGATCATCAGCAACTCCTGGGGCGCCAGCGGCACCCTCAACGACGGCTGGGACGCGACCTCCCGCTTCGCCCACTGGCTGAACAACTACTTCGCCCCCAACGCGGCCTTCCTGGTGGCCACCGGCAACGGCGGCCACGGCTACGGCACGGTGACGGAGCCCGATGGCAGCTCTATCATTGATGTGGGCGCCAGCACCTCCTACGGCTCGCTGGTTTATTTCGAGCTCGTCACCCCTGACCAGTTCACCTACGGCGACGTCCAGCCATGGTCCAACCGCGGCCCTACCACTCTGGGGGACGTCTCGCCGGACGTGGTGGCCGTGGGGGCCTGGGGCACCGGCGCCAACCCGTTGAACCTCTACTACGGCAACGGTCAGGCCGCCTATGACATCTTCGGCGGCACCTCTATGGCCACGCCCATCGCCGCGGGGAACCTGGCTCTGGTCTACCATGCCTTCCGCGCCAAACACGGCCGCTGGCCGACGTGGCAGGAGGCGAAGGCCATCTTCCTCAACGGCGCCCACGATCTGGGCTATGATGTGCTGACCCAGGGCTCGGGCAATGTGGACGCCAACCGGGCCACGGATATCGCGGCGGGGATGAACTACGGCTACTGGGTGGAGCCGGCCCAGTGGATGGCCGGAAATTACCGGGGCATCGAATACGCTGCCTTCCCGGCGATCGTGCTCCCGGGCCAGACCGTTACCAAGACCTTCACCGTTCGCAACCCCACGGGCGTGCCGTTCTCGGTCAGCCTGCAGGACGTGACGCTCCAGAAGGTCGCCGAGATCACCTTCACCCTCTCCTTCCCGTCCTTCAGCCCGCCGCCCTTCACCCGCCCCACCTGGATCACGGACATCACTCCTCTCATCGAAGCCTATGATCCGGATCTGGTGCGGGCCCAGGTGATCTTCCCCTACAGCGTGTTCGACACCGATGCCAACTACGCTTACGATGACCGCTGGCGGGTTCTCTTCTACGACTGGACCGATCTAAATGGGGACGGGAACCTTTGGACGGATAACAACGGGAACGGCCGGGTGGATGCGGGGGAGATCGATGTCGTCAGTGGCATCTACGAATATAACCGCTTCACATACGGCTATCCCAGCGGCACTTACCTGGAGGCCAGCCTGGGCCGCGACAGCCTGTCCCGCCGCCACGACGGCGTCTTCTTCGGCGTCCAGCGGCGCACCGGCTCCGATGCGGTTACCATGCAGGTGCGCATTACTTTCTACAAGAAAGCCGACTGGGGCTGGCTGAGCCTCTCGGCTTCCAGCGTGAGCCTGCCGGCGAGTGGGAGCGCCACCTTTAACGCCACTCTTGCGGTGCCCGCCACGGCGCGGCCGGGCGTCTACGAAGGCGCCATCGAGGTGCGCCACGGCCCGCACAAGCACGTGATCCCGGTGGTGGCGCACGTGGCGGCCAGCGGGCCCACGTTCGATTTCGGAGCTGCCTCCCTGACGGAGCCCATCGGCAACCAGCCCTACGACAACGGCCATCTCTTCGGCGGCTTCGACTGGGCCTGGCGCTACGAGTCCGGGGACTGGAAGCTCTACTACTTCGACATCCCGGACGGCACCGCTGCCCCGGGCAAGGCGATGGTTGTGGACACCCGCTGGGTCACGGTGCCCACCGATGTGGACACCTGGATCTTCGGCCGCGCCGTCGATTTCTACTCCACGCTGGATCCCACTTTCTTCGGCCCCCAGAGCGTGGAGCTGGTGGGTGGAAGCACCGACACTTATATCGGCAGTGGCCGGTTCGTCTTCAACACCGCCACCGGTGGGCCGCGGGAGGTGGTGGCTGGGGAACTGCGTGACGGCCTGGGCTTCCTGGCGCTGCATAATGTCCTCTACGCCGGGACGCAGTTCGGCGAGCCCCTCGTGGGGGCCGCCTATGCGGTCCAGGCCCTTCCGTTCCCGGTGGTGATCACCACGCCGGTTACCTTTGGGAGCTGGACCCAGGTCTTCTCCACCACCCGCACGATCCCGGAGGGCATCCAGGTCCTGGCCTTCGGCCTGAGCCAGCCCACAGTGCTCCTGAACCAGACCGCCAACCAAGACGATCCGAATGATCCATGCACGGCCAGCTGGGTGATTTCCCAGACCATCAGCAGCGGCGGGCTGCTGGAGGCGACCACGGCCAGCGCGGCGGCTGGGCTCGACATCGACCTCTACATCTACAAGGACGATGGCGATGGCGTCTTCGAATGCGGGACCCAGGATGCCTTGCTTGCATCGTCCACCACACCCACGGCCTTTGAGCGGGTCCGCATCACTCTGCCGCCGGATGGCCGCTACTGGATCACCGTCCACGGCTGGAACGTGCCCGGCGGGAGCCAGCCTTTCGATATCACCATCAACGCCATCCAGGGGACGGACCTGATGGTCAGTGGGGTGCCGTCGGGCCCGGTGATGGCGGGAACCCCGGTGAGCTTCCAGGTTTCGTTCTCCAAGGCGGTCACCCCGCCGGCCACCTACTACGGCCTGCTCTTCATCGGCCCGGCTCCGGCCCCCACGGCCCTCCAGGTCCCGGTCACCATCCGCTTCGTGCCCACGGCGGCCACCCTCTACCTGCCGCTGGTCATGAAGAACGCCGGGCCATGACCCGATGCTCCCCCCGTCGATTGTCAGGCGGCGCACCCATCGGGGTGCGCCGCCTGTTTTCGGGAGGACCCAGAGGAGGCTTCCTTTAAATAAATTGGCCTTCCGTCCTGCCCCACCCGTGGCTTGGGGGGAAGAGAGAAGCCGCGCTATCATAGCGATAGAGGAGGCTGGATGGGAGGTCTGGGGAATGGAGCCCCATGAGGAGCGGGTGCTGGCGCTGCTTCGAGCGCCCGGGGTGCTGACAGAGGAGCTCCGCCGTCGCCTGCTGGAGCTATTGCTGGAAACCTCCGCCCGCCCCATCCCCTATGAGGAGTTCCTGGCCCGGGCGGATGAGGACACCCTGGCCGAATGGGTCCAGGGCGAAGTCCGTCATTACAGCCCTGCCTCCCGAAGCCACCAGGAGCTCGTCGGCTTCCTCACCGCCCTCCTCAGCGCCTACGTGCAGCACCACCGCCTGGGAGTGGTATTGTCTGCCCCCTTCCAGATG
>CACRXA010000004.1_pt1 | contig 109725 bp, 95 predicted proteins | sample 5377051 | NCBI WGS metagenome assembly CACRXA01 (sample SAMEA6061847, study PRJEB28556) | metagenome | reverse complement strand
CCCCCGCCGACCGCCGGCCTCGGCCGGCGGTTTTTGTTTCAGGGTTCCGGAACGAGAGACGCCAAGACCCTTCACGCGATCCGGAGGTGCTCCGATGACGGAGAAGGTGCTGGTGTGCGTGGCCTGGCCCTACGCCAACGGCCCCCTGCATCTCGGACATATCGCCGGTGCCTACCTGCCGGCGGATATCTTCGCCCGCTACCACCGCCTGAAAGGAAACCAGGTCCTCATGGTCTCCGGTTCGGATTCCCATGGGACCCCCATCACCGTCCAGGCGGATCGGGAGGGGGTCTCCCCCCGGGAGCTGTTCGAGCGCTACCATCGGATCTTCCTGGAGACCTGGCAGAAATACGGCATCTCCTTCGATCTTTTCACCCACACCGACACCGAGAACCATCACCGGGTCTCCCAGGACATGTTCCTGCGCCTGCTGGAGAATGGCTATCTGTTCCGACAGACCCAGCGCCAGTTCTACTCGGAGGTCTCCCGCCGCTTCCTCCCCGATCGCTACATCGAGGGCACGTGCCCGATCTGCGGCTACGAGCGGGCCCGGGGGGACCAGTGCGAGCGATGCGGGACGTTGCTGGAGGCCACCCAGCTCATCCACCCCCGCAGCCGGATCGACGGCAGCACCCCGGTGCTGCGGGAGACGGAGCATTACTTCCTCAACCTGCCGGCCTTCACCGAGCCGCTCCTGAACTACCTCCGGGACAAAGGCTACTGGCGCCCCAACGTCCTCACCTTCACCCTGAACTACATCCGCCAGGGCCTCCAGCCCCGTCCCATCACCCGCGACCTGGACTGGGGCATCCCGGTCCCCCTGGAGGGGTTCGAGGGGAAGGTCCTCTACGTCTGGTTCGAGGCCGTCATCGGCTACCTCTCCGCCACCATCGAGTGGGCCGCCCTGCAGGGCCGCCCTGAGGCCTGGAAGGACTGGTGGTATGATCCGGCGGCGAAGATCGTCTATTTCATCGGAAAGGACAACATCCCCTTCCACACCATCATCTGGCCAGCCCAGCTGATCGGCACCGGCCGCCTCTATGAGGAGGACCCGTCCCGGCGCTTCACCCTCCCCTATGACGTCCCGGCCAACGAGTTCCTCAACCTGGAAGGGGACAAGTTCTCCACCAGCCGCAACTGGGCCGTGTGGGCCCTGGACGCCGCATCCCGCTACGCCGTGGATGCCCTGCGGTATTACCTGACGGCGATCATGCCGGAAACCCAGGATTCGGAGTTCCGGTGGATTGATTTCATCCGCCACAACAATGAAGAGCTCCTCTCCATCTGGGGCAACCTGGTCCACCGGGTGCTCACCTTCGCCGCGCGCCATTTCGACGGCGAGGTGCCCATGCCCGGCCGGATGGAGCCGCGCGACGCAGAGGTCCTGGCCCGGGTGGACGTCTCCTTCGAGACCGTGGGGCGCCTGATCGAGGGCTGTCGCTTCCGACAGGCCCTGGAGACGGTGATGGGACTGGCCGCCGAGGTGAACCGCTACCTGAACGAGCGGGAGCCCTGGAAGGAGATCCGCGAGGATCGAACCCGGGCGGCCACCACCATCTACGTGGCCATGCGGGCCATCGACAGCCTGAAGATCATGTTTGCGCCTTTCCTTCCCTTCTCCAGCCAGCGCGTCCATGAGATGCTCGGCTACGAGGGAGACCTGGTGGGGCGGCTGGCGGTGCGCTCGGTGGCCGAGCGGACCCGGGAGCACCTCGTCCTCACATACGAGGCCGACCCGCGGATCCGCTGGGAGCCCAGCCGGCTGACACCCGGCCAGCGCCTGAGGGAGATCCGCCCGCTGTTCGAGAAGATCGATGAGGGACGCGCCGAAGAGGAACGGGCTCGCCTGGGCCAGCCGGCGGCATAGGCTCCCTCGCTCGCCGGTTCCAGTCGGGCGCGCCCCCATTCAACCTTAAGGGCAGGAGCGAATCGATGCGACGGGAGATCCTCTCATGGGGAGATGTCGAAGCGCTGATCGACCACCTGCTGCCCCAGCTGCGGGGGCCCTTCGACGCCCTGCTCATGATCACCCGGGGCGGCATCGTCCCCGGAGGGATGATCGCCGAGGCCCTGGACATCAAATACATCCTGACCGCGGCGGTCCGCTTCCCGGAGGCCCAGGACCTGAGTCGGGTCAAGTTGTTCACCTGGCCGACCTTCCTGCAGTTCCCGGAGGATGAGCTGCTGCGAGGCCGGCGGGTGCTCATCGTGGACGATGTGTGGGCCAGCGGCCGCACCATCAACACCGTCCGCAGCCGCGTGGAGGCCGCCGGAGGATATCCGGAGACCGCCGTGCTGCATTACAAGCCCCGGGAGTCCCTCTTCCGCCACGGGCCAACGTATTACGCGGCCGTGACCGATGCCTACATCATTTATCCCTGGGAGCTGCGCCGCGGCACCGAGGGGGTCCGTCCGATGGAGCCTCTCGGTTAGCCCCCTTCGGATCCGGCCGCGCGCCCCCACCCGCGCTGGCGAGCCACCTCGTAGAGCAGGAGCGCCGCGGCCACCGCCACGTTCAGGGACTCCATCCCCCGGGCCATGGGGATGCGCACGGTGCGATGGGGAAGGCTCCGGACCTGCGGGCCGGGGCCGGCGGCCTCGCCGCCCAGGACCAGGGTCACGGGCTCCCGCCAGTCCACCTCCCAGTAGGTGCGCTCCCCCTCCGGGGTGGCCAGCCAGAGGGCCGTGCCCTCGACCTGCTGGGGGAGCTCTGGCCACGAGATCCGACGCACCGGCAGGACGAAGTGGGCTCCCGCTCCCGCCCGCACCGCCTTCGGATGCCACGGGTCTGCTGTCCCCGGGGGGATGAGCACTCCCTCCGCCCCGGCGGCCGCGGCGCTTCGCAATACCGCGCCGACGTTGCCCGGCTCCTGAACCCGATCCAGCAACAGGAGGAAAGTCGGAGCGGCCGGCCACGGCAGCTCCGGGATGGGGGCCACTGCGATCAGGCCCTGGGGGGTCTCGGCGTCCGTGCACATCCGGAGGATGGCCGGGGTGACCTCATAACAGGGGACCCCTGCTGCCTGCAGACGGGCAAGGGTCTCCTGAGCCCGGGGGGTGGGCTCAGCGTAGAAGGCGAACGCCAGACGATAGTCCGGGCGCCGAAGGGCGAAGCGAAGGGCCTCGTCGATCAGACGCGGGCTTTCCAGGACCATCTGGCGGTAAGCCTGGCGGGCCTTCCGCTGTTCCAGAAGCGCCCGCACCCGCTTCACCTTCTCGTTGGCGGGGCTGGTGATCCGAAGCATCCTCGCCGCCCTCGGGCATCTCCTCCGGAAAAACCGATGCCGGCACCCTGTCGGCGCCGGCATCGAAGGAGGCGAGGCCGAAACCCGTTCAGGCGAGGCCCAGGGCCTGACGGGCCGTCTCCACCAGGCGGGCAAAGGCCGCCGCGTCCCGCACCGCCAGATCCGCCAGGACCTTGCGATTGAGCGAGATCCCAGCCGCCCGCAGGCCGGCGATGAACCGGCTGTAAGAGAGCCCGTTCTGGCGGGCGGCAGCGTTGATGCGCATGATCCAGAGCCGACGGAAATCCCGCTTGCGCTCCCGCCGATGCTTGTAGGCGTAAGCCAGGGACTTGATCATCGCCTCATGGGCCCGCCGGTAATGCCGGCTGCGGGATCCCCGCTGGCCCTCCACCATCTTGAGCACTTTCTTGTGGCGACGACGGTTGGTGACGCTGCTCTTAACCCGGGTCATTCGAACTCCCCCCTGATCCGATCAAAAGATGTCCGCATCGCCCTTCAATCTTTCCGGTCCAGATAGGGTGCCAGCCGCTTCACCGTCTTGTAGACGAAGGGCTCGGTCACCGTGAGCATCTCATCGTAGAGCCGCTTGGTGCGCTTGGCGCGCTTGCGGCGCAAGTGGCTGCGGCCGATCTTGGCCCGCACCAGCTTGCCGCTCCCGGTATAACGCAGCCGCTTAGCGGTCGCCTTATGGGTTCGAATCTTGGGCACCTTCCATCACCTCCGGGCTGGATTCGGTCTTCCGCTCCGCCGGCTGGCTCCCCTTCCGACGCAGGGGGGCCAGCACCATCACCATGCTCTGGCCCTCCATGTTCGGGGGGATCTCCACCACCCCCACGTCGGCCACCTGCTCGGCGAAACGCTGCAACATATCCGTGGCCAACTGCAGGTGCGTCATCTCCCGCCCGCGCATCCGAACCTGGACCTTCACCTTGTTGCCGTCAGTGAGGAAGCGACGGGCGTCCCGCACCTTGAACCCCACGTGATGGGGATCGGTGGTCGGCCGCAGGCGGATCTCCTTGACCACAATCTGCTTGAGGGCCTTGCGCGCCTCCCGTTCCTTCTTGGCCTGCTCATACATGAACTTGCCGTAGTCCATGATCCGGCAGACCGGGGGATCCGCCTGGGGGGCCACCTCCACCAGGTCCAGGCCATGCTGGCGGGCCAGGGCCAGGGCCTCCACCAGGGGAACCACGCCGATCTGCTTTCCATCCGGGCCGATCAACCGGACCTGACGGGCCCGGATGGCCTCATTCACGCGATACTTTCGGGCGGAAATATGCGCCTCCTTCCCCGGAACAGGATGCCGGGAAGATGATAACATGGGGCCGCCCGGACGTCAACCGGGGCCGAACCCGGGCCTCATCCTTCGAAGCCTTCCGGTTCCGACAGCACCCGACGGGCCGCCTCCGCCCACGCCGGCGGCACCTGCACCTCCACCGGGCTGAGGACGGGAGCGATCACCGCGTGGAGGGCTTCATACCGCAGCCGCGCCGGGATCCCTTCTCCCTGAAGCCGGGTCTGGATCATTTGGGCTTCGATCAGGCTCCCGGCCTCATAGACGACGACCCACTCGGCCTCCGTCAACCGGCCCTCCTCAGGCCGAAGGGCCTTCCGTGGGAGATCCCCCGGCGGGGGCGGAAGGGGCGCCCCGGGCCTGGGCGAGCATCTGCTCCATCTGCGCCCGGCTCTCCTCCAGCCACTTCCGCATCTCCTCCGCTCGCCGGCGGGCCTCCGCAGCAGCCTCCTCAGCCCGGCGCCGGGCCTCCAGGAGGGCCGCTTCAATCTGGGAGCGGGTCTGGCTCGCCATCTCCTCCGCCTGGCTCTTCAGCTCGATCCCCCGCTCCTGCAGCAGCCGCCGGGTCTCCTCACCCGAGCGGGGGGCGAACAGCAAGGCCACCACCGCTCCGACCAGGGCCCCCGTCAGAAATCCAGCAAGGAACGCGCCGAACTCCCCACCGCTCTCCCGCGCTGCCATGATAGACCTCCTCGTTCATCAGGATGGGCACCCCTGCGTCAGGAGGCCCGGCCTCGCAACAGACGGACGAAGGTCCTCAGCGCATAGGCAACCCCGGCCGCCATGCTGGCGGCCTCGATGGCCGGCCGGGCCAGACGCCGGCTCAGGAAGGCGCTGGTGCCGTGCACCGTGTTCACAGTCTCCTGCGCGCGGCTCAGGATCGGCCGGACCTCCTCCTGCAGCCAGTCGACCAGACGGATCAGGCGGTAGATCAGGAACGTCGTCACCGCAGCGAGCAACGTCAATTGCATCGCCAAGGCGATGATCAAGATGTCCCGGAGGACGGCGGCGGCCGCCGGATGGGTGTAAAGGAAAACGAGAACGGCTCCCATCGCGCTGGCGACCGCCAGGCCGCTCAGGATCCAGAACCAGCGGGGCATCGCACGCATGGGTTCCCCACGCCGCAGGATGATCTCGGGAAGGAGCCTGCCGCCCCTCCACCCGGACTCCCACCCGGCTTCATTATACCTGATCCACGCAGGAATCCGCTTGAATGAACAGGCCTCCGATCCACCCGAACCCGGCAAGGTCGGTGGGGAGGCCCCCGGCTCCATCGGGCATGCAGCGGGGGCGCCGGATTTGACAAAATGCGGGCCCCTGCGTATAGTTAGGTTTAGCCTCATGAAGACCCGATCTCTCCATCCCAACCGTTCACGAGAACCGCGGCCCTGGCCCCGGAAGGTCAGGGTGGGTTCTCTTGTTGTCTTTTACAGAACATGGGCGGAAGCGGACGGCGGGAGAAGGTGAGCGCGGTGCGCCTCTTTCCCGAATCCTGCCCGACATGAATCCGGACTTCCCGTCCACGGGAGCAGACGCCGGGGTCCAGAGCGGACCATCCCCATTCGAGTCGATCTTCGCTTGCGGAGCGCGCCAACGACGGGGTGCTTTTGCCTGCGCCCGGGCAAGGGCTGGATGGTCCGGGCTGCTCGGGTGGCTCCAGAGGCAGAAAGCTTCCTGGGGATCCCTGATCGATCGGAATCGTCCGTGATGCCGTGATGAAGGAGGCACCTGTGGAGGCCAAGGAGTTTCGTGCGCTACGGATCTCGCTGGCCTCGCCGGAACAGATCCTGTCGTGGTCTTACGGCGAGGTGACCAAGCCGGAGACCATCAACTACCGCCGGCTGCGCCCCGAGAAAGACGGGCTGTTCTGCGAGGTCATCTTCGGCCCGACCCGGGATTATCAGTGCTATTGCGGGAAATACAAGGGCCCCCGTTACAAAGGCATCGTCTGTGAAAAGTGCGGGGTCGAAGTCACCCGCGCCTCCGTGCGCCGGGAGCGCATGGGCCATATCACCCTGGCCGCCCCGGTCGCCCATATCTGGTATACCCGTCGAGTTCCCTCCTACCTGGGGTTGCTGCTGGATATCTCCCGCCGCAACCTGGATCGGGTTCTCTACTTCGCCCAGTATGTGATCACCTCGGTGGATGAGGAAGCGCGGCAGCGCGCCCTCAAGCGGCTGGAAGAGGAGTTCGAGCGGGAGCGTCGCGCCATCGAGGCCAAATACCAGAAGGAGATCGAGACCCTTCTGGCCAAGGTCCAGAAGCTGGAAGAGAAGGAGCGCCAGAAGCTGGCGGACCGGGAGGCCCGCATCGAGGAGAAGTGGGACGCGGAGGTTGAGGCGTTGATGCGGGAGGCGCAGCGCACCCAGGCCCGCCTGGAGGAGCGGCTGGGGAAGACCATCCGCGTCCCCATCGTCTTCGAGCCCACCGGCGAGGTGATCGCCGACGCCGGGGAGACGGTGGGCCGGGAGCATCTCTCCGCCCTGAAGCGCATCCTGGAGGAACAGCTGAACCGGATCAAGGAGAGGGAAGCGGCGGAGCGCTCCCGTGCCCTGGCCCGGACGGAGGAAACCCTGAAGGCGCTGCGGGAGGCAGCGGAGGAGAAGATCGCCGCCCTCAAGGATCAGGCCGCCCGGGAGATCGAGGCGCTGCGCCAGCGCATCCAGGCGGACCGAGACGAGCTGGTGAGCCTGGCCCCCCTGCAGTTCCTGGGCGAGAACAAGTATCGCGAGCTGAAGAGCAAATGGGGTCAGGTCTTCAAGGCGGAGATGGGGGCGGAGGCCTTCCTGGAGATCCTCCAGCGCCTGGACCTCGAACAGATGGCCAAGGAGCTGTGGCAGGAGATCCGCCAGGCCAAGTCCAAGCAGCGCCGCAAGAAGGCCATCAAGCGCCTCCAGATCGTCCGCGCCTTCCTCCGCAGCGGCAACCGACCCGAGTGGATGATCCTGCGGGTCCTGCCGGTGCTCCCGCCGGACCTTCGGCCCATGGTCCAGCTGGACGGCGGGCGCTTCGCGACCTCGGACCTGAACGATCTCTACCGGCGGGTGATCAATCGAAACAACCGGCTGAAGCGCCTGCTGGAGCTGGGGGCGCCGGACGTGATCATCCGCAACGAGAAGCGCATGCTCCAGGAGGCCGTGGACGCCCTCATCGACAACTCCCAGCGGGGCAAGGCCATGTCCCGTCGCGGGCGCCGGGAGCTCAAGTCCCTCAGCGACATGCTGCGGGGGAAGAAGGGGCGCTTCCGCCGCAACCTGTTGGGCAAGCGGGTGGACTACTCCGGGCGCTCGGTGATCGTGGTGGGGCCGCAGTTGAAGCTCCACCAGTGCGGCCTTCCCAAGACCATGGCCCTTGAGCTCTATAAGCCCTTCGTCATCGCCCGGCTGATCCAGTATAACTACGCCACCAACATCAAGGGGGCCAAGCGGCTGATCGAGCGCCAGCGGCCCGAGGTCTGGGAGGTGCTGGAGGAGGTCATCAAGGAGCGGCCCGTGCTGCTCAACCGCGCCCCTACCCTCCACCGCCTGGGCATCCAGGCCTTCGAGCCCGTGCTGGTGGAGGGCAAGGCCATCCAGATCCACCCCCTGGTCTGCGCCGCCTTCAACGCCGACTTCGATGGGGACCAGATGGCCGTCCATGTCCCTCTCTCCGAGAAGGCCGTCTGGGAGGCCCGAAACCTGATGCTCTCCAGCAAGAACCTCCTGCTGCCGGCCAACGGTGAGCCGGTGGTCGGGCCCACCAAGGACATGGTGCTGGGTTGCTACTACCTGACGATGAGCCCGCCCAACGGGGCCGCCGGCCCGACCCGCGTCTTCGCCAGCCTGGAGGAGGTGGAGCTGGTCTACCAGCTGGGGAAGATCTCCCTGCACACCCCCATCCGGGTCTACACCCGGACGGTGTATGACGAGAACGGGCAGCGCTATCCGGACGGCCAGCCCCGCCCGAGGCTGATCGAGACCACCGTCGGCCGGGTCCTCTTCAACCTGGCCCTGCCCGAGGCGCTGCGCTTCGTGAACGAGACGATGGACAAGGGCCGGCTGAAGGATCTGGTGGCCCAGTGCTTCCAGTGGCTGGGGCCGGAGGCCACGGTGGAGATGGTGGATCGGCTGAAGGACATCGGCTTCCAGTATGCCACCCGCTCGGGCGTCACCATCGCCGTGGCCGACCTGGAGATCCCGCCCACCAAGCGGGAGGTGCTGGCCCGCTATGAGGCCCTGGTGGCCGAGGTGGAGCGCCAGTATCGGCGCGGCCTCCTCACGGATGAGGAGCGCTACAACCGCGTCGTCGACCTCTGGCAGCGGGCCACCAATGAGATCGCCGAGGCCGTCAAGCAGGTCATGAGCCCGGACAACAACGTGACCATCATGGCCGTCTCCGGCGCCACCAAGGGTGGCTTCCAGCCGGTCGCCCAGCTGGCCGGCATGCGCGGCCTGATGGCGGACCCGGCGGGGCGGATCATCGAGCTGCCCATCCGTTCGAACTTCCGCGAGGGCCTCACCACCATCGAGTATTTCATCTCCACCCACGGCGCCCGCAAGGGCCTGGCGGACACCGCCCTGCGCACGGCCGACGCGGGCTACCTCACCCGGCGCCTGGTGGATGTGGCCCAGGACGTCATCGTCAACGCCTACGACTGCGGCACCCGCGCCGGCATCTGGATCCGGGCGAGCGACGACGTAGGCGGGCAGACCCTCAAGGAGCGGATCTTCGGCCGCGTCCTGGCCGCCCCCGTCTTTGATCCGAAGACCGGAGCCCTCATCGCCGACACCGGCACCCTCCTCGACGAGGTGCTCTCCGAGCGCATCGAGAAGGCGGGGGTGCAGGAGGTCTACGTCCGCTCGCCGATGACCTGCCAGCTCCGCTACGGGATCTGCGCCCTCTGCTACGGGCGCGACCTGGGCACGGGCCGGTTGGTGGAGGTGGGCACCGCCGTGGGGATCATCGCCGCCCAGTCCATCGGCGAGCCGGGGACGCAGCTCACCCTGCGGACCTTCCACACCGGCGGCGTGGCCGGCGTGGCCGACATCACCCAGGGCCTGCCGCGGGTCGAGGAGCTGTTCGAGGCCCGCAAGCACCCCAAGGGCGAGGGCCTGATGGCCGACATCGACGGCGTGGTCCATATCTACCGCACCGAGGAGGGGCTGCGGCGGATCCGCCTAGTGAAGAGCGAGCTCCGCGAGGACGTCTACGAGATCCCCGGCAACTGGTCCATCAAGGTGGAGGATGGCCAGACCGTCAGCGAGGGCCAGGTGCTGGCCAGCCGGGGCGACCAGCAGATCGTCGCCCAGCACGGCGGCCGGGTGGTCTACCGGAAGGGCGAGCCCCTCAAGGTGGTCTATGAGGTCCGGGAGGAACGGGAATACGATGTGCCGGCCACGGCGCGCCTCCTGGTGGAGGAGGGCCAGAAGGTGAAGGCCGGCGACGCCCTCACCGAGGGGCCCAAGAATCCGCATCGCATCCTCAACCTGCTCGGGCGGGAGGCCGTGCAGCTCTACCTGCTCAGCGAGATCCAGAAGGTCTACCGCTCCCAGGGCGTGAACATCAACGACAAACACTTCGAGATCATCATCCGCAAGATGCTGAGCAAGGTCCAGATCATCAACCCGGGCGACACAGACTTCCTGCCCGGCGACCTGGTGGACCGCCTGATCCTCCAGGACATCAACGCGCGCCTGGTCGCGGAGGGCAAGCGCCCGGCCACCGCCCGTCAGGTCCTGCTGGGCATCACCAAGGCCGCCCTGGCCACGGACTCCTTCCTCTCGGCGGCCTCCTTCCAGCACACCATCCGGGTGCTGGCCGGGACGGCCCTGGAGGGCAAGATCGACGAGCTGCGCGGCCTGAAGGAGAATGTGATCATCGGGCGCCTGATCCCCGCCGGGACCGGCTTCAAGTATTACGCCGAGAAGCGCGGGATGGAGGACATGTCCCGCGGCGGCACCGGCCCCACCCTGGCCGAGGCGGTCACCACCGCCATCGACCTGTGATGAGCGCGGAAATCCATACCACGGGGGGCAGGCGTTCCGGCCTGCCCCCCGTGTTGTTCCGCCGGAGGGGATGATCCCTGCGTCATGCATTCTGCGAGAGGCCGACAGGGATGCGCTCCGTTTTCGTGGCCCTCGATCTGGAAACCACCGGCCTGGATCCGGAGACCGACGCCATCATCGAGATCGGCGTGGTGAAGTTCCGGGGGGAGACGGTCCTGGACGAATGGGGAACGCTGGTCCGCCCTGAGCGCCCCATCCCGCCCGCCGTTGTGGAGCTCACCGGCATCCGTCCGGAGGAGGCCGAGCAGGCGCCGCCGTTGCGGGCCCTGCTCCCTCGCCTCCGGGCGCTGGTGGGGGACGCCGTCCTGGTGGGGCATTCCATCGATCAGGACCTGGCCTTTCTGCGCCGCTACGGTCTCTTCCGGGAGAACGAAGCCCTGGACACCTATGAGCTGGCGGCCATCCTGGTCCCTTACGCCGGTGGCCACAGCCTCTCCACCCTGGCCCGCGATCTGGGGATCCCGGTGGAGGTGGTGCACCGGGCCCTGGAGGACGCCCGGCTGACCCACCGGCTGTTCCAGGCGTTGTTCGAGCGGGCTTGCCAGCTCCCCGAGCCCATCCTGGAGGAGATCGTCCGGCACGCGGCCCGCTTCCCATGGCCCCCGCGCCGCTTCTTCGAGGAAGCCCTGCGGGCCGTGCAGCGGGGCCGGTTCGCGGACCAGAGCATCGGGGCCCAGCTGCGGGCGAAGGGCCGGGCCACCGCCGAGGCCTATCTGGCCCCGCCCCCCGTGCGGGCCCGCCCCCTCCGCCCCCGCCGCGAGCCTCAGCCGCTGGATGAGGAGGCGTTGGCCCGGCTGCTGGAGCCGGGAGGCGCCCTCTCCCGTATCTTCCCGGACTATGAACACCGTCCCCAGCAGGTCGAGATGCTCCGGGCCGTGGCCGCCTCCTTCAATGAGGGAACCCACCGGATGATCGAGGCGGGGACCGGGGTGGGCAAGAGCCTGGCCTATCTGATCCCCGCCGCCGTCTGGGCCCTGCACAACGGCGAGCGAGTGGTGATCTCCACTTACACGATCCCCCTCCAGGAGCAACTGCTTCAGAAGGACATCCCCGTCCTCCAGCGCCTGCTCTCGGAGTCCGGGATGGCGGATGGATCGGCCCTGCGGGTGGCGCTCCTCAAGGGGCGGGCCCATTATCTCTGCCCGGCGCGGCTGATGCAGCTGCGGCACGCCGGGCCCTCCAGCATCGACGAGCTGCGCATGCTGGTCAAGATCCTGGTGTGGCTGCCCACCACCCGCACCGGCGATGGGGACGAGCTGTATCTGCCCACACCCGCGGAGCGCGCGCTGTGGGCCCGTCTCTCCGCCGACAACGAGGCCTGCACGGCCGAGGTCTGCGCCGCCTGGGGCGAGGGAGGCTGCTTCCTCCACCGTGCCCGCAAGGCCGCCGAGGCCGCCCACCTGATCATCGTCAACCACGCCCTCCTCTTCGCCGATGTGACGACCCAGAACATGGTGCTCCCGGAGCACCGCCACCTGATCATCGATGAGGCCCACCACCTGGAGGAAGCGGCCACCCGGCAGCTTACAGTGGAGATCGATCGCTTCGGGCTGCTGCGTCTGCTCCAGGAAGCCGGCGGGGCTCGGGATCACCGGACCGGGGGGCTGGCCGGCGCGCTGACCACCTTGAGCCGGGGCCTGCCCCCTGCCCTCCGCGGCCCCCTGACCGGCCTGACGCGCCGGTTGAGCGAGGCCGTAGAGGCCGCCCGCACCGGCGTGGACGTTCTGATGGACGCCCTCGTGGCCTTCCTGGAGGCCGCTGCGCCGGGGCGGGGGGAACACGCCCGTAAGGTCCTCCTCCAGGGGGCCGAGCGCCAGCGCCCGGCCTGGACTGCGGTGGAGCAGGCATGGGATCTGCTCTCAGCCCGGTGGCGGACCGTCCAGGAGACGCTGGCCGCCATCCGCACGGCGCTGACGGAGCTGCTGGAGCACGGCTTCGCCGAGGTGGAGGAGCCGCTGGGCCTGGCCCAGGTTTTAAGCCATGACTTCGAAAGGGCCCGTCAGGTCCTGGAGGCGGCCATCCGCAACCCCTCCCCGGACACCGTCTACTGGCTGGAAGGCCATGGGGAAGAGGGGAGCTGGCCTCATGTCCGTCTGCACGCGGCCCCCCTGGAAGTGGGCCCGCTGGTGCGGCGGCACCTGCTGGGGTCCCGGCGCTGCGTGATCATGACCTCGGCCACCCTGCAGACGGTGGATCGGGAACGCCAGGCTCCTTCCTTTGCGTTTCTGAAAGAGCGGTTGGGGGCCTGGGAGATGGAGGAGCTGGCCCTGGATTCCCCCTTTGATTACCGGCGGAACGCCCTGGTGTATCTGGTGACGGACATCCCGGAACCGGGGCAGGCGGGCTACCAGCGGGCGGTGGAGCAGGCGGTGCTGGAGGCGGCCCGGGCCATCGGCGGACGCACCATGGTGCTCTTCACGGCCTACGCGCCCCTGCGGCGGGCCGCCCGGGCCCTCGCCGATCCCCTCGCCCGGCTCGGCATCTCCGTCTACGAGCAGGGGGACGGAAGCTCCCGGCGCCAGCTGGTGGAACGCTTCCGTTCGGCGGAGCGGGCGGTGCTGCTGGGGACCCGCAGCCTGTGGGAGGGGGTGGATATCCCCGGGGAAGCCCTCTCATGTCTGATCATCGCCAAGCTGCCCTTCGAGGTTCCCGACGAGCCGATCTTCGCCGCCCGGAGCGCCCGCTACCGCGATCCGTTCCTGGATTACGCGGTGCCGGAGGCGGTGCTGCGGTTCCGCCAGGGCTTCGGGCGCCTGATCCGCCGCCGTTCCGACCGGGGGGTGGTGGTGATCCTGGATCGGCGGGTGCTGACCCGCACGTATGGAGCCTGGTTCCTGACCGCCCTTCCCCCGTGCACCCTCCATCGAGGTCCTCTGTCCGACATCGGTTCGGTGCTGAAGGACTGGTTGATGGGCGCTGCGGCGAAGTGAGAAGTTCGGATGCCTCCGAACCGATCCCGTTTGCTGGGCGAAAGGCTCCCCACGTAAAATTCAAACCACATCGGATCGGGGAGGGCGGTTGCCGTTCGGCATCCGGCCCTTGAAAGCGATCAGACGTCTCATCCGCTGAGATGTCCCACGAATGATGGATGGAACATCTCAGCGTAGCGAGACCTGAACCCGGGGTAGCGGACGGGCAAGGAGGTGGGATGTGGAGCGGAGCCTTCGCGGGCTGGCGCGGACGTGGGGCGGGCGCCTGGATGAGCTCACCCGGGCGCTTCGGCAATCCGTTCAGAGCGGCGCTCTCTGGGTCCCCATCCTGGCGGTCCTGACTGCGATGGGGATCGGCGGGGTGGTGGTCTTCATCGCCACCGGCAAGCCTCAGCTGGCCCTCCTGGCTTATCAGGGGCTGTGGGAAGGGGCCTTCGGCTCCCCCAAGGCGTTGAGCGAAACCCTGGTGCAGATGACCCCCTACGTGTTCGCCGGGCTGGGCATCGCCCTGGCCTTCCACGGAGGATTGTTCAACATCGGGGCGGAAGGCCAGCTGGCCCTGGGGGCCATCGTCGCGGCGTGGATCGGCTACGCCCTTCCCCCTCTGGTGGGCGGGACCATCCCGGCTCTCCTGCATCTGCCGCTGGCCATCCTGGGTGGGGCGCTGGCCGGCGCCCTGTGGGCCGCCATCCCGGGCTGGCTGAAGGCCCGCACCGGCGGGCACGAGGTCATCAACACGATCATGATGAACTACATCGCCCTGCTGATGGCCAGCTATCTCCTGAACGGCCCCATGCGGGATCCCAGCCCGACCAATGTGGTGGCCCGCACCCCTCGCATCGCGGAGACCGCCCGTCTCCCCCGGCTGTTCGCCGATCCGGATCTCCGGTTGCACGCCGGGTTCCTGATCGCCCTGGGGATGGCCCTGCTGGTGGCCTGGCTGCTCTGGCGGACCACCCTGGGCTTCGAGATCCGGACGGTCGGCCTGAACCCTCACGCGGCCCGCTATGCGGGCATCCCCATCGTCCGGATCACCGTGCTCACGATGGCCATGAGCGGCTTCCTGGCCGGGATGGCGGGCGCGGTGCAGGTGACGGGGCTGAATTACCGGCACGAGCTGAGCTTCAACCTGGGCTACGGCTTCGACGCCATCGCCATCGCCCTGCTGGGGAAGGTTCACCCCCTGGGGGTGGTGCTGGCCGCCTTCCTCTTCGGAGCCCTGCGCAACGGGGCCAGCCGCATGCAGTTCCTCACCCAGGTCCCGGTGGATCTGATCTCGGTGATCCAGGCCCTGATCCTGATGTTCGTGGCCGCCGAGGCGATCGTGCGCACGCTGTATCGGCCGCTGTTCCGGGGCGCGGCGGAGGAGGAGCGGATGGTGCTCACCCGAGGATGGGGAGAGCTGTGAAGAGGATGACCTCAAGATATCCCACGAACGATGCGTGGGGCACCTGAGGGGATCCGATCGGGGAGCGAAGAGGGGATGGACGCGCGACGGTTCGGCTTCATCATCGGGGTGATCGCCCTGATCTTCGGGGCGGCAGTGGCCCTGGGATACGGACGGTATCCCGCGGCGGTGATCCTCGTCAGCATGCTGGCCACCACCATCCGGGTCTCTACCCCTTTGGTGCTGGGAGCCCTCTCCGGGATCTTCTGCGAGCGCAGCGGGGTGGTCAACATCGCCATCGAGGGGATGATGCTCACCGCGGCCTTCACCGGCTTCACAGCTTCCCTTTACATCTACGATGCCGGCGCGCCCGGCATGGTGGCGCTGCTCCTGGGCGTGCTGGTGGCCATCCTGAGCGGGGCGCTCCTGGGCCTGCTCCATGCCGTCCTCTCGATCACGTATAAGACCGATCAGATCATCAGCGGGACGGTGATCAACATCCTGGCGGTGGGGATCACCGGCTACCTGAACCGCCAGCTGTTCTTCGGCGGTCAGATGCCCCATTCCCCCGGCGTGCTCCCCCGTATCTCCCTCCCGGTGCTCTCGGAGCTCCCCCTGGTGGGGAGCATCTTCAGCCAGCAACCCATCACCTGGCTGGCCCCCCTCCTGGTCCTGGCGGTCCACATCCTGCTTTTCCATACTGTCTGGGGGCTGCGCACCCGGGCGGTGGGGGAGCATCCCCGGGGGGCGGACACCCTGGGCATCGATGTGATCCGCATGCGCTATATCAATGTGATTCTGGGTGGGGCGATGGCCGGGCTGGCGGGGGCCTACTTCACCCTGGAGTCGGTGCCGGCCTTCGAGCCGTTGATGACCAACGGCCGGGGCTTCATCTCCCTGGCGGCGATGATCTTCGGGAACTGGACCCCCTTCGGGGCGTGGGCGGCCACGCTGCTGTTCGGGGCGGCCCAGGCCCTGCAGGCCAACGCCCAGCAGTTCGAGCTCCCCGCTCCCTCCCAGTTCGTGGGGATGGTGCCCTACGTGATGACCATGCTGGTGCTCACCGGCATCGTCGGCCGCACCATCCCGCCGGCGGCGGACGGACAGCCCTATGAGCGCGAGGCGTTGCCGCCTCGCCGTCGGACTCAGCGCCCGGCGGCCCTGCCCTTCTCCGCCGATGGGGAGATCCTTCAGGCGGTAGGGATCGTCAAGCGGTTCCCTGGGGTGGTGGCCAACGACCACGTGAACTTCTCCCTGCGCCGGGGCGAGATCCACGCCATCCTGGGGGAGAACGGGGCCGGCAAGACCACCCTGATGAACATCCTCTACGGCCTGTATCATCCGGACGAAGGCGAGATCTACGTGAAGGGGCAGCCGGTGGAGCTGCGCCGGCCGAACGACGCCATCCGCCTGGGGATCGGGATGGTCCACCAGCACTTCATGCTGGTGCCGGTGTTCACCGTGGCCGAGAACATCATCCTGGGCCAGGAGATCCGCCGCGGCCCCTTCCTGGACCTGCGCCGGGCGGTTCAGGAGGTGCGGGAGCTCTCCCGCCGCTACGGCCTGGAGGTGGACCCGGAGGCCCTGGTGAAGGACCTGCCGGTGGGCGTCCAGCAACGGGTGGAGATCCTCAAGGCCCTTTACCGCAACGCCGACATCCTGATCCTGGATGAGCCCACGGCGGTGCTGACGCCCCAGGAGACCGAGGAGCTGTTCCGGGTCATGCGCCACCTGCAGCGGCAGGGGGTCTCCATCATCTTCATCACCCACAAACTGAAAGAAGTGCTGGCGGTGGCGGACCGCATCACTGTGCTCCGGAACGGGCGGGTGGTGGGCGTGCTGACGCCGGAGGAGGCGGACGAGGCCCATCTGGCCGCGATGATGGTCGGGCGCGAGGTGATGCTGACGGTGGAGAAAGCCCCCGCGCGGCCCGGGGAGGAGGTCCTGCGGGTGGAGGATCTGCGGGTGCGGGACGACCGGGGGGCGCTGGCGGTGGATGGGGTGAGCTTTTCCGTGCGCGCCGGCGAGATCCTGGGGATCGCGGGGGTGCAGGGGAACGGACAGACCGAGCTGATCGAGGCTCTGGTGGGGTTGCGCCCCGTCGCCGGCGGCCGGGTGTTCCTGCTTGGGGAGGAGGTGACCGGCCGTCCGCCCCGGGCCCTGATCGACCGCGGGATGGCGCACATCCCGGAGGATCGGCAGAAGCACGGCCTGGTGCTGCCTTACTCCGTCGCGGACAACCTGGTTCTGAACGCTTATGACCGCCCGCCCTTCGCCCGGGGCCTCCAGCGGCAGCCCCAGGCGATCCTGGAGCACGCTCGCCGTCTCATCGCCCTCTATGACATTCGAACCCCGAGCCCCTACACGCCTGCCCGCAACCTCTCCGGCGGCAACCAGCAGAAGGTGATCGCTGCCCGGGAGCTGTCCCGGCCCATCCGGCTGCTGGTGGCCAACCAGCCCACCCGGGGGCTCGACGTGGGGGCCACCGAATACATCCATCGCAAGATCGTGGAGATGCGGGATCAGGGGGTGGCCGTGCTCCTGGTCTCCACGGAGCTGGACGAGATCTTCTCCCTATCCGATCGGATCGCGGTGATGTATCGGGGGCGCATCGTGGCCGTCCTGGAGGCGGCGGAGGCCACGCTGCAGCAGGTGGGCCTGCTGATGGCCGGGGTGCTCCCGGCCCCCGCGCGGACGGACGGGGAACGCCCCGCCGCCCGAACCCTCGCCGGATGAGCGAGGGCGCGCATCGATGTTCGATCCCGGCAGGAGGCGGAGATGAAGCGGATCTGCGTGATCGGAGCCGGCTACGTGGGATTGACCACCGCGGCTTGTCTGGCGGACCTGGGCAATCGGGTGGCGTGCGTGGATATCAATGAAGAAAAGATCGCCATGCTGCAGGAAGGCCGGCTCCCCATCTTCGAGCCGGGGCTTGAGGAGATCGTCCGCCGCAATATGAAGGCGGGCCGCCTTTCCTTCACGACCTCATATGAGGAAGGCATTAACGGCCTGCCTGCGGAGTTCGTCTTCATCGCCGTGGGGACTCCTGAAGGAGTGGACGGGGAGGCGGATCTCCGATATGTGCGCATGGCCGCGGAGCGCATCGGGGAGGTGATGGACCATCCCCTCGTCATCGTCAACAAGAGCACGGTGCCGGTGGGGACCGGAGATTGGGTGGCGGACATCGTGCGCAGCCGCCAGCGCCGGCCCATTCCCTTCTGGGTGGTCTCCAACCCCGAGTTCCTGCGGGAGGGATCGGCGGTTTACGACTTCATGAACCCCGATCGCATCGTCCTGGGCTCGCTGGATCGGGAGGCGGCGGAGAAGGTGGCCCAGCTGTATCTGCCCCTGCGCAGCACCATCATGATCACCGATCTGCGCACGGCGGAGATGATCAAATACGCCTCCAACGCCTTCCTGGCCACCAAGATCTCCTTCATCAATGAGATCGCCAACATCTGCGAGGCCCTGGGGGCCGATGTGAAGGAGGTGGCGGCCGGCATGGGCTACGACAAGCGCATCGGCCGCGCCTTCCTGGACGCGGGGGTAGGGTGGGGTGGGTCGTGTTTCCACGGTGATACCATCGTTTATGCCATGACTACACAAGGACTCCACGTTACTTCTATACGAGATCTGTTCTACTCCTGGGGAGGGCCCCATGCGATCGTGGTGTATCCCGAGCAGCTCTGGACACTGACTTTCGATCCAGAACAAGCTCAAATTGTTCCAACGCGCGTTCAAGCGCTCACCCGCCGGCCTTACCAAGGGCAGATGGTGGAGATCTATGCCCGCATGGGCCGGCGGATTGTACTTACTGCCGATCATCCGGTGATCCGATATCGTGAAGCCGAAGGGATCTTTGAAGTTGTTCCCGCGGCGCAAGTGCAACCTGGGGATCGCATCCCCTTGCCCTTGGTTTATGATTGGACTCTTCCGATCGACGAATCAGAGGAGATGGATCTCCTAACAGCCCTTATCGATGCGCCCATCGCCCCTCAGGTCAAGGTCCGCGCCCTGGGCGGAAAGTTTTCCGAACAATACGATTTTATAAAGAAAATAATATCCAGCAAGGATTATCGTCTTTTATACGAAATTTATCGGAAAAATTATATGCCATTGCGATTGTTTGCTCGAATTAACCAGTATATAAGCACCCCAGCAACTCAGATTGATTGTTTTACAAATCGCGGGCGATCCTCCACAACCTGTCCTGGGGCATTCCGGCTGGATGAAAATTTTGCCCGGCTTATCGGATATTATCTCGCAGAGGGATGGATTTCCCTGGAGCCTGGAAGGTATAACTCGACTCGAGAACGGATAGGGTTCAGTTTTGGAATTCACGAGAGCGATCTGATTCAAGATCTTCATAATCTGCTCGATTATTACCGAATTCGATACAAATCGTCAAGGCAGGAAGGTGCTTTGGTTACTTTGATCTCATCTCGTATTTTGGCATATTTGATCCGAGATGTTCTTCAGTGCGGAACAAATTCTTACACAAAATCAATACCTCCTCAGGCTTTTGGGTGGTCTCGTTTGTTGCGAATTGCCCTGCTTCGCGGACTATTTAGCGGAGATGGTAGCATCACGCTGTTAAATCAAAAACGACATGTTAACTTCGAGTTTGCAACAGTTAGCCCTAAACTTGCCTACGGTGTGCTTCTAATGCTTCAATCCTTGGGGAAGGCATATGTGATTCGCGTGAACGAGTTCGATCAAATCGTCCGGATTCGGGACATGCTCAGCACCTCTCAATGGCAAGAGGCCGAGGCCATCCTGGCCGGATATCAGCGTCGAATCGCCCCATTAGGATACCGAAATCATGAAGGATTTGCGACAGTTGAGGTCGTTTCGGTGCAAAAATATGAGACTAATGATTCCGTTTTTAGCATGGAAACTGAACATGGAACGCTGATTGCTGGGCCCGGTATTTGGATCCATAACTGTTTCCCCAAGGACGTCAAGGCCCTCATTCACATGGCGGTTGTCCACGGGTGTCATCCGCAGCTGTTGCAGGCGGTGGTGGAGATCAACCGGGATCAGCGGCGGCGAGTGGTGTGGAAGCTGAAGGAGATCCTGGAGGATCTGCGGGGCATGGTGATCGGGCTGCTGGGGCTGGCCTTCAAGCCGAACACCGATGACATCCGGGAGGCCCCGGCCCTGGAGATCGCGGGGCTGCTCCTCCAGGAGGGGGCTGTCGTGCGGGCCTATGATCCGGTCGCCATGCCCAACGCCGCGCGGGTCCTGCCCCAGGTGATCATGTGCGCGGATCCTTATGAGCTGGCTGCGGGCGCCGACGCCCTGGTGGTGGTGACGGACTGGAACGAGTTCAAGCATCTGGATCTCCCACGCATCAAGCAGCTCATGCGGCGGCCGGTGATCATCGACGGCCGCAACATCTACGAGCCGGAGATGATGCGCGAGCTGGGCTTCATTTACCGGGGGATCGGTCGGGGTTATAACGCGACGCATGGTAAAGAGATCGGATAGAGCCTTCCAGCCGCGATCCGCGTCTTCCCGGCCGGGCAGAGCGCCACGTCGCCGCAGGACTGCTATGGATCGCAGAGGATCTCCACACCTAATTATGGGGAGTCAGGTGGAAACATCTCGCTCAACGTGACCAGCCGGAAGCGGGCCGCCAGCTCCGGCAGCGCCCGGCGGACTCCCGCCACGTTCGACGTGCTGATGTGCAGCAGGACGATCTCCCCACCCCGCACCCGCTCCCGCAGGAAGGCTGCCACCCGCTCCGGATCCCGGATCCCCACCCGCTCCAGCGACCAATAGACATCCAGGGTCCAGAGGGCCACCCGCATCCCTCGCCCTCGCACGGCCTCCAGGATCTCCGGGTCGGCCTCCACCGTAAAACCCGCCATCCCGGGCGGACGAAACCAGCGAGTGGGATATGGCCCGCCCAGGGCCTCCTCCACCGCTCGCTGCCAGCCGTCGATCTCGGCGTCGATCACCCTCCGATCCGGACGCGGGGTCAGCATCCGGTGATGCAGCGTGTGGTTGCCCAGCTCGTGCCCTCCCGCCACCAGGCGCCGGGCCAGCTCCGGATGAGCCCGGAACACCCGGCCCACACAGAAGAAAGTGGCCCGAGCGCCCACCGCCTCCAGATCCTGAAGAAGCGGCTCCACCAGATCCGGAAGGAAGCAATCATCGAAGGTCAAAGCCACCATCGGGGCGGATCCCCGGCAGACCACGCCGGGCGTCGCACAGGGGGGCGGCCCTCTCCGCCGGCGGGGTCTGGGCGCCTCTTTTCGGGCTTCCCGAAGGGACCGACGCAGGGCCTGAGGATCCTCATCCGAGGGGGATCCGCGGGGAGGCGGGGCTGGCTCCGGCCAGCGGGCCCCGAGGAGGAGCAGCAGAAGCAGAACGCTCTTCCGGAAGATCGCAGGGGATCTCTCAGGAGAACGCAGAGGCCGCGCGGCTGCGGGACCTCCTCGCACGTCCATGGCCGGATCCCTCCCCATCGCCGGATGCCATCATGATCATACGGGACCCGAGCGCTCTCCAAAATCTCCCGGAGCCCCGGTTCACAGCCGAACCAGACGGTCCACAGCCATCATCACGAAGAACATGAAAAGATAGGCGTTGGAAGCGTGATAGAGCCGGCGGGCATGGGCCTTGGAGGGATCCCGCCAAAGGCGAAGGGCCAGCCCCAACAGCCAGGCGTTCAACAGGAGGGACCCGGCCAGATACAGCCGACCCATGGCCCCCATCAGGAAAGGCGCGAGGCCGAGAGCCGCCAAGATCCCCGTGTAGATCAGCGCCTGGAGGGCCGCCGGGCGGGCGCCGGTGACCACCGGCAGCATCGGGATCCCCGCCTCCCGGTAATCCCGCTCGGTGAGAATGGCGAAGGCCCAGGTATGGGGCGGCGTCCAGAAGAAGATCAACGCGAAAAGGAAAAGGGCCATGGGATCCACGCGGCCGGTGATCGCGGCCCAGCCCACCAGCGGCGCGAACCCTCCCGCCGCCCCGCCGATCACGATGTTCTGGGGGCTCCAGCGCTTGAGGATCATCGTGTAGATCCCCACATACCAGATCCAGCCGGCCAGGGCCAGCCCCGCCGCCGTGGCGTTGACGAAGGTCCACAACAGGAGCAACCCAAGGGCAGAGAAAAGCAAGGCCACCACCGCGGCCTCCCGCCGGCCGATGCGCCCGGCCGGGATCGGGCGCCGGGCGGTGCGGTGCATCCGCTGGTCCAGGTCCGCATCCCACACGTTGTTCATGGCGTTGGCCCCACCGGAGACCAGGAACCCTCCCAGCAGGGTGTAGATGAAGGTGAGGATGGGGGGCAATCCGCCCTGGGCGATCAGCATCGCCCCGGCCGTGGTCACCAGCAGCAGGGCCACGATCCCCGGCTTGGTGAGGGTGAAATAAGGCTCCCAGAGGTGACGCAACCGCACCGCCTCCTGAAGGGCCGGCTCGGCCCACTGGGCCTCCCCCAGCGCCCACACCCAGGCGATGACGACCGCCGCCCAAATCGCTGTCGCCAGCCCGAGGTGCAGCGTGTTCAGCAGAGCGGGGAACCCCATCCACAGGTTGATGGCCCCCAGTCCGATCTGAATCAGATAGAGCACGCAGGCCGCGATCATCCAGCGGAAGATCCCACGGGGGATCCCGGGCCAGGCAGCCAGGCGGACCGCAAGCCATATCAGCGCGACCCCCACACCCAGGGCGACCAGCCGGTGGAGCATGTGGACCCGGCCGAGCAGATCCCCGGGCCAGATCGTCCAGCCTTCACAGAAGGGCCAGGAGGAACACGCCCAGGAGGCGCCGCTCCCCGTCACCGTGGCCCCCACCAGCGTCAGGGCAAACAACGCCAGTCCGACCATCCCAATGGCGCGCACCGCTGCGGCCGCAGGCTGGATCGCCGCGAGATCGCGATGGGGAGGACGCGCCGCCCAGGGGGCGAAGGCGCGAGTGGCGGCCACGAGGGTGAGGGCGAGGATGCTGAGGGCCATGGCCAGGTGCACGGCCACGATGGTGGGGGGAAGCTCCAGGATCACCGTCAGCCCGCCCAGAAGGGCCTGACCGAAAACCAGCCCCAGGGCCCAGAAGAGAGGCCGATACAGGGCCGGCTGGCGCTCCCGCCGCCAGGCGAGGAGCGCGGAGAGGAAAAGCAGCGGCGTGGCGCTGGCGGCCAGCAACCGGTGGATCCACTCCAACCACGCGGCGAGGTCCTCCATCGGGGGGAAGAGCCGGCCGTGGCACAGCGGCCAGTCCGGGCAACCGAGGCCGGATCCTGTGCTGCGCACCAGGGCGCCCCAAGCCGTCAGCAGGCCGATGACCAGGGCCGTGAGGACCAGCAACCCGCGCAAGCCCTTGCTGCTTTTCCCGTTCGCCATCCGAGGCCTCCGCACACATCCGGCCGGCGTGGGCCGGGATCTGTTCGGATGTTGAGGACAATGCTCATCCTCAATGGTAGCCGGAGACCTACCGCCCCCCCAAATCCGCGCATCCTGGATTATGAACCCTGGGCTCCACTTTCACGGGATGCGAAAGGAACATGTCGCTCCTGGTGGGAGGGGCTTTCACCCCGAACCCCAGTCTTTGATGACGTAAGGGTCGCGGCGGAAGCCGCTCCTACAAAAAGGTGCCGAAATGAATTTCGGCTTACGCAGGAGGGGTTTCGCCCGAACCCCGGTCTTCGATGGCGCAAGCGTTCGCGGCGGAAGCCGCTCCTACCGACAAGGGAGGATCAGCGGGAAAGGCCGGTGGAGCCCCGGAGGCGGCGGAGGCCGCGTCGGTGACGCCAGCGCCACCAGACCCCCACCGGATACCCGCACATCTTCGCGATGTCCCCCCAGACCCGGATCAGCGGCACCCACCCCAGCATCCGGATCCGATCCTCCCAAGGGTAGCCCTCCCAGAGCCGGAAAAGCCTCCGGTAGGGGGTTCGCAGATACAGCGCGCCCCCGAGGAGATACCCCAGGGCGAACACTGGATGCACCCCCAGGCTGAGCCCGGCCAGCAACGGGACCAGACCCAGATAGGTGCCGTAGCGGATGGCATGGCGCAGCCGCCACAGGTCCGCCTTCCCATCCCCCCGCGCATATCGGTAATACTGCAAAAAGAAGGCCCGCAGGGTCGGCCGGGGGCGGAAATAAACCACCGCCTCGGGGACGAAGGCGAAGGGACCGAAGCGCTCATAGAGGGCGAAGTCGAAGATCAGATCCTCGCAGTAATCCAGCCACTCGGGGTAGCCGCCCACCGCCTCCCAGGCGGACTTCCGGAAGGCCACGGAACGGCTGGAGGGCCAGAACCGCTCGGGCCGGATGTCCCGCAGCTCGGGCAGCACCGTGGCCGCCATGGCCACCTCAAAAGGCGTTCGGGGATCCGGCAGGAAGAAGCCAGCCGCGACCATGGTCTCCGGCCGCTCCCGGAAGGGGCGGAGCAGGTGACGCAGCCAGTCCGGATGCAGGCGCACCCCGGCATCGGTCACGGCGATGATCTCCCCCCGGGCAGCGGCAATCGCCCGGTTGCGCCCCTGGGCGATGTTGGCCCCCGGGGCCTCGATCACCCGCAGGGGCAGCCGCCGCTCCGCCCGCAGGCGCTCCAGAGTTCCATCCGTGGACCCTCCATCGGCGATGACCACCTCGTCGGGCGGATGGGATTGCGCCGCCAGGGAATCCAGGAGCTCCTGGATGGAAGCGACCTCGTTTTTGACCGTGGCGATCACGGAGACCACCGCCATGGACGACAACCCCACGGCCTTTCGTTCAGCGGACGGCTGCTTCCAGCGAGGCGGAAGCCTGGAGGGCGGTGAGGCCTTCCCGGATGGTGGCCAGCATCCGGCCGCGCACAGCCCGGACGGCAGCGTGAATCGCGTTTTTGACGGCTTTGGCGTCGGAGCGACCGTGCCCGATCACCACCACCCCATCCACGCCCAGGAGGGGCGCCCCGCCATACTCCCGGTAATCCAGGCGGCGGAGGATCGCCCGAAGGCTGGGGAGCAACAGCAGCAGGCCGGGGGCGGCCAGAAGCAGCCCCGGCAACGCCATCGCCAGCCCCGCGCGGTCCAGGGCGCCGTCGGTCAGCTGGGCCTTGAGGAAACGAACCAGGAAGGCGACGAACCCCTCCGTGTGTTTGACCACGACGTTACCGGTGAAGCCGTCCGTCACCACCACATCGGCCGCTCCCCGGGGGATGTCCTTCCCCTCGACGTTGCCGATGAAGTTCAGCCCGCTGGCCTCCAGACGGCGGTAGGCTTCCCGGACCAGGATGGAGCCCTTGCCCGGCTCCTCCCCGTTGGAGAGGATCCCCACCCGGGGGCGGGGCCACCCCAGCACCCGCTCGGCGTAGACCACGCCCATCATGGCGAACTGCACCAGGTGCTCCGGCTTCGGATCGGTGTTCGCGCCGATGTCGAGCAGCAAGCAGTGCCCCCGGAGGGTGGGATACAGGGTGGCCAGCGCCGGCCGGTCGATGCCGGGGATCCGTCCCAGGTGGAAGAGGGCCGCCGCCATCACCGCCCCCGTGTTCCCCATCGAGACGAAGGCGTCCGCCTCCCCGGCGCGCACCAGCCGCATCCCCACCACCATGGAGGAGTCCCGTTTCGCTTTCACGGCGATGGTGTGTTCATGCATCTCCACAACCTGGGAGGCGTGGACGATGGAGAGCGGGAGGCCAGCCGCATGGCGGCCCAGCGTCGCCCGGAGGCGGTCCTCCGGGCCGACCAGGAGGATGTGGAGATCCGGGATCTCCCGCAGCGCCCGCAGGGCGCCTTCCACCGGGACGCGGGGGGCGTGATCGCCCCCCATGGCATCCAGCGCGATCCGCACGGTCATGGTTGGAGGCTACCTCCCTTATCCCAGGCCTTCCAGAAGTTGCTCCACAGCGGTGGAGAAATCGATCTCCCGGCGCATGAGCTGATCCACCAGCCCATCCAGGCGGGCGCGGCCCACCCGCTGGGCGATGCGAGCCCATAACCGTTCGCGGACTCGGGCGGCCAGCTCCTCCGCCACCCGCCGCCGGCGTCGGGCCTCCCCTTCCCCGCTCTGCTCCAGATACGTTCGATGGCGCTCGATCGCCTCCACCAGCTCGGGGATCCCCTGGCCGGAGAGGGCAACGGTCTGCAGGATCGGAGGGGTCCAGCCCTCCGTGGCCGGCTCCACCCGCTGGATGGCCATCGTCTGTCCGTGGTGACGGATGACAGCGGGCTGGCCCAGGGAGAGCATCGAGCGCAGGATATGCAGGGTGGCGGCCGCGCCTTCCCGATCCGCCTTGTTGACCACCAGGATGTCCGCGATCTCCAGGATGCCCGCTTTGATCGCCTGGATGTCATCCCCCAGGCCGGGAGCCTGCACCACGATCACCGTGTCAGCCGCGCGGGCGATGTCCACTTCCACCTGGCCTGCCCCTACCGTCTCCACCAGGATCCGCTGAAAGCCCACGGCGTCCAGGGCCCGGAGGACCTCCTGGGTCGCCCGGGCCAGCCCGCCCAGGCTGCCCCGGGTGGCCATGCTCCGGATGAAAACCCCCGGATCCATCGCCACATCCTGCATCCGGATGCGGTCCCCGAGCAGGGCGCCGCCGGTAAAGGGGCTGGTGGGGTCCACGGCGATGATCCCCACCGTCTCTCCCCGTTCCCGATAGGCCCGGGCCAGGGCGTTCACCAGCGTGCTCTTCCCGGAGCCAGGGGGGCCGGTGATCCCGATCACATAGGCGTTCCCGGTGTAAGGGAAAAGATGGGCGCTCAGCCGGGCCGCCGCCTCCCCGCCTTCCTCCAGCAGGGAGAGCATCCGCGCCAGCGCCCGGCGGTCCCCCGCCCGGGCGCGTTCGAAGAGAGCGATCGGATCTCCCATGGAAGGCTTCGCTCCTGCTCAGGGTGCCACCGGCTCTCCGGCCGCCTTCAGATCCTCTGGCCGGATGCCGAAGTGATCGCAGATGAACCGCACGATGGCCTCGGTGCTGGTCCCCGGCCCGAATACCTCGTGGATGCCGGCGGCCTTGAGGGCCGGCACATCTTCCTCCGGGATGATGCCCCCGGCGATGACCAGCACATCGTCCAGGCCGCGCTTGCGGAGCTCTTCCACCACACGGGGGAGCAACGTCATATGGGCGCCGGAGAGGATCGAGAGGCCGACCACATCCACGTCCTCCTGCAGGGCGGCCTCGGCGATCATCTCGGGGGTCTGGCGCAACCCGGTGTAAATGACCTCGAACCCTGCGTCCCGGAGGGCCCGGGCGACCACCTTGGCCCCCCGATCATGCCCGTCCAGCCCCGGCTTGGCGATCAACACGCGGATCTTACGTCCCATGGTCCGCCTCGCCCGATGGGATGGATCCCCATTTCCATTGTAACGCAAGGGGGAGCCGGGAGTTCACCGCTACGGGGCAAGCCAGACCCCGTGGGGCCCGGAGGAGGGGAGAGGATGGGCGATGAGGATCAGGCGGTGGGAGTTGCTCCACGGCGGCCAGCAGGTGACGAGGGTCAGCCGCTCCTCGGTCGTCGCCTGGATCCAGCGGGCGTTGGACTCCCGGACCGCGAGCGGCTGGTCCCGCTCCGGGAGGATGCGGCGTTCGACGATCTCATATTCTCGCGCGCCGCCGACCGCATCGATCCGGATGCGCGCCCCGAGGGGAAGATCGACCAGATGGCGGAAGACCGCGCCGGCGATGTTGTGGTGCCCGTTGAGCACCAGGTTCCCGATCTCCCCGACCCGGGCCGAGGTCGGGATCCAGCCGGCCGCCGGCGCGTCGGGGGCGAGCCATTCCCGGTAGCGGCGCCCCGCTATAAGGACGATGCGCGACGGCGCAACCCGCACGGGCGCGTCCAGGCCGATGGCGGGGACCGTGATCCGCAAGGGAACTCCACGGGCCGGCGTCTCCGGAGGCGAAAACGTCGGCGCTTGGGGCCACGCTGTCCACCAGGACAAGGACATCGGAGATGGAGCGGGCCCGACCTCCGACGCCGGCACGCCGGCAAGCGGTGCGGATCCCTCCTGGCTCGCCTTCGCCATCCCCGGCAGCACCCCCGAGCAACACGGATCCCGGACGGAGCCGGGCAACGGCCCGAGGATCAGCGTCAGCGCCAGGGCCCATGCTCCCCACTCCCGGCCGGGCATCCGGCATCCTCCCCGGTGGCCGGATGAAGCGCCTATCGCCGGGCCCACGAGCGAGAGCGCAACCCAAGGATCAGGAGGCCGCCGGCGATCCCCAGGACGATGGCCGTCGGAACCGAGCGGGAAGACTCCCCGGATCCCCCGGTGGGCCCCAGCAGCTCCCCATCCAGCGGCTCCGTGGGGCGCGGGGTGGGGGAAAGCGGCATGGGCAAGGGAGGGACAGCCGTGGCGGGAACCGGGGCGGTGGGCGTTGGGGTTCCGATGGAGGGCATCGGAGGCGTCGGTGTGGGCGGGGCGGGTGTCGATGTGGGCGTTCCGGTGGGAGGCGCCATGGGCGTTGCGGTGGCCGTGGGCGTGGGGGAGGGAGCGGGTTGCCCGGCGAGGCAGAAGATATCCCATGGGTGGCCGGGACCGATCACCCCCAGGAGGTTCGTCCCGGCCCGGGCGTCGGCTTCGGTGGGGTAGACCTCCAGGGCCAGATCCACGTGCATCTCGAAGAACCCGGTGGGCCAGGTTTCCCAGGCCGGGTAGATCACCTGCAGCGTATAGTCTCCGCCCTGAAGGACCTCCCAGCGCTGGGCCATCTGGCGGCCCCCGCCGTTGGGGATCACGAAGTCCAGCTGCACGAAGCCGCGGAGCCAGCGGCTGCCCACGTTGCTCACAGCGATCGTATCGAAATCCGAGCCGTTCGGGCAGAGGGCATGGGTTTGGGGGACCGCCAGAGCGATGTCGCGGATCTCGGGATTGCCGTCATGGTCCGCCCGGGCCTGCAAGGCTCCCCCGCCCAGGGCGAGAAACGCAAGCAAGAGCGAGAGGATCCCGCGCGCCGGCCCTCGGAAGCCCCAGAGCGCCCGAGCCCATCGGTGTGGATGACGCATAAATCACCTCCAAGTGTCGGGAATCAAGAGGCCCGGCCAGAGACTGTCCCATCCGGTCAGGCGCTTGGCCATCCCCAGAGGGCCAAGAGGTTACGAAGCAGGATATCCCCCGGAGCGTTCTCCCGGCCCTGGAGCTAACATCCCTGGATCCCCCGGACCGAGGGCCGCATGCGGATCGATGCTGAAGGTGCCAAGGGGTAACCCTATTTGAGGATAAGAAAAAGGGGTTGGAAAAAAGTAGAGAATTTGTTATCTACAGGATCCGTCGATCGGGCTGAAGCTCAGTCAGGACAGCGTCCTCCGATCATGGGATCCAGCGGGGTTTCTGATCCACGGGCAACACCCGGATCACGAACCGAATGCGCTGGGATCCCGATTCGCCCGCTATCTCCCAGCACCCAGGGGTGGGGAAAATCAGGATGCTCACCTGATATGGATATGCTGAACGGCTTGTAGGAATAGTGATCGTTGCCGGTGGGCTGGGTCCGTCCAGGTGCTGGGCGCGGATTTGAAGGGTCCGTTCGATCCCTTTGAACCACAGCACTTTATGCTCGATGGTGGCATACCATTTCCCCAGGTAAGGGGGGGCGAGTCCGGCCCACAAGGTGCCTTCGGGCTCGGTCAGCTCTCAGCGCTCCTGAGGCGAGATGGGACGTCGGAACAATCGGATCCAGCTCGGCAGCTCCAGGAGTCACAGCCCTCCAACCAGCAAAAGGGCTGCCAGGGCCGCGGCGGCGCCCGCCCGCGCGATGGAAAGATCGGGATATGCGGGGTGGAGCAGACGGGCGACGAGAGCCGCAAGCGCCAGCAGGACCAGGCGGGCCAGGGTGTGGTAGGAGATCGTCTCGCTGGCGGACCCGAAGCACCCGCAGGGGATCTGCCGCCCGCGGCGCAGGTTAACGGCTACCGCGATCAGGAAAAGGCCGAGCAAGATGACTGTGGCATCCCATGCGAGAGCCCCTCCCCATCCTGTGAGGAGGGCGAGGGCGAGGACCGGCTCGGCCAAGAGCAGCCCTCCTGCCGCTATGGGCGCGATCCCCGGCGGCAGCAGCGCGTAGGCTCGGACGGCTTCGACAAAGCGTCGGGGGACGCGCGCTTTCGCCACGAAGGCCCTCAGGAACACCCCTCCCAGGACGAGCCGCAACGCCCCCGAGAGATCCGCCGGCAACTCCCCCGATAGATCAGAACAAGTGGCGAGGGCCTCCACGGGACAGCGTGCACGCTCCTGTTCAAGGGAGGAGCGCAGGTGCCGTACCGCCCGGACACCCCGCTCGTGCAAAATCTCCTCCATCACCCGCTCCCCCTCCGCAGAAACCGCATACCAGAAGCCATCATAGTTCGTCGTCACCGACAGCCCCTCTGCCCACACCACCCCCGGCCGGCCCCCTCGCGGCGGGTAATAGATCAACCGATTCCATGCGATCCACCCCCTCGCCGGATCCCTCACATAGCGGGTGATCACATAGCCCGGCCCCGGATCGGAAGGGGGATCCACCCGCTGTGAGATATCCTCAAACTGAAAGAAGCCGAAGGCCTGCAACCGCCGGGGATCCGTGATCTCCACCTCGCCCGACAGCCCCGGCCCTTGAACGATGACTTTGTCCGGTGGTCCCTTCGCGAACGCCGAACGGGAGAGCCCTATGACCAGAAGCGCCAGAAACACCCCAATCCCCACCCACCGGATCCTCCCCATCTCCCTAACCTCCAATCTTTTTATAATTCTAAGGATGTTCGTCCGTAGAAAATCACATAAGATGCATATACATGCTGACATACCGGGTAACATGGCGCGTTTATTTTCAAACACTCGCAACACATATAATGGAATCCTGCAGAATCGGTGCAATACCAACACCATTTCCCGGCAACGGTTGGGGAGGGACAACCGTCCGGGCATGGCGAAGTCCCGGGAGGGTGGCACAGATTGCAACAACCATACTGGTAATACTCATGTTGCTGAACAAACAAACCTATCATGGATGCCAGAAAAGCGGCGCCCAATTGGCCAAGAAACTGCCGTCGAGTAATCGTTCGGCCCACTGCCTCGACAAGTTTCTCTGCGAACATGAGGGTTCCCCCTAAGGGCGGGTTTCCAAAAGCACGAGCCCGAGGATCATCAGGCCCAGCCCCAGCCGGTGCAGACGCTGAAACAGCGAGCGTTGCTGCGCCAGGGCATCCATCACCGTCGGGGTGGCCATCGGGCCGGGAAACAGCTGCGGCGACGCCCACACCAGAGCCGCCCGTCCCCACCAGTAGGTCAGAAACAACCCCGCCCCCCGCGCCGGCTGGCCCAACAGGAAGGCGATCCCCACCGGCCCCCAGTAGCCGGTGAAGGTGATCCAAGTGGTGAAAGCCAGCCCCAGATCCAGCCCCCATAGCACGGCCGCCACCTCCGCTGGAAACACCTTCGCCCATAGATCGCGGGTCTGCCTTCGCCATTGCGGAAGGGGGAACCGCCACCGCCCCATCGAACGCATGAGCAGGGCCAACAGCCACACCGCCCCCACCACGCTCCAGAACGGGTGGGTTCCCGCCCCCAGGGCCTGCCCGATCGCTCCCAAGAGAAGTCCCACCGGGGCGCTGCTCAGACTCCCGGCCAGCGTATAGAGCCCAACCTGGGCCGCCCATCGCCAGCGACGCCCGGCCACCTTCCCGAGGGGCCCCAGAGCGCCCACCAGCGATAGGCCTCAGGGTCCTACCCCCTGGGTCCACCCGAGCCAGAAAGCCGCGCTGAGGAGAAGCCCCGCCGGCTCAAGGACAGAGCCCAGGGATCCGATGATCAGCGCCAGCAACGGAACCCCCCAAATCACCCGCCGAACCCGACCGGCTTTTACCTCCAGCACGCCGGAGGAGCTCCTCACCATCCCGCTCACCTCCTCGAAATGCGCTCATCCGCCCAGAAAGCTGGGGCCAGCCGATTGCCCCAAGACTCTTTCCGCTGCGCCCTTTAGTGCCTCTCTCCCTCCACCACGCGGCGCAGGTCCGCACATCCCAGCCGCAATCCCCACTGGAGCACCCGGTAGCGGAAGTTCCCCTCCTCCCAGAGCAGGGCGGTGGCGTCCTCCTGGGGGCTCTGGATACAGCGGGCGGGCTGGCCGCGGACGAGCAGGCGCTCTACCGGACCGATTGGATTGGACGGCCCGCCCTGCCATCCCCGCCGGGCCGTCTCCACCACCAGCGCTCCATACCCCCAGGAGAAAACAGGGACCTCTTCCCACTCCCCTTCCCGGCTCCAGACGCCCCCTTCCCATCCCCACCAAATCCGCTCCCGACCCTCCACCAAAGGACGAAAGACCTCGCGCAGGGCGTCTGGATAATCCTCCACCTCGATGTCCTGGAGGTTCAAACCCGGCGGAAGCCACGCCACCCGCAAGGTGGGGAAAGGCGGGCGAAGGAGAAGGACCACAAACCGGAGCTGGGCCTGGCCCTGAGGGCCCGAGAGGCGGCCGAGGATCTCCCAGCACCCCTCGCCCGGGAAGTGAAGGACGCCGATCTGAAGGCCACGGGTGCCGTAGCCCGGAAGGTCGAAATTCCCGACGGCGGGAGGGGCAGGGGCATCCAGACGGCGGCCCGTGACCTCCAGACGGCCGTGGATGCCGCGGAACCAGCCGGTCTTCCAGTCCAGGGACCCATCGGGATTCCATTGATCAGGAGCAGGAAGGATCTTGCCTCCCGTCCCGTTCAGCCATGTCCAGAGGACCCCGTTGCCATGCCCATGAGGCGTGGGGGCCCCCACACGAATGGGAGAGGGCGGATTGCGGCCATTCGGCGGGGTAACCGGACATGCCCGGATGGCGGCAGGAGTCAGAGGTGGAAAAGAGGAAGGAGCCGGTGAGGGGAGCCCGGCTGGCGAGGAAGCGGAGCGCTGGGCGATGGGCACGCAGCTCCCCGCCAGAACGCTAGCCAAAAGGAGTAGGCATCGCGAGCTCATCTTCATCCCCCCAGAGCGGGCTCCGGCTCATAGCCGGTTCGTTCGTACCATGAGGCGAACACCTTGCTGCAATCATTGCAGGATGCATAGGCTTCCATGGCCTCACAACACTTATATGTGCGGGACCCATAATCACAGAACCAGCACCACTTTGTTCGGTAAGGATGGGAGCCGCCGGCACAATCGGGCAAGTTCAGCGGACCTCCAGGGGGGCGACAGAGATGACAGCAAGCCACATCGTAGGCTTCGGCGAACGAAACCCGCATCATCGCCATCGCCGCTCCCAAAGCAGCCGCCCCCAGCCGGGCCAGGAACTGGCGGCGGGTGATCGCCTGTCCTGCGGTCTCCACCAGCGCTTCCTGAAACCTCATGGCTTGCCTCCAGGGGAAGGGGTTGGCGCGCCCTCCACCACGCGGCGCAGGTCCGCACATCCCAGCCGCAATCCCCACTGGAGCACCCGGTAGCGGAAGTTCCCCTCCTCCCAGAGCAGGGCGGTGGCGTCCTCCTGAGGGCTCTGGATACAGCGGGCGGGCTGGCCGCGGATGAGCAGGCGCTCTACCGGACCGATTGGATTGGGCGGCCCGCCCTGCCATCCCCGCCGGGCCGTCTCCACCACCAGCGCCCCGTAGCCCCACGAAAAGACCGGCACTTCCACCCAGAATCCCTTCGTTGTCCGTGGACCCCACCGCGCCCACCAGAGGCGCTCCCGCTCCTCCTGCGCCGGCCGGTAAATCGTCCGAACTGCCTCCAGCGCGCCCTCCACTTCTTCATCTGCCACCGCCAGCTCCGGGGGAAGCCAGCGCGCCTCCAGCGGCGCAAAGGGCAGACGGAGGACCAGCACCACCACTCGCAATGAAGCTTCCCCATAAGGACCAGAGAGGCGTCCGATAATCTCCCAGCAGCCTTCACTGGGAAAACGAACCCAGAAGACCAGCGTTCCGAGCGTTTTCTCATCCTCCGGGTTCGCGACCTTTACCTCCAGAGGAGGCGCTGGGGCATCCAGACGGCGACCGATAACCTCCAGAGGACCGGGGAACGCCCGTATCCAGATCATTCGATCCCTTAGCTCCTTCCCTGGAGGAAAAAGCCACTTGCCTCCCTCGGGAAAATGAACCCACAGAAAGCCATCCCCGTGATGCCAAGGGCCAGGTGGATAATCCCAGAGACCCGGAATGTCCGCCCAGGGGGAGTGACGCCCATTGGGGGAAGTCACCGGACATGCGCGAATCGCTCCTGATAATGGAGGAGGAAGAAACTCGGGGATTCCCTCCGCAAGTCCCTCACCCACCGGGATGACCAGAAGCAAGAGGAACACACTCCTCAGAAGGCAGCGCATTTCTCAATCCCCCTCATGCGATGAGGACCGAGGAACACATACCAGGAAGCAAACACCTTGATACAACCGCCACACATCCCCTCCGGAACATTTGGTTCATAAGCCTCACAACACTTGTAACTAAATCCCCGGCTATCTACACAATACCAGCACCACTTGGTCCGATATGGCTGGCGAGGAGCGCAGCTGGGCAAAGACTCGTATGCAGAACCAGGGGGGAGACAGAGGTGACAACATCCGCTTCCATAGCTTTGACTTACTGCATAGGCCCGCATATTCAGACCCCTGATCCAGGCTGTTGCCATCCCCAGGACAGCCGCCCCCAGCTTCGTCAGGAACCGCCGCCGGGTGATCGCCCGGCCCACAACCTCCACCCACTCCTCCGACCCCGCCATCCCACCCCTCCGAACCGAAGAGTCCCAGGGCCACGAGCCCAAGGATCCTTAGATCCCACCCCCGCGCATCCACACCCGCCGACAGCACCGCCCCCAGCAGCCGACGAAGGAAATCCGCTCCCACCCCTAAGCATAGCCTTCTTAAGACCCCGCCGATCCGCTCAAAGGGATGCACTTGGCCTACCGATCGGTGGGCTCTAAGCTCCAGGACCACCCTCCTTCTATCACCCCAAGCCCCACCTCGTAATGGCCCCGTCCCCCACCCTTCCCCCAGTTCGCTGCGCCCCTTATCGCCTCTCTCCCTCCACCACCCGCCGCAACTCCTCACACCCCAGCCCCAACCCCCACTGCAACACCCGATAGCGCATTCCCCCCTCCTCCCACATCAACCCCGCCGCGTCCTCCTGAACGCTCTCAACACAACGCCCCGCTCGACCCCGAACCCACACCCGCTCCACCCGACCTGCCGGGTCCGGCGGCCCACCCCGCCACCCCCGCCAAGCCGTCTCCACCATCAATACCCCATACCCCCACCCAAAGACCGGCGCCTCCACCCACTCCCCTTCCCGGCTCCAGATGCCTCCTTTCCATCCCCACCGGACCCGCTCTCGCCCTTCCACCACCGGCGCATACACCATCCGGACCGCGCTGGGGAGGTCCTCCACTTCCACATCCTTCCAAGAAAGCCCTTTGGGCAGCTCTGCCACCGTCAGCGGGTGGAAAGGCAATGGCATCACCAGCACGACCACCCGCAGCGAGGCCTGGCCATAGGGGCCGGAGAGGCGGCCCGTCAGCTCCCAGCAACCCTCGCTGGGGAAATGTAGACCGACAGCCTGGAAGCCAAGGCCCCCATAGCCCTCAGGAATATAGACCTCTAAGGGAGGGGCAGGAGCATCTAAACGACGACCGACAATCTGTAAGCGGCCAGGCACTCCGCGCCACCAGCCCATCTTCCACCGAAGGGAGCCATCTGGATCCCAATGTTCAGCATGCGCAAGAATTTTCCCGCCAATCGGAAAGCCTGAGATCCACAGCGTCCCGTTCCCGTGCTCGCTTGCGCTTAAAGAGGGCCGTTCCCCTGGGTCCAGATCGGCCAGCACCGGGGGATGGTTCCAGCCATTCGGCCGCGTAACAGGACATGCATGGATGGCCGCGCGGGTCAGCGAGGGATAGCGGAGCGATGCCTCGGAGAAGCGCAAGGATTTGAGATCGGAGCAGCCAGAGACGGCAATCAAAAGCAGCCACGGAAGCAAATATCGGCTCACAGCTGCCCGTTGAAATACCAGAGGCTTCACCGCATGATCCCCGATCATGCCAGCTTACCGGAGCTCTCCAGGTTGAGCCGGATCCCCTGTAGCCTGCACCCATGAGGCATACACTTTATCACATGCTGCGTTGCATTGAGCGCCCACGTCCTTAGCTTCACAGCATAGATACACCCATCCATCGCTATGAGCGCATTGCCAGCACCATTTGGCCGAATTATGAATTTGCCCCGAGCAATATGGTAAGGCGAGGGCGTTTCCAGGAGGACAGCACAGATTACAGCATTTTGTTGAAAAGTATCCATGGCAATACCCATGGGAAGCCTCAACCCCAATGGGACTTACAAGCAATGCCATCGCCATACCAAGTGTCCATTTCCCCAGCTTCGCCAGAAACCGGCGGCGGGTGATCGCCTGTCCTACGGCCTCCACCATCGTCTCCTGAAGCATCACGGCTTCCCTCCGGGAGAAGGAGTCGGAGCGCCCTCCACCACGCGGCGCAGGTCCGCACATCCCAGCCGCAATCCCCACTGGAGCACCCGGTAGCGGAAGTTCCCCTCCTCCCAGAGCAGGGCGGTGGCGTCCTCCTGGGGGCTCTGGATACAGCGGGCGGGCTGGCCGCGGACGAGCAGGCGCTCTACCGGACCGATTGGATTGGACGGCCCGCCCTGCCATCCCCGCCGGGCCGTCTCCACCACCAGCGCTCCATACCCCCAGGAGAAAACAGGGACCTCTTCCCACTCCCCTTCCCGGCTCCAGACGCCCCCTTCCCATCCCCACCAAATCCGCTCCCGACCCTCCACCACCGGCCCATACACCACCCGCACCGCGTTCGGCCAATCCCCCACCTCCACATCCTTCAAAGAAAGCCCTCCCGGCAGCCACGCCACCTCCAGCAGACGAAAAGGCAACCGCACCACCAGCACCACCACCCGCAACGACCCCTCCCCCAACGGCCCCACCACCCGACCGGTTAATTCCCAACAGCCCTCGCTGGGAAAATGCACCCCACCCGCCTGGAATCCAAGCCGCCCATACCCCGGGAGGTCATATTCCCCCACAGCCGGCGGAGCTGGAGCGTCCAGACGGCGACCAGTGACCTCCAGTCGACCCGGAATTCCCCGATCCCATCCCATTTTCCAGTTAAGAGAACCATCCGAATTCCACTGCTTAGGATCCGGAACAATTTTCCCTGCACCATCCATCCATAAAACCCCATTCCCGTGACGCTGAGGAACAGGAGGACCCACCCGAATCGGATTCGGCGGATTACGACCATTGGGGAAAGTAATCGGACACGCGCGGATAGCAGCCGAAGTTAGGGGAGGAATCGAATCAATAAAATGGGATGGTTCCCCTGCATAGGGTTTATTTTGGCAAGAAAATAGCAAGCAAACAGCCATCAAGAGACCAAAGATTAACCTTCGAGACATGATTCTTTCACCTTTCTGTGTTCAGCTCCGAAGCATAGCCTGTCCGCTCATACCAGGAAGCAAACACCTTGTCGCAATCCCTGTAGCAAGTGGCATAAGGGTCTTTTGCTTCGCAGCATTTATATGTACGGGATCCATAATCGCAGAACCAGCACCATTTGGTTCGATAAGGATGGTTGCCGGGAGGAGAACAGTCAGGCAAGTTCCATGGACCCCCCGGAGGATGGCAAAGATGACAACAAACCACATCATAGGCTTCGGCGAACGAAACCCGCATCATCGCCATCGCCGCTCCCAAAGCAGCCGCCCCCAGCCGGGCCAGGAAGCGCCGTCGGGTGATCACCCGGCCCACAACCTCCACCCACTCCTCCGACCCCGCCATCCCACCCCTCCGAACCGAAGATTCCCCAAACCACAAGCCCAAGGATCGTCCGGCTTGCTCCAGCCAGCGTAGATGCTGCCCCTGCATATCCACCTGCCAGCATCCCTACCGGGCCGGGAAACTATCCCAGCCCCACCCTCATCATAAGCGGACCGAAGGTCCATGAATCCGCGCGAAGGGGAGCATCTGGCCTACCGATCAGTGGGCCGTGCGTTCCCCATCGCCTCCGTGGGAACCCAGAGCCTCGCTCCGGTGTATCCCTCCATGAGCACCAAGGGGCGCCACGGGATCGCGGCGCCCCGCTTGGAACCTTCCCTTCCGAGTCCGGCGGCTCTCGAGCCCGGGATCGCCTCAAGGAGCGGGAGCCAGGATCCGGAAAAAGACCAGAACTCCTGGGGACAGGAGGTTGCAATGCGCGAAGCGATCCTCTGGGTGGCGGATGCCCCAGCGATGGCCGTCGCCCTGGCCCGGGCCCTCACCGAAACCCTTGGACAGCCAGCCCGTCCCTTCCCGCTCTCCGCTTCCCATCTCCCCCCCGGGCCCGCGCTGCTGGAGCTGCGGGCCCCCGGAGCCGCCCTGCTGCTCCGGGCCGCGGTCCGCTCACGAACCTTCCCCCTTGCCGTTATAACCACCAACCCCACTTCCCTGGAGGCATGGGTGATCGGAGAGCTGGGCCTGGAGGGGGTGATCGATAAGCAGGAGCCCTGGCCTCGCTTTGTGGAGCGGGTGGAGGCCCTGCTCCGGGGGGAGCCTGCCTGGTCCCCCCATTCCTGGACCGCCCGGCAGGCCTTCGAACCGGCCTGGGGGAGGCGGCTGCGAAGCCTGAGCCCGGCGGACTGGCAGCGATGGCGGGATCTGACCACTGGGCTGCCGGTGAAAGCTCTGGCCTGCCGCTGGGGGTTGTCTCGCCAGGGAGCGGTGAAGGGATTGCTGCGGCTATATCGACGGTTGGGAGTAGCGGACCGATGGGCCGCTGCCCTCCTGGCCCATGAGCTGGGCATCGTGCGGTTCGAGGAGGGAAGGATCGGCTGGTCCGAAGCCATTGAGGCGTATCTCGCCGGTCGGGAGCCGGACCTCCTCTCGCAGCGCTCAACCTCCGCCGCAGTCTCCACCCTCGCGGGGATGCTGCCGCACGAACCACCTTAATACGAGAACCGAGTAGAGCAACTGCTTGCAGTGGCCCGACTTCCACGACAGGATGGCGCTCCTACCTTTCCGCCGGCGAGGCGCCCTGGCAGTAACGGCCCGCGTATTCCCCATAAGAGGCGTAGACTTTTGTGCAGTCCCTTGCGCATGGAGCGCCCACGTCCTTACTCTTGTTCTTCGTTCAGCTCCTCCAGGATTCGCTCCAGATCCTCCAGAGGGATCCATCCCCATGCGTGGAGACGGTGGGATCGATCCAGGACCGCGGTGGCCGGCAAGACGTTGAATCCGTATTGTCGTCGCAGATCTCCCTCCGGATCATGGAGCCAGCGGATCTCGGAAGCCCCGGCCGATTGCAGATCGCGGCAGGCGGCCTCTTCCCCTTCGCAGATCCCCACGAGGAAGCGCCGGACAGGAGCGGGCAACCTCTTCGTGGCCTCGAGGAATTCCGCGCATGCGCTGCAGTCGGAGGAGACGAAGAGCAGGGCCATCGGGCCATGGGCCAGGGCCGCGCTCTCCACCTGTTCCCCTTCGAAAGACCGCAGCCGGAACAGAGGAGCCGGTTCGCCCACCCGGGGGATCGGCCGCGGCGGATCCACGGGCGGCGTGGATGCGGATAACCAGACGAGGATCCGCCACAACAGCACGCTATGGAAAAGAACCAGCAGCCCCACGAGGGCCAGGATCAGGGAGAACGTGTCCATGATCTATTCTGACCGATGGAAAGGGAAGTAGGCATCTCCTTCGCCGACGGATCGGGCCTCCACAGCGGCCAGCGCTGCCCGCCAGTCGATTCCCCGCCAGTTCAGGTTGTTGCTGACCGTATGCAGCTCCCACTGGGTGGACCAGACCTCAGGCTGGCCGTCGGGGGTCCGGGCCGCGCGCCGGAAGATCCGTCGCACCGCATCCACATGGGCGGGGACGGCGGAGCCGAAGCGGGCGATCGTTAGCAGGCTGTCCCAGAAGGACAGGAAGTAAACCGTATGGAGGTTTTCGATCAGGAAGGCAGCTCCGAGGAAGCCCGGGATCCCGACCGATTTCAGTTGCCGAAGGACCCGATGGAAATCCCGGTAGACAAAGATGAGGTCCCACCCATGTCGGAGGCGACAGCGGGTGAGGACACATCGAACAGGAGCTCGCACCCGATGAGGCCCTGCGGGAATCCGCCTTGAAGGAGAGAGGCCGGTTCGCATCTCATCCTCCGGAACGGCACCTTGCTCCCGATGAAGCGATCCCACGCCCCCGCCGCACCCCTCGCAGGGCCAACCCCGCATGATGGCCTCATGGTGGGCCCTCGAAGCCCACCGTCCTCCAGGGCTTGCGGATCCTTCGATCCAGGGGCGAGGCCTGATCGGAGCACAGGATCTGTACCACCTGCATGGCTTCCTCTGGATGCAGGACGAAATGGATCCGATCGTCGGCTCCAATCCCTACCAGGCGGGGCACCCCATAGATGCGATAACGTCGATGGATCTCCCGATCCGGGTCCAGGATCACCGGGAGATTCAGGGGATAGCGATCAAAGAGCTGAGCGCATGCCCCTGAGGATCCTCCGCAGATCACGATCCATCGCCCCCCTAACCATTTCGGCCCTTCCTCATGCCATCGCGCCACAAGCTCCCTGCACGCCGGGCAATCGGGGGAGACGAAGAGAAGGATACGGGGGGAGCCGGCCCACGCCTCGCTGGGGAGGGGGACTCCGATCCCCGTTATCCCCTCCAGGGGAGGGGCGAGCTCGCCGATCGGGGGGCTGGAGCGCGTCCCGGCGCCCTCCTGCCGGGATCCCCCCTGGATCTTGGCGATGATCCCCATCAGGAGCAGGCTGTGGAGGATCACCAGAACTGCCAAGGAAATCAGGCAAATCCAAGACAAGTCCTCTGTCATCCCTCAAGTCTCCTGCGGGGAGATGGGGTGTCCCAACCATCGAGCCCAATTCGGCAGCTCCAGGAGCCACATCCCTCCGAGCAGCAAAAGGGCCGCCAAGACAGCGACAGCGCCTCCGCGGATAGGGGTCCATCCAGAGAGATCCGGGTATGCCGGGTAAAGCAGGCGGGCTGTGAGCGCCGCAAGCACCAGCAGGATCAAGCGGGCCAGGGTGCGGCGCGAGATCGTCTCGCTGGCCGACCCGAAGCACCCGCAGGGGATCTGCCGCCCGCGGCGCAGGTTAACGGCTACCGCGATCAGGAAAAGGCCGAGCAAGAGGACCGTGGCGTCCCATGCGAGCGTCCCTCCCCATCCCGTGAGGAGGGCGATGGCAATGACCGGCTCGGCTATGAGCAACCCTCCCGCGGCCAGGGGCGCTATCCCCGGTGGCAGCAACGCGTAGGCCTGGACAGTCTCCGAAAAGCGCCGGGGGGCGCGCGCTTTCGCCACGAAGGCCCTCAGGAGCACCCCTCCCAGGACGAGCCGCAACGCCCCCGAGAGATCCGCCAACAACCCTCCAGACGGATCGGAACAGATGGGGCAGGGATCACGCCCGCGTTCGGGGAAGGGGCGCAAGCGGAGCACCAGGACGACGAAGGTGAGGGTGTGAGAGCCAACACGCCCGGTGACCTCCCAGCAGCCCTCGGTGGGGAAAATCAAGGTGGAGACCTGAAAGCCGGTGTCGCCATAGCCTGGCGGCACATGGGCCCGGAGGGGTGGAGCGGGGGCGTCCAGACGTCGCCCTTCGATCTGTAAGGTCCCGGTAATGCCCACGCGATCCCATCCCCACTTGATCGGGATCGAGCCATCGGGCAGAGGATACAGAGGAAGCAGGCTCCCAGGCCATTTCCCTATATCAATGGGCCACGGTCCAGGATACATATCCGTGGGCCACGCCCCACGATATCCTCGCTGCCGGGGAGCTTTAAAGACGAGCTTCCCGCCTTCTGGGATATGGGTGAACAGGGTTTGCTGGGGGTTGCTGTAGTTGCCCCCCACGCCCAGCGGAGGTTTGAGAAAAGTCATGGGAAGGCTGACGGGACAGGTGCGGACCAGGCGCTGGATCTCCGCCCAGGATAGCTCTTTGGAGGCGTGGGGCGGTGGAGCCGTCTGACAGGCGATGATCCACCATCCCATCCAGCCGATCAGACCTAGCCGGAGAACCCGACGCATGGCATGTCCGCCTCCGCATCGTCTTCAGGTGAGAGCCCCCGCATCCCAGGGCCGGGCGAGCATGGCACCTGGGAACGCGATCCCCCAGCCGGTCCGGTGGTCGCCGCCCGAGGAACCTGCCATCCGAACGCTTGTCCGGAGAGCCCCCGCGAAAAGGACCCGGGCGCCCTCCTGGCCCCTGTTCGATTCCTGCTCCCCATAATAGCCCCTCCATGGCCCTGGAGATCGATCGGGAAGGGAGCATCCGGTCCACCGGCCGGTGGACAAAGGATTCCCGGGGAATGGGAACACCCGATTCGTTCCCGGAGTTATTATTTCAGAGACGGGACGTGGGGACGCGAGGCAGCTGCTGTCACTCCTTGACGCCGGGGTCCAGCCTCCTCAAAAATAAGAGAGCCTGCGAAGCGAGACACCGCCCGGATCTTCGAAGAACTTCCACCCTGTTGCTCCTTGAAATCCCCACGGTCGGGAGGAGTGGTTGGATCGGGAGCATCGGGCGCATCCGCCGGAGGGGCTGGACGAGCCGCTGTGGGAAGAGGTGATCCGCCAGCATCAGGAGCCGGTCTTCCGACTGCTCTATCTCATGCTGGGGGATGCCGAAGAGGCCGCCGATGCGGCCCAGGAGACCTTCCTCCGAGCGTTCCGAGCCTGGGATCGCCGGGACCCGAATCGGCCGCTTCGCCCCTGGCTGCTCCGCATCGCGGCCAACCTGGCCCGAAACCGCCGCCGCGCTATCGGACGATACTGGAGGGCCCTGCAGCGCTGGATCCAGCTCCAGCGCCCTGCTTCGGGAACGCGGGATGAGCTCCTGGAGACCGTAGTGCGGCAGGAGGAGGCGGAGCGCCTCTGGCAAGCGATCCGGCGTCTGGGGCTTGTGGATCAGGAGACGATCTATCTGCGCTATTTCTTAGAGCTGTCCGAAGCGGAGATCGCTCAGATCCAGCAGGTGGCCATCGGCACCGTGAAATCCCGGCTGCACCGCGCCCTTCACCGGTTGCGCGCGGTGGTGGAGCGGGAGTTCCCTGACCTCATCGACAGGCCTTAGGGAGAGGACGGAGATGACGCCTCACTTTTCCGAGTGGGAGGATCGCGTCCGGAAGCTCGCCCGTCGCTTCCCTTACCCGCCGGCTCCGGATCTCCGGGGTCGGATCCCGCGTCCCGAGGGGAGGCGGCCCCGAGGCCGACGCTGGACCTGGGTGGCGGGCGCCTTCGGCGCTTTCATGCTGGCGCTGGGGATCCTCCTGGCCTCCCCGGCCCGGGCAGGCCTTCTGGAGTTCCTACAGGTGGGAGCCGTGCGGATCCGGCTGCTCCCTCCTCCGACCTCTCCTGGGCCCGCCGCGATCCCTTCGCCCATGTCCCCCGCTCGCACGCCGCCGGTAGGGATCCCGGACCTGGCAGGCGAGACCACGCTGGAGGCGGCGCAGGCTCGGGTGCCCTTCCCCATCCGCCTGCCCACCTACCCCCCGGGCCTCGGACGTCCGGATCGGGTTTACCTGCAGGACCTGGGCAGCCCGACGGTGATCATGGTGTGGCGGGATCCCGCGCGGCCGGGGCGAGCCCGGCTGGCCCTGTTCCTGATCGGCCGTGGGGCGCTGGTGGAGAAGTTCACCCCACGGGTCCTCACCGCCACTACGGTGCGCGGGCGGCCGGCCCTTTGGGCCGAAGGGCCCTATCTCCTGCAGACCCGCTCCGGAGACTGGACGCTACAGCGTTTGGTGGAAGGAAACGTGCTCCTATGGACCGAAGGGGAGGTCACCTATCGACTGGAGACCGATCAGGGGATGGAAGAAGCGGTGCGGATCGCGGAGTCCCTCACGCCGCCATAAGAGTGGACCGCCTTCGCTGCACGAATTAGAATGAGCCTTGCGATCCGAAACCCGGGGATCCCGTGACGGGTTCCGGACCCATCCGGGAGCGCCCGGGTCCATCCTGAACCCTCCAGGAGGTGGTGGATGACGGTGGAGCGCTTCGGGGCGGTGACCTTCCGCGGCAAGCCCTTGACGGTGATCGGGGAGCCCCTCCGGGTGGGCGACGTCGCCCCCGATGTGGAGCTGGTGGCCCCCGATCTGAGCCCCTTCCGCATCCGCAGCACCGACGGCAAGATCCGCATCCTCAGCGTGGTGCCCTCCCTGGACACCGGGGTGTGCGACGCCCAGACGCGCCGCTTCGACCAGGAGGTGGCCCGCTTCGGGGACGAGGTGGTCCTCATCACGGTCAGCGCGGATCTCCCCTTCGCCCAGCGCCGCTGGGCCGCCGAGGCCAACGCCCAGCACGTCCTCCTGGCCTCCGATCATCGGGAGATGGCCTTCGGCCAGGCCTACGGGACCTGGGTCAAGGAGCTCCGCCTGGAGCAGCGCGCGGTCTTCGTCCTGGACCGCGACGGGACGATCCGCTACGTTGAGTATGTCCCCGAAATCGCCCAGCACCCCAACTACGACGCCGCCCTCGAGGCGGTCCGCGCACTGCTGGGCCAGCCGGAACCCCGCTGAGAGGAAGGCCTGCGCCTTCGGGGACCCCGGGCCCCTACCCTCCAGGGGGGACGCGCCGGCGCGTCCCCCCTTTTCCGTTCCACGGTCCCATGGGAGATTGAAGGGACCGGAAGGGCGTGCTATGCTGAGAAATCGGCTCCAGATCTAAGGAAGCGATGGACGGCGATGGCGAAGGGGAAGATCATCGTTCGGGGCGCCCGAGAGCACAACCTCAAGAACATCACCGTGGAGATCCCGCGGGAGAAGCTCGTCGTCATCACCGGCCTCTCCGGCTCCGGCAAATCCAGCCTGGCCTTCGACACCCTCTACGCCGAGGGCCAGCGACGCTACGTGGAGTCCCTCTCCGCCTACGCCCGCCAGTTCCTGGGGCTGATGGAGAAGCCGGATGTGGACCAGATCGAGGGGCTCTCCCCGGCCATCTCCATCGACCAGCGGGGGGCCTCCCACAACCCCCGCTCCACCGTGGGGACGGTGACGGAGGTCTACGACTATCTCCGCCTGCTCTTCGCCCGCGCCGGGATCCCCCACTGCCCCCGCTGCGGCCGGGAGGTCCAGAAGCAGAGCCCCGAGCAGATCGTCGAGGCCATCCTGTCCCTTCCCGAGGGCTCCCGCATCATGATCCTGGGCCCCGTGGTGCGGGGCCGCAAGGGCCATCACGGTCCCGTCTTCGAAGAGCTCCGCCGCATGGGTTTTGTCCGCGCCCGCGTGGATGGAGCCATCCGGGATCTGGATGAGCCCATTGAGCTGGACCGCTACAAGATCCATCACATCGAGGCGGTGGTGGATCGCCTGGTCGTGCGCCGGGACGGGGCGGATCGCTCCCGCCTGCAGGATTCGGTGGAGACCGCCCTGCGGCTGGGGGACGGCCTGGTGATCGTGCACAACGCCTCGGCGGAGCCGCCGGAGGATCTGCTGTTCAGCGAGCACTTCGCCTGCCCCTACTGCAGCATCAGCCTGCCCGAGCTGGAGCCCCGCCTGTTCTCCTTCAACAGCCCCAAGGGCGCCTGCCCGACCTGCGAGGGCCTGGGGGTGCAGCTGGAGCTGGACCCCGACTTGCTGATCCCGAACAAGGACCTCTCCCTGGCCGAGGGGGCTATCATAGCCTGGGGCGGGGCGGAGGAAGGCGGCTACTACTGGCAGCTGCTGGAGGCCGCATGCCGGGCCTTCGGCATCCCCACCGACATCCCGGTGCGCGCCCTCTCCCCCGAGCAGCTGCATCTGCTCCTCTACGGGGCCGGGGAGGACGTGCGGATCCCCGTTCGCTACCAGGCCCGGGACGGAAGCTGGCGGGTCTACGAGGCACCCTTCGAGGGAGTGATCCCCAACCTGCGCCGCCGCTACGAGGAGAGCACGTCGGACTACTTCCGGGCGCGGGTGGAGGGATGGATGAGCGAGCGGCCGTGCCCGGCGTGCGGCGGGGCGCGGCTGCGGCCGGAGGCCCTGGCGGTGACGGTGGCCGGTAAGAACATCTACGAGGTCACCCGCATGTCGGTGGCCGAGGCCATGCGCTGGGTCGAAGCCCTGCGAGGGGAGGACGGGCAATCGCCCCTGCTCTCCGAACGGCAGCGGGCCATCGTCGCCCAGGTCCTGCAGGAGCTACACAACCGGCTGCGCTTCATGGTGGACGTGGGCCTGGACTACCTGACCCTGGACCGGCCGACGGCCACCCTGTCGGGAGGAGAGGCCCAGCGCATCCGCCTGGCCACGCAGATCGGCAGCCAGCTCACCGGCGTGCTGTATGTCCTGGACGAGCCGAGCATCGGCCTGCATCCGCGGGACAACGAGCGGCTGATCCGGACCCTGAAGCGGCTGCGGGATCTGGGGAACACGGTGCTGGTGGTGGAGCACGACGAGGCGATGATCCGGGCCGCCGACTGGGTGATCGACCTGGGCCCGGGGGCGGGGGAGCACGGGGGCTACGTGGTGGCCGAGGGTCCGGTGGAGGCCATCATGCGCAACCGCCGCTCCCTCACCGGAGCCTACCTGGCCGGACGGCTGACCATCCCGGTCCCGGCCCGCCGGCGTCCCGGGAACGGGCGCTTCCTGGTCGTCCGGGGGGCTCGGGAGCACAACCTCAAGAACATCGAGGTCCGCTTCCCCCTGGGCTGCTTCATCTGCGTGACGGGGGTCTCGGGCTCGGGCAAGAGCACCCTGGTGGTGGAGATCCTCTACAAGCGCCTGGCCCAGATCCTCCACGGGGCCCGCGAGCCGGCGGGCGCCCACGAGGCCATCGAGGGGGTTGAATTCATCGACAAGGTCATCCACATCGATCAATCCCCTATCGGTCGGACGCCCCGTTCGAACCCGGCCACTTACACCGGGGTTTTCACGGATATCCGGGACCTTTTCGCCAGCCTGCCCGAGAGCAAGCTGCGCGGGTATGGGCCGGGCCGCTTCTCCTTTAACGTGAAGGGCGGCCGCTGCGAGGCGTGCGAAGGCCAGGGCCAGATCCAGATCGAGATGCAGTTCCTCCCGGACGTCTTCGTGACCTGCGAGGTCTGCAAGGGGGCCCGCTTCAATAAGGAGACGCTCCAGGTCCGTTACAAGGGGAAGAGCATCGCGGACGTGCTGAACATGACCGTCGATGAGGCCTATGAGTTCTTCGAGGCCTTCCCGGCCATCCAGCGCAAGCTCCAGACGCTGCGGGACGTGGGGCTGGGCTATATCCGACTGGGCCAGCCGGCGCCGACCCTCTCGGGGGGCGAGGCCCAGCGGGTGAAGCTGGCCAAGGAGCTCTCCCGTCGCCCCTCCGGGCACACCCTCTACATCCTGGACGAGCCCACGGTGGGGCTGCACGCCGCCGATGTGCACCGGCTCATCGAGGTGCTCCAGCGCTTCGTCGACCAGGGACACACCGTCATCGTCATCGAGCATCACTTGGATGTCATCAAGGTGGCGGACTGGATCATCGACCTGGGCCCGGAGGGCGGCGAGGGAGGAGGCTACATTGTGGCCGAGGGGACACCGGAGGATGTGGCCCGTGTGGAGGCTTCTTACACCGGCCAGTTCCTGCGCCGCGTTCTGCGCGGGAACGCCGCTTCCCCCAACGGGCGGCGTCGGCGGAAGCGCTGACCCGCGCGGAGGGAGCGACGATTTCGAGTCACGCTGAATCAAGGTCAAGCCTTGCCAAGGTGAATTCCGATTCGATGCAGGAGTCGCAGGCCATCGTGGGCGCGGCGCGGGACGCCTTCTATGTCCTCCTCTTCCCCACCGTCCCCACCCAGGTCAGAACCTCCGGCCTGGGTGTGTCCCAAAATCGTAGGACAACTGCTTGCAGTTGTCCTACAAGGCGGCCAGGCCCGACAAAATCGGGACACACCCCCGGCCTCAGGGGGACTTGACAGAATGCGGGATCTGTGCTATAAAAAGCGGCAAATCCCGGATCGGTGGAGCCGGTCGCGCATGGCCTTCGGTTCGGTGGTTCTCTCCCTTATCGTCATCGTCCTTATCCTTCGGGGCCTCCTTCGCCTCGGAGGGGCGAACCCCGTTTGGGAGGGAACCACCCTCAGGTAGCCCGGAGCATCTTCTACATCTGCACCGACCGGTCGGAGGGGGCCTCCCAAACGGGAGGCCCCCTCCCGTTTTATCTCCCAGCCTGCGAAAGGAGGTCGCGATGGCCGCGCCAGCGATGATCCAGACGCAAGCCCCTCCACGCACCGCCCGCCGGGAGCGTCGCCGGATGAAGACGGCCTGGGCGGTGATGGAAGCCCTGCGCCGGGAAGGCGTCGAGGTGATCTTCGGGGTCCCCGGCGGCGCCTCCCTGCCCCTCTACGACGCGCTCTATGACAATCCCCAGATCCGCCACGTCCTGGTCCGCCACGAGCAGTGCGCCGTTCACATGGCCGAGGGCTACGCCCGGGCCACCGGCAAACCCGGGGTGTGCTTCACCACCTCCGGCCCCGGCGCCACCAACCTGGTCACCGGCCTCACCGACGCCATGATGGACTCCACCCCGGTGGTGGCCATCACCGGCCAGGTCCCCACGTTCTTCATGGGCGGGGACGCCTTCCAGGAGGCCGATGTGATCGGCCTCACCATGTCCATCACCAAGCACAACTGGCTGGTGAGAAAGCCCGCCCAGGCCCTGGAGGCCATCCACGCCGCCTTCCGGCTGGCGACCGAGGGCCGCCCCGGCCCGACCCTGGTGGACCTCCCCCGCGACATCCTGCTCACCGAGGCGGAGTTCGTCTTCGAAGATCCGGAGGCCTTCCGGCCCGCCCGCTCCCATCGCCCGTTCCCGGACGAGGCGTTGCTGCGCCAGGCGGCCGATATGATCGCGCAGTCCCAGCGGCCGATCCTCTACGTGGGAGGAGGAGCCATCCATTCGGGCGCTGCCCCTGAGATCCGCGCGCTGGCCGAGAAGGCGCGCATCCCGGTGACCACCACCCTGATGGGCCTGGGCGCCTTCCCGGAGGATCACCCTTATTCCCTGAAGATGCTGGGGATGCACGGCACGGCCTACGCCAACTTCGCCATCAACTTCTCCGACCTGATCATCGCCGTCGGCGCCCGCTTCGACGATCGGGTGACGGGGAAGCTCTCGGCCTTCGCCCCCCACGCCAGGGTGATCCACATCGACATCGACCCGGCGGAGATCAACAAGAACCGCAAGGCCGACCTCGCCCTGATCGGGGATGCCAAGCAGGTGCTCCGCGCCATGCTCCCCTTCGTTCGCCCGCCGGACACCGAGGCCTGGTGGCGTCAGATCCAGGACTGGAAGGCTCGCTACCCGCTGCGCTACCGGCAGGGCGACGACGTCATCAAGCCTCAGTTCGCCATCCAGATGATCTACGAGCTGACCCGGGAGCACCGGCCCATCGTCACCCTGGACGTGGGCCAGCACCAGATGTGGGCGGCCCAGTTCTTTACCTGGACGGAGCCTCGCACCTGCATCACCTCGGGAGGCCTGGGGACCATGGGCTTCAGCCTGCCGGCGGCCGTGGGGGCTCAATTCGGCCGCCCTGATCGGCTGGTGATCAACATCAACGGCGACGGCTCCTTCCAGATGACCTTCCAGGCGCTGATCACGGCGGTGGAGTGGCGCCTGCCCATCAAAGTCTTCATCATCAACAACCAGTATCTGGGCATGGTCCGACAGTGGCAGGAGCTGTTCTACAACCGGCGTTACTCCGCTGTCCACCTGGCCAACCCGGACTTCGCCCGGCTGGCCGAGGCCGTGGGCGCGGCGGGGATCCGCGTGGAGCGGCCGGATCAGGTGGAGCCCGCCATCCGCCAGGCCCTGGCGGTCACGGATCGGCCGGTCGTGGTGGACATCCGGGTGGATCCCGAGGAGAACTGCTTCCCCATGATCCCTTCGGGCATGACCGTGTTCGATATGATGATCGAGCCCGGCGTGAAGGCGGTGCCATAAGCGATCCTTGGCGGCGAAAGGAGGCGGGGATGCCCCACTGGCTGGCGGTGACGGTTGAGAACTCCGTGGAGAGCCTGAACCGGGTCTTCCATCTGCTGCGCCGGCGTCACCTGCCGGTGAGCGACATCTCGGTGTGCCGCACCGAGGACCCGGAGACGTTGCGCCTGCTGATCCCCGTGGACCCTGACCGGGTGGACCCTCAGCGGGTGAGCGCCAACCTGGAGAAGCTGCTTTGCGTCCGGGCGATCGAGGATTGGGGGGAACGCCCCATCGTCGTCCGCGACATGGCCCTGGTCAAGGTGCGGGCCCCCACGGAGACCTGGGTGGAGATCGCCCAGCTCGCCGAGTTCTACCGGGCCCGCATCGTGGACGTCGGCCCCGAGACCCTCATCGTGGAGGTCACCGGATCGACGGAGAAAGTGGATTCCTGCATCGCCCGCCTCCAGCGGTTCGGTGTGGTCGAGGTGATCCGAGCCGGCCCGATGGCGATGGTCCGGGGCCAGGCGGAGGCCGCACCCGCCGCTCGCATGGCGGAAGCGGCTTGATGTCTCAGGATCCCTGATCCCGATTCAGGAGGAGGCGTTCCATGGCGCGGATCTATTACGATGCGGATGCCGATCTGAGCCGGCTGCATGGCAAGCGGATCGCGATCCTTGGCTACGGCAGCCAGGGCCACGCCCACGCCCAGAACCTGCGGGACAGCGGCTGCGATGTCTGTGTGGGCCTCTACCGGGGCAGCAAATCCTGGGAGAAGGCCCAGGCGGACGGCTTCCCGGTTTATGAGGTCCCGGAGGCGGTGCGTCGGTCGGACGTCATCATGATGCTGGTGCCGGATCCCGCCCAGCCGGCCCTCTACCGGGAGGCGGTGGCGCCGCACCTGGCTCCGGGCAAGACGTTGATGTTCGCCCACGGCTTCAACATCCGCTTCGGCCAGATCGTCCCCCCGCCCGACGTGGACGTGAGCATGGTGGCCCCGAAATCCCCCGGCCACCGCATGCGGGAGGTCTTCCGGGAGGGCGGCGGCGTGCCGGCCCTGGTGGCGGTGCACCAGGACGCGACGGGCCAGGCGCTGGCCAACGCCCTGGCCTACGCCAAGGGCCTCGGATGCACCCGCGCGGGGGTGCTCGAAACCACCTTCGCTGAAGAAACGGAGACGGACCTCTTCGGGGAGCAGGTCGTGCTGTGCGGCGGGGTCAGCCACCTGATCAAAGCGGCCTTTGAGACCCTGATCGAAGCCGGTTATCAGCCGGAGATCGCCTACTTCGAGTGCCTGCACGAGCTCAAGCTGATCGTAGACCTCATGTATCAGGGCGGCCTTTCGTATATGCGTTACTCGGTGAGCGACACCGCGGAATATGGGGACTACCGAAGCGGTCCCCGCGTGATCGATGACCACGTGCGGGCCACCATGAAGCAGATCCTGGAGGAGATCCGCAGCGGGGCCTTCGCCGAGGAGTGGATCGAGGAGAACGCCAAAGGCCGCCCCTGGTTCAACGCCAAGCGGGAGGAAGAGCGCAAGCATCCCATCGAGGAAGTGGGCCGTCAATTGCGGGCGATGATGCCCTGGCTCAACCCCAAGGAAGTCCCGGCCGGATAAGGAGGGGCCTATGGAGCCGGATGTCGTTCGGATCTTCGACACCACCCTGCGGGATGGGGAGCAATCCCCCGGTGCCACCCTCACGGTGGAGGAGAAGCTGGAGATCGCCCGCCAGCTGGTTCGCCTGGGGGTGGACATCATCGAGGCCGGCTTCCCCATCGCCTCGCCGGGGGACTTCGAGGCGGTGCGCCGCATCGCTCGGGAGATCGGGCCGCTGGGGAAGGACCGCCCCAACGGCCCGCCGGTGATCGCCGGGCTGGCCCGCGCCAACAAAGAAGACATCGACGCCTGCTGGGAGGCGGTGCGGGAGGCCCCCCGCCCTCGCATCCACGTCTTCCTGGCCACCTCGGACATCCACCTGCAATACAAGCTCCGCATGACCCGGGAGGAATGCCTGGCCCGGATCCGCGAGATGGTCGCTTACGCCCGCCGCTTCTGTGAGGACGTGGAGTTCTCCCCGGAGGATGCCGGGCGCACCGACCGCGATTTCCTGATGCAGGCCCTGACGGCGGCGGTGGAGGCGGGGGCCACCACCCTGAACATCCCCGACACGGTCGGCTACACCACCCCCGAGGAGTTCGGGGGCCTCTTCGCCGAGATCCGCCGGCGGGTCCCCGGGGTGGAGCGGGTGATCCTTTCCGCCCACTGCCACAACGACCTGGGCCTGGCCACGGCCAACACCCTGGCCGCCATCCGCAACGGCGCCCGCCAGGTGGAGGTCACCGTCAACGGCATCGGCGAGCGGGCCGGCAACACAGCCCTGGAAGAGGTGGTCATGGCCCTGCACACCCGGCGCGACCTCTTCGGGGTGCGCACCTATATCGACACCACTCAGATCTACCGCACCAGCCGCCTGGTGAGCGCCCTCACCGGCATCCCCGTCCAGCCCAACAAGGCCATCGTGGGGGCCAACGCCTTCGCCCACGAGGCCGGCATCCACCAGGACGGGATGCTCAAGAACCCGCTGACCTACGAGATCATGCGGCCCGAGACCGTGGGTGTTCCGGAGTCCCGGCTGGTCCTGGGCAAGCACTCCGGCCGGCACGCCTTCCGGGTCCGCCTGGAGCAGATGGGCTACCACCTCTCCCCCGAGGCCTTCGAGGAGGCCTTCCGCCGCTTCAAGGCCCTCTGCGACCGCAAGAAATACGTCACGGACTTCGACCTGGAAGCGCTGATGGCGGATTTCACCCAGAGCAGCGGCCAGACCTGGCGGCTGGACACGCTACAGGTGATGTGCGGCACGCCGGCCATCGCCACCGCTACCGTGCGCCTGATCGGGCCCGACGGCGAGGTCCGCCTGGGCACGGGGACGGGGAACGGGCCGGTGGATGCGGCCTACCGGGCCATCGAGGCGGCCCTGGGGGTGCAGGCCCGGTTGCTGGAGTTCAACGTCCACGCGGTGACCCCCGGGCGCGACGCCATGGGCCGGGTGTTCGTGCAGGCCGAGGATCCTCAGAGCGGGGAGCTGGCCGGGGGCTTCGGGGCGGACACGGATATCGTGGTGGCGGCGGCCAAGGCCTACCTCAACGCCCTGCTTCGGCTGGCGCGCGCCCCCCAGGGCGCCCGCGTGGAGCTCTCCGTCCCTGTGCCCTGAGCGCCTCAACGATCTTCACACTTCCACAAACGGAGGGGTCACGATGGGCATGACCATGGCCGAGAAGATCATCGCCGCCCACGCCGGGGTGGACCGCGTGGAGCCTGGGGAGCTGGTGGAGGTGCGGGTGGACTTCGTGATGGCCAACGACATCACGGCGGCCCTGGCCATCCGGGAGTTCGAGAAGCTGGAGGTCGAGGGGGTCTTCGACCGGGAGCGGGTGGCCTTCGTGGCCGATCACTTCGTGCCTCCCCCGAACATCAAGGCGGCCGAGCAGTGTCAGGCGGTGCGCACCTGGGCCCGCCGGAAGGGGATCCTCTATTTCGAAGGAGGGCGGGACGGAGGCATCGAGCACATCGTGCTCCCGGAGCAGGGCCTGGTGCTGCCCGGCGAGATCATCATCGGGGCGGACTCCCACACCTGCACCTACGGAGCCCTGGGCGCCTTCGCCACCGGGGTAGGCTCCACCGACGCCGCCGTCGCCATGGCGACGGGGCGGCTGTGGCTGAAGGTTCCTCCCACCATGAAGCTGTTCTACCACGGGACCCTGCGCCCGTGGGTGACGGCCAAGGACCTCATCCTCCACACCATCGGCCGCATCGGGGTGGATGGGGCGCTTTATATGGCGATGTATTTCACCGGCCCCGTCATTTCGCAGCTCAGCATGGATGCCCGCTTCACCATCACCAACATGGCCATCGAGGCCGGGGCGAAGACGGGGCTGATGGACGTCGACGAGAAGACCCTGGAGTTCGTGCGACCGCGGGCCCGGCGCCCCTTCACGGTTTACCGGGATGACCCGGACGCCCGCTACGAAGCGGAGCTGGATTTCAACGTCAGCGATTGGGAGCCGGCGGTGGCCGTGCCCCATCTGCCCTCCAATGTGCGGCCAGTGGGCGAGCTCTCCCATATCCGCATCGATCAGGTGTTCATCGGCTCCTGCACCAACGGCCGTATCGAGGACCTGCGCCTGGCGGCCCGCATCCTCCAGGGCCAGCGGGTGCATCCCGAGGTCCGCTGCATCATCATCCCGGGCAGCGGGGCCGTCTACCGCCAGGCCCTGGCGGAGGGCCTGATCGACATCTTCGTGGAGGCCGGGGCGGTGGTCGGGCTGCCCTCCTGCGGCCCCTGCATGGGGGGCTACTCGGGCGTGCTGGGGCCCGGGGAGCGCTGCGTCTCGACCACCAACCGCAACTTCGTCGGCCGCATGGGGCATCCGACCAGCGAGGTGTATCTGGCCAACCCGGCTGTGGCTGCCGCCAGCGCCATCCTGGGGCGCATCGCCAGCCCGGAGGAAGTGCCCGCGATGGCCGTGGCGGCATAAGGCAGCGCCGAAGCCGCCGGATGGGCAGAGCCGGAGAGGCCTCGGGAGGATCGAACGGAAACCGGCTGAGGAGGAGAAACCATGGAGGACCGCCGCTGGGCTTGGGAGGACGTCCTGGAGGAGGTCATCGCCTCGTGGGAGGCCGCCCACGAGGACGATGGGAAACGCGTCCACGAAGCGGATTGGGTCGTGGACTGCATGATGGGCTGCTACAACTTCACCGAGCCGGAGGAGGACTGACGATGCGTTTCCAGGGGCGCGCCTGGGTGTTCGGTGACAACATCGACACGGACGTGATCATCCCCGGGCGGTATCTCAACACGACGGACCCGCAGGAGCTGGCCGCCCACTGCATGGAGGGCGTGGATCCGGAGTTCCCCCGCAAGGTGCAGCCGGGCGACATCGTGGTGGCGGGGCGGAACTTCGGCAGCGGCTCCTCCCGGGAGCACGCCCCCCTCAGCCTGAAGGCGGCCGGGGTCTCCTGCGTCGTCGCCAAATCCTTCGCCCGCATCTTCTTCCGCAACGCCATCAACATCGGGCTGCCGGTGCTGGAATGTCCGGAGGCCGTCGAGGCGATCCAGCCCGGGGATGAACTGGAGGTCCGCCTGGACACCGGGGAGATCCTCCACCGGCGGACCGGGCAGGTCTTCCGGGCCAAGCCCTATCCGCCGTTCATGCTCGAGCTGATCCGCGCCGGAGGGCTCATCCCCTACACGAAGGCGCGGCTCCGCCAGGGATCCGTTGTGGCCTGAATCCACCCGATGGAGGAAAGCGATGGGGCGTCGAGAAAGGAGGTGGACCCGGGTTGCCCCGGGCCGGGAGCTCGTTCGTCGGTTCCTGGCCGGGGCCACCCGCGCCATCGCCGCCGCTTTCGGCCGGCCGATGATCTTCGCATGGCATCCCATACCGGTCGAGGAGGTGTGCGATGGAACGCGTCTGGCTTTACGATACCACGTTGCGCGACGGCAGCCAGCGGGAAGGGATCTCCTTCACCGTTGAGGACAAGCTGCGCATCACCGAGAAGCTGGACCAGCTCGGCATCCACTACATCGAAGGAGGATGGCCGGGCTCCAACCCCAAGGACGCGGAATACTTCCGCCGGGTGCGGCGGATGAGCCTCCGCCACGCCCGCATCGCCGCCTTCGGCATGACCCGGCGGCCGGGGCGCCGGGCCGAGGATGATGAGAACCTGCGGGCGCTGCTGGAGGCGGAGACGCCGGCCGTCACCGTGGTGGGCAAGTCCTGGGACCTCCACGTCCACCGGGTGCTGGAGACCACGCTGGAGGAGAACCTGGCCATGATCCGGGAGAGCGTGGCCCTCCTCAAGGCCCATGGGCGGGAGGTGATCTACGACGCCGAGCATTTCTTCGACGGCTGGAAGCGCAACCCGGACTATGCCCTGGCCACCCTCCGGGCCGCTCAGGAAGGCGGAGCCGACTGGATCGTCCTGTGCGACACTAACGGGGGCTCGATGCCATGGGAGATCGAGGAAGGGGTGGAGGCCGCGAAGCGAGCGGTCTCCGTCCCCCTGGGGATCCACACCCATAACGACTGCGAGCTGGCGGTGGCCAACTCCCTGGCCGCCGTCCGCCGGGGTGTCCGGCAGGTGCAGGGGACGATCAACGGCTACGGGGAGCGGGTGGGCAACGCCAACCTGATCTCCATCATCGCCAACCTGAAGCTCAAGATGGGGATCGATTGCGTGATGGACGAACAGCTGGCCCGCCTGACGGAGGTCTCCCGCTTCGTGGCCGAGGTGGCCAACCTCCCCCACGATTCCCACCAGCCTTATGTGGGGGCCAGCGCCTTCGCCCACAAGGGCGGCATCCACGTGGCCGCCATCCTGAAGGCTGAGGAAAGCTACCAGCACATCGATCCCGCCCGCGTGGGCAACGTCAAGCGCGTGCTGATCTCGGAGCTCTCGGGGCGCGGCAACATCGTCGCCAAGGCGATGGAGTTCGGGTTGCGCCTCGACCCGGACGACCCTGCGGTGCAGGCGGTGGTGCGCCGGATCAAGGAGCTGGAGAACGAAGGGTTCTATTTCGAGGACGCCGAGGCCTCGGTGATCCTGATGCTCCGGCGCGCCCGCCCCGACTACGTCCCGCCCTTCCAGGTGCTGGATTACGTGGTGATGGTGGAGCGACGGGAGGGCCGCCTGCCGGTGGCCGAGGCCGCCGTCAAAGTCCGACTGGACGGGGAGATCGTGCACACCGCCGCGGAGGGCAACGGGCCGGTGAACGCCCTGGACGCGGCGCTGCGCAAGGCCCTCCTCCCCCGCTACCCGGCCCTCTCCCGGGTGCACCTGACCAACTATCGGGTGCACATCCTCAACGGCGACGCCGGGACGGCGGCCCGGGTGCGGGTGTGGATCGAGAGCACCGACGGCCAGCGGGTCTGGCGCACCGTCGGGGCCTCCACCAACATCCTGGAGGCCAGCCGCCTCGCCCTGGAGGACAGCCTGGAGTTCGGGATCGATCCTACGGTGGATCATCGCTGAAATTCGAAACCCCTGCCCGGGAAGGAAAACGATGGGACGCTTCGTGATCGCTGTGCTGCCCGGAGATGGGATCGGACCGGAGGTGACCGCGGAGGCCGTTCGGGTCCTGGAGGCGGTGGGACGCCGGTTCGGCCACGCCTTCGAGTTCCACGAGGCCCTCATCGGGGGAGCAGCCATCGACGCCACCGGATCGCCGCTCCCTCCCGAGACCCTGGAGCGTTGTCGCCGCTCGGATGCGATCCTGCTGGGGGCGGTGGGCGGGCCCAAATGGGACGACCCCACCGCTCCCGTCCGTCCGGAGCAGGGGTTGCTGGGCCTGCGCAAAGCCTTCGACCTCTTCGCCAACCTGCGCCCCGTGCGGGTCTTCCCCGCCCTGGTGGGCGCGACGCCGCTCAAGGAGCGGGTGGTGCGGGGCGTGGACCTCCTGTTCGTCCGCGAGCTCACCGGCGGCCTCTACTTCGGACCCCGTCAGGAGGCCGGGCCCGAGGGCGAGGAGGCCTACGACACGATGCGCTACACCCGATGGGAGATCGAGCGGGTGGTGCGGCTGGCCGCCCGGCTGGCCCGGGGCCGCCGAAAGCAGCTCACCTCGGTGGACAAGGCCAACGTGCTGGCCGCCTCCCGCCTCTGGCGCCGGGTGACCGAAGAGGTGGTCCGCCGGGAGTTCCCGGACCTCGCCCTGGAGCACGTGCTGGTGGACGCCTTCGCCATGCATCTCATCCGGCGTCCGGCGGCCTTCGATGTGGTGGTGACGGAGAACATGTTCGGGGACATCCTCACCGACGAGGCGTCGGTGCTGGCGGGGTCTATGGGGATGCTCCCCTCCGCCTCGCTGGGGGAGAGCCCGCCGGGGCTCTTCGAGCCGGTGCACGGCTCAGCCCCCGACATCGCCGGGCGCAACCTGGCCAACCCCATCGGGGCGATCCTGAGCGCGGCGCTCATGCTGCGCTACGCCTTCGGCCTGGAGGCGGAAGCCCGGGCCGTGGAGCAGGCCGTGGAGGCCGTCCTCGAGGCCGGCTACCGCACCCGGGACATCGCCGATGGGGAGACCTGCATCGTGGGGACCCGGGAGATGGGGGAGGCCATCGCGCAGCGCATCCTTCACTGCGCCTCATAGCCCCAGGATGGGCGCCGCTGAAGTATCCTTGAGTCCGTTGAAGGCCACAGGGCTTCCCTTCAGATCCATAGAAAATGGAACATGAACGGAGGAGGCACAGCCATGAGCATCTCCGGGAACGGGCGCAAACACCGCAGCGCGCGGGTGACGGAGGGCGTGGAACGAGCCCCCCACCGAGCGATGTTCCGGGCGGTGGGCCTCCGGGATGAGGATCTCCGCCGGCCCTTCATCGGCGTGGCGAACACCTGGTTCGAGGCCCAGCCCTGCAACCACCACCTCCAACGCCTGGCCGAGCTCGTCAAACAGGGGATCCGCGACGCCGGGGGCACCCCCATCGAGTTCAACGCCGTCCCGGCCAACGACGCCATCGGCATGGGCCACGAGGGGATGAAGGCCTCCCTGGTCAGCCGGGAGCTGATCGCCGATTCCATCGAGCTGGCCGCGGTGGCTTACCAGCTGGACGCCCTGGTGACCATCGGGGGCTGCGACAAGACCCAGCCGGCCTGCGTGATGGCGATGGCCCGCCTGAACCTGCCCTCCATCTACCTTTACGGAGGAAGCGTCCCCCCCGGGAGCTGGCGCGGACGGGCGGTGACCATCCAGGACGTCTTCGAGGCGGTGGGGGCGGTCTCCCGCGGGCGGATGACCGTGGAGGAGCTGCGGGAGCTGGAGGAGGTCGCCGTGCCCACCTACGGCGCCTGCGGGGGGATGTTCACCGCCAACACCATGGCCTCCGCCTTCGAGGCCATGGGGCTGACGCTCCCCAACGCCGCCGCCCCCGTGGCCCCCAGCCGGGCCCGGGAGGAGCTGGCCTACGAGACCGGACGGGCCATCGTCCGCATCCTGGAGGCTGGGATCCGGCCCCGTGACATCATGACCCGGGAGGCTTTCGAGAACGCCATCGCCGTGGCGGCCGCCATGGGCGGCTCCACCAACCTCATCCTTCACCTTCTGGCCATCGCCTACGAAGCCGGCGTCCCCCTCACCCTGGACGACTTCGAGCGCGTCAGCGAGCGGACGCCCCACCTGGCGGACCTGAAGCCGGTGGGCCGATATGTGATGGCGGACATCGACCGCATCGGCGGCGTGCCGGTGGTGATGAAGGCCCTCCTGGACGCCGGGCTCCTGCACGGCGACTGCCGCACCGTCACCGGGGAGACCATCGCGGAGCGCCTGGCCGGCGTGACCTTCCCGGAGAATCAGGATGTGGTCCGCCCGGTGAGCCAGCCCCTCCATCCCACCGGCGGCTATGTGATCCTGCGGGGGAACCTCGCCCCGGAGGGCGGGGTGTTGAAGATCACGGGGACCACGAAACGCTACCATCGAGGGCCCGCTCGGGTCTTCGACCGGGAGGAGGACGCCTTCCAGGCGGTCAACAGCGGGCAGATCCGACCGGGGGATGTGGTGGTGGTGCGCTATGAAGGGCCGAAGGGCGGGCCCGGGATGCGGGAGATGCTGGTGGTGACCGCCGCCCTGGTGGGCCAGGGCTTGAAGGACGAGGTGGCCCTGCTGACGGATGGCCGCTTCTCCGGAGCCACCCACGGCCTCATGATCGGCCACATCTCCCCGGAGGCCGCCGTCGGCGGACCCCTGGCCCTGTTGCAGGATGGGGATATCGTCGTGATCGACGTAGATCGCCGGACCGTGGACGTGGAACTCTCCGAAGAGGAGCTGGCCCGGCGCCGGGCAGCCTGGACCCCGCCGCCGCCGAAGTATCCCCATGGGCTCTTCGCCAAATACGCCCGGCTGGTCTCCTCAGCCGCTCAGGGCGCGGTGTGCATCCCATAGTCGCATTTCCTCAATCTAAAAAGTGGTGAGCGCGTGGGGGATCCAAAAACGGGGTCGGGTGGAGAGCAGCCCGGCCCTGCTTTCTCGATCTGAACAAGGGAGTGCGAACCGATGAGCCGCCAGCCTTCGTTCCGTGTTGCCGTCCTGGGGGCCACCGGGATGGTGGGCCAGTGGCTGATCCATCTGCTGGATCGCCACCCGTGGTTCCGGGTGGTGGCCCTCACCGGGTCCGATCGATCGGTGGGGCGGCCCTACGGCGAGGCGTGCCGCTGGCTGCTCGGCGCGCCGATGCCCGACTGGGCGGCCCGCATGCCCGTCCTCCCCACAGAGCCGGGCTTCGAGGCGGATCTGGTGATCTCCGCCCTCCCCTCGGAGATCGCCCGGGAGGCCGAACCCCGTTTCGCCGCCGCCGGCTACCTGGTGGCGAGCAACGCCTCCGCCTACCGCATGGCCCCGGATGTCCCCCTGTTGATGCCCGATGTGAACTTCGACCATCTCGCCCTGCTCGCCCGCCAGCGAGACGAGCGGGGCTGGACCGGCGCCCTCCTCACCAACCCGAACTGCACCACCACCGCGGCCGTCCTCCCCCTGAAGGCCCTGATGCCCTACGGCGTCCGGCGGGTCCATCTGGTCAGCCTCCAGGCCCTCTCCGGCGCCGGCTACCCCGGGGTCTCCGCGATGGAGATCGTCGACAACATCCTCCCGCATATCCCCGGGGAGGAGGAGAAGCTCGAAACGGAGCCCCGCAAGCTCCTGGGCCGGCTGACGGACGGGACGGTGGAGGAGGCCCCCATCCGCCTCAGCGCCCAGACCAACCGCGTCCCGACCCTGGATGGCCATCTGGTCTGCCTCTCGGTGGAGCTGGAGGAGCGGATCTCGCCGGAGCAGGCGATGGCGGCCATGGCCGCCTACCGTCCGCCGGAGGAGGTCGCCGATCTCCCCACCGCGGTCCCGATGCCCATCGTGGTGCGCCGGGAGCCGGACCGGCCGCAACCGCGCCTGGATCGGATGGCGGGCGGGGGGATGAGCGTGGTCGTGGGCCGGGTGCAGCCCTGCCCCGTCTTCACCCTCAAGTTCGTCGCCCTGACCCACAACACCATCCGGGGGGCGGCCGGCGCCGCCCTCTTCAACGCCGAAGCCCTCCTGCGCTGGCTCGGGCGGGTATAGCCCGGGGCCTCGAACCGACCGGCGTCCCGGAAACCTCAACCCAACCGGCTGATCTCTTGGCGCTCCGCAACGGATGGTTCCTCGTTCCGCCGCCCGGGTGGAACACCGGACCGCGTGGGTGTCCCATCCGACCGCGGGAGGTCAATTTCCTCCGCGCGCTCCCTCCCCGTAACGTATAATGTCCGCGGAGCGGCTTTCCCGAGCCGCGGGAACCTTCAAGTGCGCTTCGGGAGGAAACCCCATGGACTTCCGTCTGAGCGATGAGCACCGGATGGTCCAGCAGATGGTCCGCGAGTTCGCCGAGCGAGAGGTCCGCCCCGTCATCAAGGAACATGACCGCGCCCAGAAGCCCATCCCCTGGCTCTTCGAACGCATGGCCGCCCTGGGGCTGCTGGGGATCTGCATCCCCGTGAAATACGGCGGCGCGGGCATGGACTACATCTCCCTGGGGTTAGCTTGCGAGGAGCTGGAGCGCATCGACAGCTCCCTGCGCGTGGTGATGTCCGTCCACGTGGCCCTGAACTCCCTCTCCCTGTTGCAGTGGGGAACGGAGGAGCAGAAGCAGCGCTATCTGGTCCCCCAGGCGAAGGGGGAGAAGATCGCCGCCTACGCCCTGACGGAGCCCGGCGCCGGCTCGGACGCGGCGGCCATCCGCACCACCGCAAAACGCCAGGGGGATGTCTACATCTTGAACGGGGAGAAGACCTGGATCAGCCTGGCCGACCTGGCCGATCACTTCCTGGTGATCGCCAAGACCGACCCGGAGAAGGGCCACCGCGGCATGTCGGCCTTCATCGTGGAGCGCTCCTTCCCCGGGGTGAAGACCGGGACGATCCACGGCAAGCTGGGGGTGCGGGCCGGGAACACCGGGTGGATCGTCTTCGAGAACACGCCGGTGCCCGTGGAGAACCGCCTGGGGGAGGAGGGGGAGGGCTTCTACATCGCCATGGCGGCCCTGGACAACGGGCGCTACACCGTGGCGGCGGGGGCCACCGGCCTGATCCGGGCCTGCCTGGAGGCCTCGGTGAAATACGCCAACGAGCGGATGACCTTCGGCCGGCGCATCGGGGAGCACCAGCTGGTCCAGGAGATGATCGCGAAGATGGCCGCCAACTACGAGATCGCCCGCCTCCTTTACCTGCGGGCGGGCTGGATGAAGAACATGGGCCTGCGGAACACCCGGGAGACCAGCCTGGCCAAATGGTTCGCCACCGAGGCCGCCGTCCAGGCCGCCCTGGACGCCATCCAGATCCACGGGGCTTACGGCTACAGCGACGAATACGATGTGGAGCGCTACCTGCGCAACGCCAAGGGGGAGGTGATCTACGAGGGCACCAGCCAGATCCACACTATCCTGCAGGCGGAATACGCCCTGGGCTACCGAAAGGACCGTCCGCTGCGCTGCGAACTGCCCGCCTACGACCCCGAGGTCTGGCGTGCGGAGCCGGCGGTGGCCTGAACACGCTCTGAACACATCCATGCCATGTTCTCCCGGGGCGCTGTGGGTTCGAGCGCCTCAGGCCCTGAGAAGCGAAGCGGGGAAGGCTCTCTCATCCTCCGGCGCACAGGAGGGCTTCCATGCACATTGTGGTCCCGATCAAGCAAACCCCGGATACCACCGCGACCCTCACGGTGGATGCGTCCGGGCGTATCTCGTGGGGGGATGCGCCGCTGATCGTGAACCCCTGGGACGAGTTCGCCATTGAGGAGTCCCTGCGGTTGAAGGAGAAGTTCGGCGGCAAGATCACCGTGATCACCATGGGGCCGGAATCCGCCAAGGAGGCCCTCAAGCAAGCGGTGGCCATGGGATGTGATGAAGCCATCCTCCTTCACGATCCCGCCTTCGAGGGTTCGGATGCGGTGGTCACGGCCACCATCCTGGCTGCCGCCATCCGCAAGCTGGGAGCGGTGGACCTGGTCTTCATGGGCAAGGAGAGCGTGGATGGGAACTCCGCCCAGGTCCCGCCCGCCCTCGCCCGCCGCCTCGGCTGGCCGCTGCTGGCCTACGTGGGGAAGATCCGCGAGATCGATCCCGCCGGGCGGACCATCGTGGTGGAGCGGATCCTGGAGGAGGGCCGCCAGGTGGTGCGGGCGCCCCTCCCGGCCGTCCTCAGCGCGATGCAGATGAACGAACCCCGCTATCCTTCCTTTATGGGCATCCGCAAGGCCGCCCGGATGCAGATCCCGGTCTGGACGGCCGCGGATCTGGGGCTGACGCCGGAACAGGTCGGCGCGGCCGCCTCCGCCGCCCGCTGGCCCTCCGTTTTCGCGCCCCCCAAGCAGGAGATCCAGTGTGAGTTCATCCAGGGCGAGTCCCCCGAGGAGATCGCCCAGATCCTGGTGGATCGCCTGCTCGCGGAGAAGGTGCTGTAAGGGAACAGGCGCTGTGGTAGGCCACGCTTCCGGAACGAACCCGCTGGGAGGATCCGCATGAGCGGCATCTGGGTCTGGCTGGAGCAGTTCCAGGGGAAGATCCCCTCGGTCGCCTGGGAGACCCTCGGGGTCGCCCGGCGCCTGGCGGACGCACAGGGGACGGCGGTGACCGCCGTGTTGATGGGGGACGGGATCGCCGCCCTGGCGGAGGAAGCCATCGCCATGGGCGCGGATGAAGTGCGGGTGATGGAGCACGCCGCCCTGGCGGACTTCCGCCTGGAGCCTTACCTCGCCGCCCTCGTCCCCCACATCCGGGAAGGGGCTCCCCAGGCGGTCTTGCTCCCCTCCACCGCCCGGGGGCGAGAACTGGCGGGAGGGCTGGCCGCGGAGCTGGGCACCGCCGCCCTGGTGGATGTGATCGAGGTCTCGGTGGAAGACCAGCGGATCACAGCGGTCCGCCCGATCTATGAGGGCAAGCTGTTCGCCCGGACCTACGTCGAGCGCACGCCGGCCATCCTCACGGTTCGGGGACGGGCGTTCCCCCGGCCGGACCCGGATCCGAACCGGAAGGGGGAGATCCGGCCGGTCGCCGTGGCGCTGGACCCCTCCGCTTTCCCCACGCAGGTCCTGGAGTGGATCCAGGAGGCGGAGGGGGAGATCAGCCTGAACGAGGCCCGCATCGTGGTGGGGGGCGGGCGGGGCGTGGGCAGCCCGGAAGGCTTCGAGCCGCTGCGGGAGCTGGCCCGCGCCCTGGGGGCGGCCCTGGGAGCAACCCGCGCGGTGGTGGATGCCGGGTGGATCCCCTATAAGTATCAGGTGGGCCAGACCGGCAAGACCATCAGCCCCGATCTCTACATCGCCTGTGGGATCTCCGGGGCCATCCAGCACCTCTCCGGCCTGCGGGGGGTGAAGGTCATCGTGGCCATCAACAAGGACCCGGAGGCTCCGATCTTCAAGGTCGCCCGTTACGGAGTGGTGGACGATCTGTTCAAGATCGTCCCCGCCCTCACCGCCGAGCTCCGTCGCCGCGGGTTAGCCCGGGGCTGAGCGGTCGATCCATCCCGACTTTCTTCAGACGGGAGACGGACAGCAAAGCGGTCCGTCTCCCGTTTCGTTGTTTATGGCCCTTCCACCAGGAAGAGCGGCAGGCCGCCGACGGCGGCCTCCCCTTGCTTCCGGCGGTCCGGGTTGCACCAGGTGGGCGTGTTGTAGTTGGTGGCGCCCGGCAGCGAGAAGGTGTAAACCCCAGCCACCGGCGTCACCGGGGTGGCCGCCCCGGTCCGGACGTCGTAAACCACGCCCCGAGGGGCCGCCGCGGTCACCGTGATGGTTGCCGGGGTCTCCATCCGGGTCCAGGCCAGCAACACCCGTGCGCCGTCCGGCCGCTGGAAGGCGAACCATTCCACCTGCCCGGTGCACGCCCCCCAGTCGGCCTGACCGTTCGTGGAGCGCCAGCGCCAGAGGGGCTTTGCGTCCCGCAGATGGGTGCTCACCAGCCGGTAAGCGGCTGCGGCCGATCGCGCTCCGGCATCCGATGGATAACACGGCGCCGGATTGGGATTGCGATACAGGCCGAAGGCGTCGTGCGCCTCCGGCCCGTTTCCGCAGTCATCGTGCAGCATGAAGTGAAAGATCACCCGCGCCCCGCTCCAGATCGCGTAGGCCGCGCTCTGCACCACATACGCCGCTGCCTCCTCCTTCGTCCCCCGGTAGCCGCTGTTCGGATCCCACGTCGGGCCCGGGTAATCGTCCCATACCGGCAGCCCGCTCTCATTGACCCACAGCTCTTTGATGAGGCCGAAGGCCCCGAGGGTCCCCTTCACTTGATTGAGATACCGGAACGTTTGCCAGGCGTAGCTGTAGCTGTGGACCGGCAGGATGTCGAAATACCAGCCGAAGGCGTCCCGTAGCTGGGGATCGGGATCGTTCCGGAGGACCGTGAGGACCTCGCGCAGCCAGTCGGGCTTCTCGAAGATCGCCAGCCCGCCGAACAGGATGCGGGCCTGGGGATCCGCCTGGCGGGCGGCGATGGCGGCCACCTGGAGCAGGCGGGCGTAATCCGCCGCGCTCCCGCTCCAGAAGAACGAAAGATCGGGCTCGTTCCAGATCTCCCAATCACGCATGCCGCGCCCGGCCGGCCATCCGGGCACCTCCCGGCTCGCCGCCCCGCCCGGCCGGTAGCGGGCGACGGCCTGGTAGACAAAGGCGGCCCATCGGTTCTCCGGGTTGATGGTCTTGCCCGGGCCGGGCCGGTCCGTGCCGTCGGTGAAGATGGGAGCGTAGAGGCCGGCCGGGGGGCTCGCCGCGGCAATGGCGATGGGCGCCCCGGGTGTGGGCGCCTCCGAACGGCGCAGGATGGAGCCGCCCACAGGCGGTCGAAGGGGGAGGCCTCCGGTCGCATAAAAGCCCGGGGTGCCGAGGAGGATGAGGGAGACCTCGAAGCCCTGGGCCAGAGCGTCCCGGAGGGCGGTGTCGACGGAGGCCCACCGATAGACGCCCGGCGAGATCTCCACCCCGCTCCAGTAGAGCGGCCAGCGGTCCCACCGGGCGCCCAGTCGCCGGGCGCGATCGAACCGGTCCGGGTCGGCCGGCCACTCCGCTGAGGTGATGAAGACCAGCCCGAAATCCACCCGGGGAGGAGCCTCCGACCCCTGACGGGCGACCAGGGGCAGATACACCCGGAACGTTGTCGGAGGGCTCGCGGGGGGCTCTCCGCCCGGCATCGGAGCCGCCGGGCGGGCAGGGAGTAGAGGCGTCTCCCCTTCCCGGGCGGTCATCCGGAGGGTCAGGAGGATAAGAAAAATCAGGAGCGCGCGGCGCGCCGGCATCGCCTTGCCTCTTCGCGGAACAGGAAGCCGACCCCATCGACCTCAGGAGCCGCCCGCGGCGAGGGCGGCCAGGACCTGAGCGGGGGTCCGACGGCCCCGAGGCGTGCGGTCGAAGTCCGCATCGAAACTCACCAGGATAAGCCCATGCTTCTCCGCCGCCACGTATGGATACGCATCATCGAAATCCAGCCGGAAGTCCTCAGTCGCCCGAAGGGCCTCGAGGATCTCGTTCGGCTCCAGACGGATCAGGCGGACGGCACCGTCAAGGAAGAGATCCTGAACGAAAGCGCGCAGCACCTCCAGCCGGTTCAGGCGGATCAGGACGAGGGCGATGGAATGAAAGGCGAAATCGGTGATCGCGAGGCGATCAGAAGGGATTCGAGCCAGGAAGCGCGCGACGTCGGATCCTCTTTCCTGATCCAGAAGCCGCTCCAGCCACACGTTGGTGTCGATCAGATACATCCCTTCAGTCTCCCCGCCACTCCAGCGCCTTCTGTTCGAGATCCAGCGCGGTGAAGCGGTCGCGATAGTCCTTCAACGCCCCTCCCCAATCCTGACGGAGGGTCGGGGCGGGTTCCTGCCTCCGGCGCAGCAGGGAACGGATGAAATCCTTCACCTCCTGCCGCAGCTCCGGGGGCAGCTCCCGGATCATCTCCTCCAGGGTCTTCACGGCCGCCTCCCCCTTGAAGGCTCCAGGTCATCATAACCGGAAGGCATCGGCGTGCCAAGGGGGCGCCCGGGGATGCAGGAGGCCGGGCGGCCGGCGGGCTCGAACCCCCGGGTAAAATGAACCCGGAACTCAAAGAGCACCCCGGGATGGCATCCGGCATGCCGGAGAAGCCTTGCGTGGCTCTGATCCACTACACGGCCCCACCGGTGGTCGGCGGGGTGGAGGCCGTGCTCGCCCGCCAGGCCCGCGCCCTGGCGGCGGCCGGCTACCCCGTGCGGATCATCGCCGGCGTGGCGGCCGTGGATGCGCCCGGGGTGGAGGCGGTGGCCATCCCACCGATGTATGGAGCCCATCCGGACATTGCCCCTCTCCAGGCGGCGCTGATGGAGGGCCGCCTCCCGGGCGCTTTCTCTCAATGGCGGGAGCGGCTGCGTCGCGCCCTCCAGGAGGCCCTGCACGGGGCCGACGTGGCTATCCTCCACAACGTCTGTACCATGGATAAGAACCTCGTCCTCTCCGCTGCCCTCTATGATCTGGTCACCGAAGATCCCCGGCGCTGGATCGGATGGCACCACGATGCGGTGATCCTGCGGGCGAGGGCCCCGCGTTTCCCGGGCGAGCCGTGGGAGCTGCTCGTTCGGCCCTGGCCGGTGATCCACGTGACGGTCTCCGAGGCCCGTCGGCAGGCCCTGGCCGCCGCCTGGGGGATCCCGGCCGCGCGCATCCACGTGATCCCGAACGGGGTGGACCTGGGGGCGTTCTTCCGCTGGAGCGCCTGCACGCGATCCCTGGTGGAATATCTGGGTCTCATGGCCGCCGACGCCATCCTCCTGACGCCGGTTCGCATCACCCGCCGCAAGCGGCTGGAGGAGGCCCTGGCGGTCCTCCGGCATTTGCGGGCCCGGACCGGATGGGATGCCCGGCTGGTGGTGACCGGCCCGCCGGGTGCCCACACGCCGGCCAACCGGGCCTATCTGGAAGCGCTGCGCGCCCAGCGGGCCGCGTGGGGGCTGGAGGGGGCGGCGCACTTCCTGTATGAACATCTGGGAGAGGGTTTGCCGGAGGAGACGGTGGCGGATTTCTACACGTTGGCGGACGCGGTGCTGCTCACCAGCGAGGAGGAGGGGTTTGGGCTGCCGGTCCTGGAGGCGGGCCTGGCGCGTCTGCCGGTGTTCGCCCGGGAGCTCCCCCCCTTGCGGGAGCTGGGCCAAGAGGATGTGTTCCTGTTTCCCATGGAGGCCCCCCCGGAGGCCCTCGCCGCCGCCATCGCCCACTTCCTGGAGACGGATCCGGTGGCCCGGCTGCGCCGCCGCGTCCGCCAGCAATTCGACGCCGATCGCCTGATCCGGGAGCGCCTGATCCCCCTGCTGGAGTAGAGGCTTACCGCTTCGTGGAGGCCGCCATGGTTTACGCACGGATCAGCCCACTCCTCGGCTCGCCTGTGGCCCGCCGCGGACTGCCCCTCCTCTTGCTGGGCCTGCTCTTCGCCTGCACCCCCGGCGCCTCCCCCGCACGCCCCCTCTACCCCTCAAACCCCAACCCCATCTGCGCCAACTCCCCTTACCCCCCTCCCGCCTCCCTCTGCTTCTCCCTCGAAGGCAACCCCCTCCCCGGCCAGCCCTTCACCCTCACCATCGACGCCTTCTACGAAGCGCGCCCCAAAGAGCTTCCCTACACCCTCACCCTCATCCTCCCCGCCGCCCTGGAGGTCCTGAACCTGGACACCTCCCGCCCTTACACCCTCCACTCCTCGATCCCCATCTCCCTCATCGACCCCGCCGTGTATGTCAACTACACCGGCCAAGGCTACACCGAGGAAGGCGTCTTCACCACCACCGGCACCCGCATCGCCGTGGATCCGGGTCGCATCGGTCAGCAGTTGCTCTGGGATCCCGACGAACAGCGAGAGCACCGTGGCGAACGGGTCCGGCTGACCCTGCGCCTGTCCGAAGCCGGCGAGTGGCAGGTCCGGGGCCTCCTCCACCAGGGCGAGCACATCGTCCGCCGCTGGCTGGGCCTGCTGGGCTGGAGCGCCCCCTCCCAGGCCTACTGGACCGGCTACTATAGCGCGTTCGGGCGGGTGTTTGACGAGGTCGAGGGCCCCCAATGCCGAGCCAGTTATCCCTGCACGCGCCGCTTCCCCTACGATCCCTATCGCTTCGCCCTCGGCGTCCCGCCCGAGGCCCCCGGCCGCTCCCTGCGGGAGCGCCCCGCCACCTTCTGCGAGCGCTATGAGCGCCCCGGCACCTGCGCCGAACACGGCATCCATGAACTCGACCCCTGGCAGCGGGGTCTGGAGCCGCCCCCACCGGGGTTCTGCGAGGATGAGCTGAACCGGCTCAGCATCATCTGTGAGGAACGATTGCGGGAGCGGCCGGAGGAGCAGGAGCCCACGCCCTCCCCGGATGCTCGGGCGCTTCCGCTCCTTCCGGCCCGCTCCACCCGCCCGGCTCCTCCTCGCTTGCCGACTCCCAGACCCACGGCCACCCCGTCGGCCTGGACCCTGACCGGGCGGATCACCTACCGGGATCCCCAGGGGCCGGAGGGAGCGCGCCTTCTGACCGGGGTGCGGGTGGAGATCTGGGATCAGGCCATCCCCCAAAGAATGCCCCCGACCAGCCCCACCCCCTTGGGATCTGCTCCCCTCGCCTCCGCGCCCAAGCGCTACACCCTTGACAACAGCCTCCAAAGCCCATAAGATTTAGAAAAAACAACCTTCAGGAGGCTGCTATGGCTACCTCGATCGCCATCCGGCTCCCCGGCTCGCCTGCGGCCCGCCGCGGACTGCCCCTCCTCCTGCTGGGCCTGCTCTTCGCCTGCACCCCCGGCGCCTCCCCCCTATCCCCCTCCCCCCTCCGCTGCACCAGCGACCGCCGCCTCTGCCTCGCCCTGGAAGGAACCCCCCGGGTCGGACAACCCTTCACCCTCACCCTCTACCTGGTCTATAGCAATCTCCCCCAGGAACCCCCCGTCACCCTCACCCTCATCGCCCCCTCCTCCCTGGAACTCATCGCCCTCGAAACCCAACGACCCAACCAGACCCAGTCCAACCTCCCTGTCCCCCTCGTGGACCCCGCCGAGCTCTCCTTCGAAGGCCACGGCACCTTCACCGCCACCGGAACCCTCATCACCGTGGATCTGGGCCACGCGCCCGCCGGAAAGATCCGACACCCCCTCTTCGGCAACCAGGAAACCGCCGGAGAAACCATGCGCCTGGTGGCCCGCGTGAAGGAGGCCGGCGAATGGCAGCTGCGCAGCATCCTCCGCCTCCCCGTGGAGGAACACTTCCTGGACGGACGAACCGAACTCCACACCTATACCTCCTGGCTGGACCTGCTGGGCTGGAGCACCCCCGCCCAGGCCTACTGGACCGACCACGAAACCGCCTATGTGCGCTATTCCCAGCTCCACGCTCGGCAATGCCTGGGCAATCTCAGCTGCACTCCTCGCTTCCCCTACGATCCCTATCGTTATCTTATCGGGGCTCCTGCTGACGCCTCCGGCCACAGCCTCCGCATTCGCCCCAGCGTCTTCTGCCAGCGCTACGACCGTCCCGGCCCCTGCGCCGACTATGGCCAGCCCCAGTGGGACCCGGAAGCCCAGACCCAAAAAGAACCTTGTCCCCTCTGGCAACCCAACGCTCCCTGCCCTGCCCCCACGGTCCCTCTTCCCACCCCTACACCCTCTCCTTCCACTTCCATTCCCCTCACCCTACACGGCCGCATCACTTTTGTCGATCCTCAGCGCTCAATCGAGCAACCCGCTCGAGGGGTGCGCATCGAAGTCTGGGATCGCACCTTCCCCGAAGAGTGCCCTCCCCCTACCCCACCCATTCCGCCTCTCCCGCTCTCCCGGTCCATCTATCGCCCTATGCATCCCAGTGAGACGCCTTCTTCATCGCCTGACCGTAGAGGGATTCCCTACCCGTGCCGTGATCGTCGGCTCGCTCGCCTCTATACCAGCCTCGATAATGCAAGCAGCGGCGCTTATACCATCACCCTGCTCACGGATGGCACGGTGGATCCCTACCTGCGCATCTATGCCACCGATGACCAGCGCGTGACCGTCTTCCAGCCAGACTTCTTCGCCCAACTCTATGTTCATGAAACACCGCCAATTGGAAAAGATCTCTCTGGAGAGATCCCATTCAATGTCGTCATCCCACAAGAAAAATCCATCCCCTTTTTCATCTATGACACCCTGACCCGCCTGGGCTGGGAGGGCCTGCAACGGGAGGTGGGCTGGTCTCCCCCCGAGCGCCTGAATGTCTACTGGCCCGGCCCATGCGTGTTCGGGCAAATCGGCGGCTCCTGCTATTTCTACAACGGCATCCGGCTCACCGAACTCGATGGCCGGAGCCCGGACGCCATCCTCCACGAGTTCGGCCACTTCGTCCTCAGCCGATTCCACGGAGATGACCCTATCATCCTCGCCTGCGCCCCCACCTTCGAGCACGCTTTCCCTCAGCACACCAGCCTCCATTGCGCCTGGAGCGAAGGCTGGGCCTCCTTCCTGGCCGCCGCCCTCCTCGGAAAGCCCCGTTACCAGGGATGGGATTTGGAAGATCCGCTCGCGCACTCCGACTTTCCCCGCATCGATCCGGTGGATCCCCACGCCACCAACGCCGATAACGAGTGGGCGACGGCCGCCGCCCTCTGGGACCTCTTCGACCACCTCCCCGAGCCCTGGGACCCCCACGCCGACGGCTGGGATGGCCCCGCCCGCAACGGCATCTGGACCCTCTCCACCCAGCGCGGCTTCAATCTGGATTTCGGCATCGAGGAGTTCTGGCTGAAATGGGTGGAGCGACGCCCCGATCGCCTCGGCGAAGCCGCCTGCCCGATGTATCGCCTCCAGATCCTCCTCGCAGCTGACCCCTCCGTCTCCCCCATCCCCTACGGCCTCTGCCCCCCCGGCTGGTCCGCCGCCTTCTTCCAGGACCAGGACGATGGCCGGTGGACGCTCAACGGCCCCATCACCTGGCCCACCTTCACCGCCCTCGTTACCCAAACCACCTGGCCCGCCATCGCCTTCAACACCCACTCGGCCCCCAACCAGCCCGTCCCCGGCCTCCGGGGCACCTTCTGGAGCGCCCGCTTCTCCGGCTGGCTCCTGGTCCCCCAACCCGCATCCCTTCGCTTCTTCTTCGACCGCCTCGACGACGGCGGCCGCCTCCTCCTCAACGACACCCGGGTCTTCGAGTCCTGGATCGTCCACGGCCCCCGGGACGAGACCGTGGAGCCGTTCCTCCCCGCCGGGCTGATCCCCATCACCGTGGAATACGCCCAGGGGCCGGCTTATGAAGCCAGCCTCTTCCTGAACTGGGAAGGGCCGGGGTGGGCGAAGGAGCTCCTGGGCCCCATCCGCCTCCTCGGGGCCGACATCGCGCCCACCCCCACACCAGCCGGGTGGGATCGGATCTCGCCCCTCGGCCCGGACCGGCGCACCCCTCCCCCACGGCCCACCGGCACCCCCTCCCCATGACATTCGACTTGGGGGCGGGCCTTAAAAGCGCCCCCCCCTTTAATCCTTCACGCTTCACGCTCACCACGCGTAGAACCCCCTCCCGGTCTTCCGGCCGAGGAGGCCGGCCCGGACCATCTGGCGAAGCAAGGGGGCGGCCCGATAGACGCCGCTTCGATGCTCCGCCTCCAGGGCATCCAGGATGGCCACCACCAGGTCCAGGCCGATGAGGTCCCCCCACTCCAGGGGTCCCCGAGGGTAGTTCGTGCCCAGCTTCATCGCCGTGTCGACGTCCTCAGGGACCGCTACCCCTTCCATCACCGCGAAGGCCGCCTCGTTGATCAGGGCGCACAGGATGCGCGGGTGCACCATCCCCACCGCGTCCTGAACCACCACTGGGGAGAGGCCCAGCGCCTGCCACCAGGCCCTCGCCCGCTCCACCGCTCCGGTATCCCCTGGAAGGGGATGGGCCAGCTCCACCGGGAGACCGAGGCTCAGGGGCGGCAGGAGGGCGAACCCCACCACACGGCCCGGATGATGGGTCCAGCCTGCCACCCGGGTCGCGGAGACGGTGAGGCAGAGGCTCAGCAGCAGGGCCTCGGGGGGCAGGGCCGCGTCCAGGATCTCCACCAGAGCCTGCTTGGCCTCCGGGGGGTAAGGCAAGGCCTCCACTGCCAGGGCGCTCCGCCGCGCCTCCGCCTCCAGGGTGGGGCGCAGCTCCGGCGCGGGCCACCCCTCCAGAGTCAGCACGGAAGCCGGATAGCCTTTCTCCAGACACCACGCGCCGATCTCCTCCGCGAAGATACCCGCTCCCACAATCAGCACGCGCTCCTTCAGCGGTTGGGTTCCCATCCCCCCTTCCTCCCAAACCGTGATCCGGGGATCCCGCGGGCTCAGGCCGGTGAGCCCTCGTAGTCATACCATCCTTTCCCGGTTTTGCGGCCCAGACGGCCGGCCTGGACCATCTGGCGCTGCAAGGGGTGTGGGCGAAAGCGGGGCTCCTCGAAGAAGGCCCGATAGACGCTCTCGCTGACCGCCAGGTTGACATCCAGACCGATGAGATCCATCAGCTCGAAGGGCCCCATCCGGAACCCCAGGGTCCGCATGATCCGGTCCACCGTGGATGGATCGGCGACGCCCTCTCCCACCAGGCGCAGGGCCTCCAGGTAGAAGGGCCGGGCCACCCGGTTCACGATGAACCCCGGCGTGTCCTTCACCACCACAGGGGTTTTGCCCCAGCGCCGGGCGAGATCGACCAGTGCCCGCACGGTTTCCTCGGACGTAGCCAGGCCTCGCACCACTTCCACCAGGCGCATGACCGGGGCCGGGTTGAAGAAGTGCATGCCGGCCACCCGCTCCGGCCGACGGGTGGCGGCCCCCAGGGCCGTGATGGAGAGGGAGGAGGTGTTGGAAGCGAGGATGGCGGTGGGAGCGCAGAGGTCATCGAGCCGGCGGAAGACCTCCTGCTTGAGGTTCAGATCCTCCGGGGCCGCCTCGATGACGACCTCGACCGCCGCGAGGGCCTCCAGGCGATCGCTGAGGCGCAGCCGCTCCAGGGCGTTCCGGGCCTCCGCCTCGGCGAGTCGCCCTTTCGCCAAAGCCTCCTGCAGCCATCCTTCGATCTGGGCGCGGGCGCGTTCCAGGGCTTCCTCCACGACATCGTAAAGGACGACCTCGGCGCCGTGGGTCAGCGCCACATACGCGATCCCTCGTCCCATCGTCCCCGCCCCGATGATCCCCACGCGCTCCATTGTTCTCCACCTCGAATGCGGCATCTTTCACGCCGATTGAAATCGGCCTTCTTAGGCGCTTCGCGCCGGGCGTCGGCCTCCGCCGACGCCAGAGATGCTTTTCGGTCGGCGCAGGCCGACCGTCGGCCGTAAGGCCTCCCGAGGCCGAATTCATTCGGCGCGCAGGCCAACCGTCGGCCGCAGGCCTCCCGGTCGAATTCATTCGCCACCATTCCCGTCATCCCCGTCGGCGGAGGAAGGCCTCCACGCGCTCCCGGTGCTCCGGCGTGCGGGCGGCCACCTCCTGGAGATGGGCCTCATAATCGAGGGACTGCTCCAGCGTGAAGGTCAGCGCCCGGTTGAGGGCCCGCTTCAGGAACCCCACCGCCCGGGCCGGCAGCTCCCGCAGCCGGGCCGCCCACTCCTGGGCCGTCGGCATCACCTGGTCCGGCGGGACCACCGCGTTGACCAGCCCCCAGGCCAGGGCTCGGGAAGCGTCCAGCCGATCGATGAGGGTGGCCGCCTCGAAGGCCCGGGCGTATCCGGCCAGATGGGGCAGGAACCAGGTGGAGCCCGAATCGGGGATCAGGGCGATCTTGGCGAAGGCGTTGAAGACGAAGGAGGCCGTCTCCGCCATCACCCGCAGGTCGCAGGCCAGGGCCAGGCTGCAGCCCGCGCCCGCCGCCACCCCGTTGATGGCGGCGATGAAGGGCTTCTCCGTGTTGCGGATGCGCAGGATCAGGGGATTGTAGCGGCTGCGCAGATGCTCCCCGATGGACATCGCCTCTTCCGGCCGCTCGTAGCGCGCCCGCATCTCCGCCAGGTCCTGCCCGGCGCAGAACCCCCGCCCGGCCCCGGTCACGATCACCACGCGGACCGCCTCGTCCCGCTCCACCGCCCGCAGGACGTCCTGCAATTCCCGGAACATCTGCTCGTTGAAAGCGTTGAGGACATCCGGCCGGTTCAGGGTGATGGTGGCGATTCCCTCCTGAACCTCATACTGCAGCGTCTCATAGGCCATGGCGCGACCTCCTCTACAGGGTCTGTTCTTGGCGAACCCGATGGATCCTCAGCGTTCTCCCGAAGGGATGAGGGCCGCAAGCCCTCCGATCAAGAGGGCCGTCGCTCCGGCCGTTAGCGGGAGGATCCTGGGGAGCTCCGGGATGGGCAGCGTCGTGGATCCGAAGAGCAGCAAGGAGTAGGCGGACCAACCGGCGATGAAGCCGAGCAGGGCGGCCCGCCACGCGCGATCCAGATCCCGGCGTCGGCCCAGCCGGAAGGACAGGCCGCTGACCCCCAGGATGGCCAGCGCGCTCCATCCGAAGATCGACCACCCTGCCAGGCCCGGCCCCAGACCCCGGCCCGGGCGCGACGGGGCCGCAGGCGTGGGCGTGGGCGAGGGGATCGGCGTCCGGGTCGGCTCGGGCGGAGCGGTGGGCGTCGGCGGGACCACTGTGGCGATGCGGCCCGGCTGGTTCTTCGCAATCTGGAGCTGCAACCGGTAGGAGAGGCGCGCCGGCTCGCTCACCGCCCGGATCTCCAGCATCCCCTCCCGATCCAGCGGGATGTCCACCTCCGCGAACCCATCCCGGGTTCCCACGACGAAGGGCCCGATGCTCCCCTGACCGGAATAAACGCCGGTGAAAGCAACCGGCGTGCCGTCCGGAACCAGGTATCCATCCCGGTCGCGGATCGGCCCGGCCCAGACGCGTAACGTCTCCCCTACCCGGACGGTCACGGGGGCCGGGGTTCCAGAGACGGTCCCCTCCCGTGGGCCTGCCCCCAGGGGGATCACCTGATTGGGATCCGGCCGCAGGCGGTCCGCCAGGTTATAGCCAAGGGCCGCGATGGAAAGGGGCGCGCGACTCCGGGGGTTCAAGGCGCCGAAGAGGGCCCGGGCCATGATCTCCACCGCGGGAGGCACGTGCGTCCAGAGCGCTTCGTAGCGGCTCAGCCGGCTCACCTCCCGGGCGGTCAACGGATACAGCGGGCCGAGGCTCCAGAAGACCACCTGCTTGCCGGCCAGCAGATCCGTCCGCTCGCTGAGCAGGAGATGCGGCAGGCTGGAGGCCGGATCCTCCGGGCGCTCGTCCAGGGCGACGATCAGCACCCACGTTGCCCGCTCGAACTCCGGCTGCAGGTCCGGCGCTTCGGGCGCCCGGGAAAGGAAGGCGAGGGCTTCCGCAAAGGTGCGCACCGTGATCCGGGTCGCGTCGAGGGCCTCCCCGCTGGCCGTCATGAGGGCCCGCGTGAGCACCTCTGTGGGCAACAGCCGTTGCTCCGGGCACGCGGCGCAGGCCCGGGCCGTCCGCCCGTCCACCAGCACCAGGAAGGTCTCCCCAGGCTGCGGGATGGGCACCGGACCGGTTTCGCGGGGGTGCAGGCGGACGAGGGCCTCCTCCAGGGCCTGGCGCACGATCTGGAGGTGAGCGGGGGTCGCGACGGTCTGGGGAGGGTTCGCAGAAGTGGGGAGCACCATCGGGGCGCTGAAGCCCGGGTAAAGGCCATACTTCAGGCGCAGGATGCGGGCCACGGCGCTGTTGACCAGGTTCTGGAACGCCAGATCGGTGGAGTATTTCTCCCGGAAAAAGGCGATGATCGCCGCCGCCTGACGGGCAGCCTCCTGGGGATCCGGGTGGAGCGCCCCCAGCCAGATCAGATCGTTCCCGGCCAGGAAGGCCTCCAGCGCCGCACGCCGGAAATCCACCTCCCCCCGCTCATCGACATACAGGTTGCGGATCACCGGAAGTCCCAGAGGCGGGGAGAGGAGGACGCCTCCGCCTTCCCGCCAGGCCTTGATCTCCGGCAACGCCAGCAGAGCGCCCAGCGCCGCCCCATCCACCGTTAGGGGACGGGTCCATTCCTGAGCGCTTCCTCCGAAGCCCCGCACCCGCATCGTGGAGACCTGGACGGCGCGCAACAGCGGGCGGCCGGATTCGGTGGACGTGCGCATCAGCGTGATGAAGGGGACCAGATCAAAGGCGGCCAGATCCTCCCGGGTGAGGACCGCTACCCGTTCCTCCCGCCCGTAGGCGCGCCCCTCGCCGGGGAACGCGCCCGGGACGACGAGAAGCCGGCCCTCGCTTCCTTCCGCGAGGCCGCTCAGATACGCCCGGGCCATGCGGCTCACCCAGTGGGGATCCCCTCCGAAGGTCTGCACCCCTGCATCCCCGAGGTCCGGCCGGGGCTCCAGCAACACTTCCAGAGGAGGGCCCAGGAGCAAATTGATGCCGACCGCCCGGAGCTCCTCCCCCAGGGCCCGCCCCACCGCCTGCACCCGGTCCGGATTCCACGTGGCGCCGAGGGCCAGGGGGGAGGGAAGCGGCATCGCCCCGGAGGTCCAGGCGGAGCCGGGAGGGCCATCTCCCTGCTGGCGCAGGCCGATGAACAGCGGGATGAATGGGGTGAGCCCGGCGGCCTGTTGTTGCAGGGAAACGGTGATGGAGAACAGCTCCGAAGGGGTGGCTCCCACGTTGGAGAAGTTCCCCTGCTCGGGGCTCAGGATCACCCCGCCGATGCGCTGCGTCTCCAGCAGCGATCGCAGCGGATGATCCGGGCGGGCCACCGGGCCGGGGAGGGTGATCAGGAAGAGCTGCCCTACTTTGGCCTCCGGCGGCATCTGAGCCAGCAGGCGGGCGATGAACTCATCCTCGCCCCCCTGCGCGACGGCCGGAGCCACGTCCAACGGCCCCAGGGCCAGGCTCACGAGGAGAAGCCACCGGATCCATCGAGCCACCGGCTCACGCTCCCGTCCGCAACAGGCGCTGATGCTCGATCTTCATACAGCGGTCCATCACCACCAGCAGGCCTGCCTCCCGGGCGCGCTGGGCGGCCTCGAAATGGATCACCCCCAGCTGCATCCAGATCACCTTCGCCCCTTTGGCGATGGCCTGCTCCACGATCTCCGGGACGTAACGAGCCGGCCGGAAAACGTCCACCACGTCCACCGGTTCGGGGACGGAGAGGAGATCCGGGTAGGAGGGCTCCCCCAGGACCTCCGGGATCGTGGGGTTCACGGGGATGATCCGATAGCCCTGGCGCTGGAGATATGAAGCCACCTGATGGCTGGGCCGTTCGGGATCCGCGGAGAGGCCCACCACGGCGATCACGCGCGCCTCCCGGAGGATGCGGCGCAGGGTCTCGTCGTCCTGGACGGTGATCGGCTCCGGGATGCGCACCGTCGTTTCCTGGCGATCCAGCACGCGATCCCCGGCGAGGAGCCGGGCTTCCACCCGGTAAGGCGCCCCAGGATCCGGCTGCCGCAGGTGCAGCACATACGCCGGCCGGAGCTCCATCACCTCCATGACCGCCATGGAGTGGACCTCCTCTCCCCGGGCGTTGTAAAGGATGAGCTCCAGATCCGGGCGATGAGGGGAGGGCGCGAACTCCAGCTCCAGCTCCACCACCACCCGGCGCCCGTCCGGCATCGGGGTGGCCTGCAGGGAACGAATGCGCGGCGTCCCTTCCTGCGTCACGTGTTCCATGGGCGCCTCCATCGCCGGGTCGACCATCCGCAGCCGGGGCCTCTCTGGAGGGCGCAGGCGATTCCGGGAAACACCTTTCCCAATTTTATCACTTTCCTGCGCAGTCCCTTCCGGGGATCCGAGGAGACCTCAGCGTTTCCCGGGCTCGCTTCCGGCTACATCAGGTAGAGGATCAGGATCGCCGTCACCCCCCAGAGGATCACGGTGAGCAGAAGGGGGAGGTCTTTCAAAACCAGCTCGTCCGGCGGCGCGGTCTCCCCTCGGACGTGAATGAGATAGAGATAGCGGAAGATCCCATACAGCACGAAGGGGATGGTCAACATCATGGCGTGGTTGGAAGGAAGGTTGGGGGCGGAAAACGTGTAAAGGGAATAGGCCACGATGGTGGCGGCCATCACCACGCCCATCATCTCGTCCAGGAAGCGGACGGTGTATTCCTCCAGGATCGCCCGGTGGTTGCGGGCGTTCTCGCCGAGCAGGATGATCTCCTGGCGTCGCTTGGCGAAGCCGATGAAAAGGGCCAGAAGCAGCGTGCACAGATAAAGCCAGGGGGAGAACCGTTCCACCTGAACCAGGGGCACGCCCGCGGCGACCCGCAGCACGTAGCCGCTGGCCAGGGCCAGCACATCCAGGATCACCTGATGCTTCAGCCAGAGGGAGTAGGCCAGGTTAAGCCCCCAGTAGAGGTAGGCGAGGAGGGCGAAGAGGGGGTCCAGGGCGAGGGCCGGATAGGCCAGCCCGAGGGGGATGAGCAGGGTCGCCCCCCACGCTACCCGAGGATCCAGCTCCCCCGCAGCCAGGGGACGGTTCCGCTTGCGCGGGTGCTGCCGATCTCTTTCCAGATCCTGGAGGTCGTTAAAGAGGTAAACCGCGCCGGAGAGCAGGCACAGGATCAGGAAGCCGGCGACGGTGCGCCCCAGGGGCTCCGGGCGGAGCAGTTTCTCATCGAACACCAGCGGGGCGAAAATGAACACATTCTTGATCCACTGGCGCGGCCGCATGGAACGGGCCAGCGCGGCCAGCGTGCGGCCCCGTGGCCAGACGAGGGCTTTCATCCGACAGCTTCCCCTCCTCTCATCTGGATCCCTGCCTTTCCCATTATAATATCGAGCAAAGGTCGAATTGCCCCGTCGAACGCCCGGGGGATCCTGTGAGGATCGTCTGCCGATGGACGAACAAGAACGTTTGACGTTGCGCCGGAAGATCGTCGGGATCGCCCTGCGGCAGGCCCGGGAGCGGGCCGGCCGCACGGTCCAGGCCTGCGCCGCCCTGCTGGGGATCTCCCCTGCGCGCTATCGGGCCTACGAGGCCGGGCGGCAGGACCCCACCCTGCCGGAGCTGGAGGTCCTGGCCTGGTTTTTCCAGACGCCCCTCTCCGCCCTCCTGGAACCGGATCAGCGGAACGCATCGCCGGAGGAGGAGATAGCGGAGGCGGCTCCGGAGTTCATCGCCCTCCGGCACCGGGTCATCGGGCTGATCCTGCGCCAGGCCCGGGAGGCTGCGGGGAAGAGCCTGCGGGAGGTGGCCGCCGCCCTGGGATGCACCCCCCGGCGGCTCCGCGCCTACGAATCCGGCGAGCGCCCGATCCCCCTGGTGGAACTGGAACGCCTGGCGGCCCATCTGGGGCTTTCCCTGGCCGACTTGCGGGACGCGGAGAGTCCCATCGGTCAGGCCGCCATCCTGCTGGATCAGATCGAAGGGTTCCGCGCGCTCCCGCCGGAGGTGCGGGCCTTCGTGACCGCTCCCGTGCACCTGCCCTATCTGCGCCTGGCCATGCGCCTGTCGGAGCTGCCCGCGGATCGGCTCCGGCACATCGCCGAAGATCTGCTGGAGATCACCCTGTGATGTGGACCACCCCTGTTCTGCTCCTCTTCCTCGGCGTAGGGGCCGGGCTGATCCGACACGTCCTGGCCGGCGGCGGGGCCCGCCGTCTGATCGGGGATCTGATCCTCGGGTGCCTGGGGATGATCCTGGGCCACACGGCCGGGCGCCTCCTGGCCCCGGGCTTCGGTCAGCTTGGGACCACCGCCGTCCTCCCCGGGCTCCTGGGGGCGCTCCTCCTGCTGGGGCTCACTTCCCTCCCCCTCCCCCGCCGCTGAGCGAAGGTCGCGGCTGAAGCCGCTCCGATAACTCCGAACCTCCGTCTTCGATGACACAAAGGTCGCGGCTAAAGCCGCTCCTACAAAAAGATGGTTTCTGGTAGGAGGGGCTTTAGCCCCGAACTTCCCGTCTTCGATGCCACAAGTCGCGGCTAAAGCCGCCCCTACGGCCCCAAACCTCGGTCTTCGACCCTGCAAGGATCGCGGCTGAAGCCGCTCCTACAAGAATCGATTTTTCTGCAGGAGGAGCTTTCACCCCGAACCCTCCTTCGATCCCGCAAGGCCGCGGCGAAAGCTGCGCCTGCGGGAGGAGGCCAAAATGAGTTTCGGCTTACGTAGGAGGGGCTTTCGCCTCGGACCGCAGCTCCTGCGGCCCCGATAGGTCCCGGGAGTTCCGGGACCCATGTCCCGGGAAAATCGGGACGCGCGCCTCTACCGGGCCTCCGACCTTCCGCTTAGAGTGAGAAGCGGAAAGATCCTTCCAAAGGAGGTCGGCGATGGAGCGCATGGCGCGCATCTGGTTGCTGCTCATCCAGATCGTCCTGGGCTATGAGTGGCTGCGCGGCGGTCTGGAGAAGCTGGAGACCGGCGGCGGGTTTGTGAAGGCTCTGCCTCAGACCCTGGCCCGCTTCGCCGAGAAGAACCCGTATCCCTGGATGAAGTCCTTCCTCACCGGCCCGGCCACGGCCAATGCGACGCTGTTCGGCAACCTGGTCCAGTGGGGCGAGTTGCTGGCCGGCCTGGGCCTGATCGCCGGCGCCCTCTACTTGCTGTTCCTGGCCCATCGCCTGAACGGCGTCCTGCGCCGGGTCGCCGGGATCCTGGTGGCCATCGCCCTGCTGGGCGGGATGACCATGAACGCCTTCTTCGGCCTGGCCGCCGGCCATACCAGCCCCTCCACCTCGGGGATCAACCTGGTGATGTTCTTCTCGCAGCTGATGCTGCTGGGCTTCTGGATCGGCGTCATCCTCCAGCCGGTGGAGGAGCTGACCCTGCAGCGGCGGCCGGCCTGAGCCGTTTCGTCCAGCCTCACGGAGGGGGGCGCGACTGCGCCCCCCTCGGCTTCATGAATCCGGCGGAACGTGGAACACCCGGATCCCCAGGCCGTCGCAGCGGGTGCGCGGCCGCCACGCCCACCACCCCCGGGGATACGCCGCCTGCAGGACGGCCCGGGTGGCCTCGTCCTCCGGATGCACCAGATACAGCTTGGGGCCCGGCAGCCGGCGATGCCGGGCCACCACCTGGGGCAGATCCTCATACCAGACCGTGTAGGGCCAGTCCAGATCCCCCAGCCACATCCCGATCAGCCGCGAATCGAACCAGTAAGGATAGGCCACGTAGAAGGCGTTCGTGGGCGGGCCGCCCCCCACATAGAAGCCGCGCAGGATCTCCGCTGCATCCGAAGCGTTGAGAACATGGTGGCAGTAGGACTGCGCGTATGTCTCAAAAACACGTGCGGCGTTCAGGCGGATCAACGCCAACGCCAGCAACCCGGCGATCCCCCACCCCAGCCATCGCCGCGCGCCCGCGCGGCCCCACCATGCGGTCCATATCGCCGGGACCAGCGCGGCGAGGGCGAGGACGGAAGGCAGGGCGCCGGCCGCCCGCACCGTGCTGGGATTCTCCCGCGGGAATGAGAGGTTATACGCCGAGGGGAAGAGCATCACGAAACCGGCTGCCAGCGCCGCCAGGGGGACGGGATCCCGTCGGCGGATCATCCACCCGAACGCAGCCGCTCCACCCAGGACCAGCAGGGCTCCCATCACGGGATCCAGCATCGGCCGCAGGGGAATCGTCGCCACATACACCTCGTCGCCCGTCCAGTGGAACATCAACAGCGCCCGCCGCAGGTTATCGAGAAGGATCCACAGCGGATCCCCCTCGAGGGGCTTCTCCCAGGTGGAGACCCGGGTCATCAGGCGATAGAAGAACACCTCGGGGGACTCCACGATGAAGCGGAGCATGGGGGCCAGGACCGGGAGGGCCGTGAGCATGCCAAGGATGAAATCCCGCATCTGGCGCCACCCTTCGGCGGTCCGCCAGCCCCGACGGATCCCCCACACGAGCAGGAAGGCGGCCGGGAGCGCAGCGATCATCCCCCGAAAGGGGGAGTAGCCATACAGGCCGATCCCCAGGAACCATCCCATCCCCAGGAAGTCCGCCCGACGGCCGGAGCGCAGCCCCCGGATGAGGAAGGCCAGGGACCAGGCGGCGAAGGTGGGCAGGAAGGGGTAGCGCAACCCCACCCGGGACGGGATCACCGCCCAGGAGGCCACAGCCCCCAGGAACATCGTCCACAGCCCCCCATGCCGCCCCCACAGGGCCGCGCCGAGCAGATAGAGGGCGGGCAGGAGCAGGACCCCGATGAAGGCCGTCCCCACCTGGAGGGTGAACTTATGCAGCGGCATCCCGAAGAGCCGGATCGTCGCCGCCGCCAGATAAAACTGGAAGGCCTCCCGCCCGGTGTTCCGGGGAAAAAAGATCCGATACTCCCCGTTCAGGACGTCCCGCACGTCGAGGAGCTTCTCGGCGTGGTCGCTGTTCACATCCAGGGGAAGGTTCCAGAGATCCCAGTAGCGGAAGCCGATCCCGAGCCCCAGGACGAGCAGGAACAGCAGATGCCACCCATGCACCCGCAGCCCCTCCCGGGGCCATCGTGGGAGCGGCGCGTCCCACCACGCGGCCAGCCAGGCCGCCACCGCCAGCCCCCACGCGATCACCCCGGGGAGCCGGAAACGGTTGCCGCCGGACTCAAGGAAAGCCAGCGCGGCCAGCCCCAGGCTCAGGACGGCCCAGAAGGGGCGACCGGAAGGCGAGGGGCTGGGAGTTGAGACGCTGGGACGTTCCCCCTCCAGCCAGGCTGGCTCCTGCCGAAGGGCCCAGAGGAACAGGGCCAGCGCCCCTGCATAAACCCCGAACGCCCGCGGGTCCGGAGCTTCCCGGGGGCTGGCGTCCAGCAGTCCCTGCGCGAACACGGTCAGAAGGCCCGCGAAGAGGAAAGCCAGCGCGCTCGCGATCCGCCGGGCCATGGGGCTATCCGCCTCCCTCCTTTCGCGCGATCATAAAGAAATACGCGCCCTCCGGGCCCGGGGGCTCCTCGTAGAACGGCCGCAGGATCCGCTCCACCGGCCGCAGGCTCCACCGCCAAGGGGCGAGGATCCAACGGCCGAGGAGCTTTTTGTAGATCAGGGAAGGCAGCCCATACGGGTGGCCCCACTCCAGCAAGGCCGTGGCGCCCGGGGAGAAATAGAACCACCAGCGGAGGGGGCGCAGGCCGGCCCGCTCCAGCCGGGCCGCCCAGACCTCGGGGGCATCGCAGTGATGGTGACGGGAGATGCGGTTGAAGAGCCGGCCGTAGGCCTCCGCAGCCCGTGGCAGCCGCAGCCGGCGCAGCAGCCGATAGAGCGAGAGGAACTCGACAAAGCGATGGCTGGGCGAGCAGAACAGGAAGAAGCCTCCCGGCCGCAACACCCGGGCCACCTCCGCCAGGACGGCCTCCACCGGAGGGATATGCTCCAGGACCGAGTTGCTGACCACGGTCCCGAAGAAGGACGAGGGGAAGGGCATGCGGGCGCCATCGGCCTGCACCACCCACCGGTAGGCCCGGCGGGCGGCGGCCTCCTTCAGAGGCCCCCATTCGGGGTCCAGCCCGACCCACGCCTTCCCTGGGAAGGCCACGGAGGCGAAGTGCCCGTCCCCGCAGCCCAGATCCAGGACCGGCTCCGGCATCTCCAGGCCCTGGTAGAACCGGGCCTCCACCGCCCGCAGCAGCGCCCGGAAGGCAGGCACCTCCTTCAAATGGAGCCAGAGGAAATCGGGGGCCATCACGATCCGTCCAGGCGGGTGAGATACGAGCGGACGAACGCCTCGAGCTCCTGCGCTCGAACTTCCGGGAAGGATCTCTGGAGTTGATCCAACAACTTCTGATCCGTGCTCACCAGAAGCTCCGCGCCCGCATCGATATAGATCTCCAGCAAATATCGATCCTCCTCAGGGATGGAGGACCATGCTTCCGGAGAGCGAGCTGCCGAGGCCGCTGGCGAGGAGGGAATGACCCCTTTTTGGGGATCCCGCAGCAAGCGCTGGAGCAGACGGCTGGCCGCCCGGACCTCTGGCCGTTGATCTTTCATGAGCTTGTAGGCTTTACGCGCCCAGGGCGTGTCGGGCCGCCACGCGATCCGATCACAGCGCCTCTCGATTTCCTCAAGGATCCGATAGGCCTGTCGCTGGCGCTCGCTTCCCTCCTCACCCTGGAGATGAGAGAACAGCCATTCGTCCAGGAGGATGAGGCGGGAGGGCATCGCGGCTTCTCCTGAGAGGTCGTTCTCATTCGGAAGCCTCGGGCACACCGAGGAAGACACGGAGATCCTCCAGCTCCGCCTCCACAAACGTCCGCAACCCCCCTTCGATCTGGCCGCGCTCGTTCACCTGCTGACGCGTGAAGACCGAAACGCCGTCCTTTCGTTCCACGAAATAACACGCCAGATCCGCAGGCCGGAGCGCGCCCCGGGCCACCTGAGCCAGAAGGGCGCCCAGGAACGCCTCGCTGTGGGTGGAGATCAGGAACTGCTTGCGATGTCGGGAAGCGATCTGCACCAGCGCCCCGGCCAGCCGCCGGACGCTTGAGGGATGCAGATGGATCTCCGGCTCCTCGATCAGGACCGATTCCGCCTCCCGGCTTAGAGCCTGAGCGAGCAGATACACCAGCTGATTGATCCCAAAGCCCTCATTGACCAGCGTGATCCCGAGCCCGGTCTCCCGGTTCACGCAGGTCAGCTCAAAGAGCGCCGTCCCCAATGTGGGGCGCACACGGAAATTCCGGTTTGCGATCTGCTCGAGGTAACGATCCACCCGATACTCCAGATCCCGATCCTGAGCCAGAAGGGTGGCGATCTCCCCCTCGGCGATGGGGAAGGGGGTGACCGGAACAGGCGTATAGGAAACCTGCGAGAACCCGCGGCGCAAAGGGACGAAGCGGATCCGCCGCAGGGCTTCGATCGGCGCGTTGAGAACGCGGGCCACGGCCTGCGCCTCCCCGATGTCCGCCGCGTCCTGGGCCTGAACCTGCACCACAAATCCGTTCCAGATCGCCCGGAGCCCTGCTCCGATCCCCGGGATCTCAACGCTCTGGATTCCGGTGTAGGGAAAACTCACCTCCAAAGCGGCCAACGTCCCCAATGCGTTTGGCAAGCCGATCAGCAGCTCCAGCCATCCTCGCTCCTCCCGAAGCCGAACGCGATACCCCACTGCCGAGGGGATCTCCCCCTGGATGGGCACGCTCTCAGGGGTAGAGATCAGCATCCCAATGGCGATCTCCCGCTCCGGATTGTGGTCGAACACCACCTCGCGAAACCCGCCCAGCTGGAGGAATCCGTAATTCCAGAAAGCGGAAGCCGGAACGTTAGGGGATAAGGCGATGTTTCGCAGCCCCAGGAGCGCGTAGAGCAGGGAGGATTTCCCGGACCCGTTCGGCCCGTAGAGGACGGTAATCGGCGCCAGCTCCAGATCCGCATGCTCGATCGAACGGAAATTCCGGACAAACAGCCCGCGGATCGCCATTTTCAATCTCCTTTCTTCCTCCGGTCCCGGGACGCCCGTAGCTCCTCGAAAAGCGCCTCATAAGCGGCGGCGGTTCGCTCCGTATTATAGTGCTGGGCCACCCACTCCCGGGGCCGGCAGAAGGTCGGGCGCTCCGCCAGCACCCGCAGGATCGCCTGGGCCAGCGCCCGGCTGTCCCGCGGGGGGAAGGTCAACCCCATCCCTGTCGTCTGCGTCGGCACCCGCACCCCCGGCAGATCGCTGGCCACCACCGGGGTTCCGCACAGCATCGCCTCCACCTGCACCAGGCCGAAGGACTCGGTGGCGTTCCAGCTGGGAAGCACCACCACGTCGCAGCTGGCGTAGAAGGCCGCCATCTCCTCCGGCTCCAGCACCCCCACGAAGGTCCAGTGGTCCCGGTAGCGCTCAAAGAGGGGCGCCAGCCGGCGGGCGTAGGCCTCCTCCCCCAGGACGTTCCGGTAAGGCCCGGCGAAGAGCACGCGGGCATTCGGATAGACCGCCAGGATATGGGGGAGGGCTTCCAGGAGATACTCCACCCCTTTCTCCGCCGCCAGGCGAGCGGCCATCCCGATGACCACATGTCCCTCCAGCCCCCAGCGGGCCCGGAAGGCCGCCACCCGCTCCGGATCCGGAACCGGGATCTCCACCGGCGGGGGGATCACCCGCACCTTGGCGAGATAACGGGAAAGATAGGGGGAATGGCGGGCGTAATCCTCCGTATAGCTCACGATGACATCGGCGAGGCGGGCCGCCAGGTGATCCATGAGGTGGACCACCTGGTTGGCCACCCGGTTCAGCCACCCCGGGGGAAGGGTCACGTCGCAGTGATAGGTCAGGACGACGGGCTTGTGGAACAGGCGCCCGCGCAGGGCGATGCCGGCGGCGTCGAACTGGGGCAGATGCAGCCAGAGGACGTCCGCCCAGCGGGCCAGGCGGGTCGCCCACCATCCGATGGTGGGCATGATCACCCCCTTGCTCACCCGCATCAGCACCGGCACCCGCCGGATCCGCACGCCGTCCCGCACCTCCTCGAGAGGAAGACGGCGGTCATACCGGGAGGTCAACACCAGGACTTCGTGACCCCGGGCCGCCAGGGCCCGGGCCGCCCGCTCCACATAGATCGTCAGACCGCTGATATGGGGACGGTAATAGGTGAGCGCGACCAGGATCTTCATCGAAGGTTCTCCCGCACCCACTCCGCCAGCCGGGTCAGTCCCTCCCGCACCCCCACCTGAGGCCGCCAGTCCAGGTCCCGCATCGCCTTGCGGATGTCGCTGACATACACCTTCTGATCCCCCGGCCGCCAGGGCCCAAAGGCGGGAGGATCCAGGGGACGGCCCAGGATCTCCGCGAGCAGGGGGGCGAACTCATGCCAGACCGAGAGGGTGTGCTCGGGACCACCTCCGATGTTGTAAACCTGCCCCGCCGTCCGATCGATCCGCTCCACCGCCGCCCGCATGGCGGCCACCAGGTCCGTGACGAAGAGAAGGTCCCGCACCTGCTTCCCATCCCCGTAGATCGTGATCGGCCGCCCGGTCATGGCGGAGATCACGAAATGGGCCACCCACCCCTGATCCTCCGTCCCGAACTGGCGGGGGCCGTAAATACAGGACATGCGGAACACCACGGTGGGGAGGCCATAGATGCGGGCGTAATCCCGCACATACTGATCGGCCGCCCCCTTGGAGCAACCGTAGGGGGAGTGGAAGTCCAGGGGCTGACGCTCATCGATCCCGAAGGGGCGGTCCGCATATCGGTAACGGGTGGCCTCCTCCACCACCGGCACCTCCTCCATGGCCCCGTAGACCTTGTTGGTGGAGGTATACAGCACGATGGGGCGATGGCGGGCCTGGCGGGCGGCCTCCAGGACGTTGAGGGTGCCCAGGGCGTTGATCTCGAAATCCGTGCGGGGATCGATCAGGGAGGTGGTGACCGCCACCTGGGCGGCCAGATGGAAGACCACCTCCGCCTGCCGCACCGCCTCCGCTACCGCCGGGAAGTCCCGGACGTCGCCCCGGATGAAGCGGATGCGCCCGCCGTGCCGTTCCTGGAGCCAGGCCAGGTTCCGCTCCACGCCGGGCCGGGCCAGCAGATCGAAGATCCAGACCACCCAGCCGTCCGAGGCCAGGGCGTCCGCCAGGTTCGATCCGATGAAGCCCGCGCCGCCGGTGATCAGGGCCGAGGGGGGCATTTCCGGCCTCCTGAGCGCGTTGAGGATCCCGAAGCACGCCCGAAGTCGAGCATGCCGCGGGATATTTTATTCCTCAGCCTGTAAACCGGAAGGGGCCATGAGGGCCGGGCCCCTGCCTCTTTTCAGCGGTCCACCCTCTCCCCCTCCGCCCGCCGCAGGAACCCGAGCCCCACCTGCCCGGTCTCCAGCCACAGGCCGAGGGCCCCGAGGGTGGAAAGGACCCCATAGATCAGCCCGTGGGAGGCGACCGAGATGCTAAAGGCCGTGGCCTGCGGGATCCCGAATTCCCCCATCACCCAGACCGTGATCCCCTGCACCACCCCGATGTAGCCGGGGGTGGAGGGCACCAGCATCCCGAAGGTCAGGGCGCTCATCGTCAGCAAAGCCACCCACCCATCCGGGGTCTCCAGGAAAACCCCCATGACCGCGTAGAGATGAGCGGCCGTCGCCAGCCACGCCACCAGGGACCAGCCTGAGGCGGCGGCCAGAGCCCGGGGGGTCCGGAGGACCTCCAGTCCCCGCAGGGCCGCCTCCGCCTCCCGGCGCAGCCGGCCCTGAAGCGGCCGGGGAAGCGGCCGGGTGAGGGCGTCCGTGAGCCGCCGGGCCCACTGGGGCCGGAAGGCCCCGAGGAGGAGCCCTCCCAGCGCGCCCAGGGTGAGCACCGGCCCGGCGTGGCTCAGAAGCCCCAGCCCGCGGGCTCCCGGCTGGAGGGCCAGGGCCACCCCGGTCAGGGCCAGCACCACCCCCAGATCCAGCACGTGCTCCACGACGATCGACATCGCCACCAGGCCGGCCGGGGTCTGGGGGAAGCGGGCCAGCAGGAGGACCCGCGCGAGCTCCCCCATCCGGAAGGGGAGAACGTGGGTGACCAGGTAGCCGGCGTTCAGGATGTTCCAGAGGCGGAGGAAGGACACCCCCGGAGGCGCGTTCAGCAGGATCCGCCAGCGGGCGGTCCGGGCCGCCACGCTCAGGATCAGGGCGAGCAGGGCCGGGAGCATCCATCCGTAGTTCCCCGCGCGCAGCGTGGCCCAGAGCGTGGGGAGATCCAGCCCTCGCACCGCCCCGTAGAGCGCGAGGGCCCCGATCATCAGCCCCAGCACCCATCGCCAGCGACCCATCGAAACACCTCCGAACGCCCAAGATCCGCCGGCCGTCAGGGAGCGAGCCGGCCGGGGCGGCCCTCCGATCCCGTGGCTCCCAATGATAAACCGGGAGGGCCCGTTCCGCGATCTCCTCCGCTCACCGGAAGGGCGCAGACGCCCTGATCCGTCCTCCATCGGCGTGCCCATCGCATCCGGATCGAATTTAGGCTTGCCTAAATTTGAATCGCTCTCCTACAATGGGCGTGAGAGTGGATCCATCGGCGTCTGTCCCAACTCTTGCAGAAAGGAGCGAGCGATGGTCGGCAAATGGGTCTACTACCAGGAGATGGAAGGCGCGGCGGCGCCTGCCCCCGAGGCGCCTGCGGAGGAGATGGCCCCGCCTCCGGCCCCCGCTCCGGCCAAGCCGGCCCGCAAGCCTGCGGCCAAGAAGCCTGCCAAGAAGGCCGCGGCCAAGAAGCCCGCGAAGAAGGCGGCGGCTAAGAGGCCCGCGAAGAAGGCCGCAGCCAAGAAGACGGCCAAGAAGACCACCAAGAAGACGGCCCGGAAGTAGCCGGAGCCTGCGTTCCCATCCTCCCTTCGGGCGGGCATGCCGGGAGCTGGCATGCCCGCCTGTCTTTTCCCCGGAAGTCGGTCAGGTCCTCAGGGGGCCGTGGGGGTGGGAGAGGGCGCAGGGGTGACATCCGGCGTCCCGGTCGGCGTCGGCGGGGGAGGGACGTAGAGGCGTTGCCCGGCGCTCAAGGACAGCGTGGTCAGGCAGTTCGCCTGCATCAGGTCGGAGAGGGGAACCCCGAAGCGCACGGACAGCCGGTAGAGGGTCTCCCCGGGTTGCACGGTGTAGAGCACCCAATCCGCGGGAGGCCCGCATGGCGTGGGGTTCGGGGTCGGGGTGGGCAGGCGAACCGGCAGATAGACCCGTTGCCCGATGAAAAGGGCCGGATGCCGCAGGCAGTTGGCCTCCAGGAAGCGCGAGACGGAGATCCCCGCCAGGGTCGCCAACCGGTAGGCCGTGTCCCCCGGCTGCACCCGATAGGGGATCCAGTCCGCCGGCGGCCGACACGGAGCCCTCGGCGTCCCGGTCCCCGTGGGGGTTACGGAGAGGGTCGGCATAGGGGCCTCCCCCGGCGTCCCGGACGGCGTTGGGGAGGGGGAGGCCGGGATGGGGGAGAACGCGGGCGAGGGGGGCGGCGTCTCCACCGTCTCCACCAGCCCCTCCTCGGTGGGGGTGGCGGTTCTCCCCTCTGGGAGAGAAGGCGCGGCGGGACGGGTGGCCCGGGGAACGGCCGCCGGGCGCGGCCGGCCCTCCACCACCGCCATCCCCAGGGCCCCCAGGATCAGAATCCCCAGCCCGAGCAGCGCCAGCAACGTCCGCATTGTTCTTTCCTTGCCACAGTCCTCAGGAGACGGCCAGGGGCAGCACGACGGTGAAGGTGCTTCCCACCCCCGGCTCGCTTTCCACCCAGATCCGCCCCCCGCTGGCCTCCACCAGGGCCCGCGCGATGGAGAGGCCGATGCTATCCCCCACCCCGGGGATCAGCGGCGTCGTCGCCCGATAGCGTGGGACGAAAACCCGGGGGATCTCCTCCACCGGGATCCCTCCCCCCGTATCCCGCACGCTCAGGAAGAGCACGTCGGGGATGCTGGGGTTGCGGCGGGCCCGCAGGACGATGGCCGTGCCCGGACGGCTGCAGAGGGCCGCATTGTTCAAGAGATGATAGAGGATCTGCTGCCCTGCATCCCGGTCCAGCCGCACCGGAGGCAGATCCTCCGGCCACTCCAGCTCCACCCGGAGGCCCCGCTCCTGGAGCACCGGCTGCAACTGCTGGAGGGCCTCGTCTCGGACCTCCTCCAAGCGCAGCGGGCCGGGCTCCAGCCGGTAGGATCCGGCCTCCAGGGCGGCGATCTGCAGGGTCTCCCGGATCAGCCCCGCCATGCGCTCGATGTTGGCCCGGATCCGCAGCAGGAACTGCCGCTGAGTGGCGCCCAGGATCCCCACCGCTTCCCCCAGGAGCAGATCCGTATAGCCCAGGATGGCGGTGAGCGGCGTGCGCAGCTCCTGGAGGAGGGCCAGGACCAGCCCATCTCGCTCCTCCCCGGATTCAGAGGGAGTTTCCTTAACCGAGGCGGCCGCCACCGGCAGGGCGGCCCGGGCCTCCAGCAGCTGGGCCAGCTCCTCCGCCCGGCGCCGCCAGCGCTCCCGCTCCTCTTCCGCCTCCGCCGCCCGGGTGGCCCAGCGATGGATTTCCCGCTGCAGCGACCGGCGCTCCTCCTCCAGCCGGGCCTCCAGCTGCCGGATGGCCTCCTGGCGCTCCTGCTCCAGGGCCTGCAGCGCCGCCTCCAGGCGCGTCAGGCGCTCCCACTCCCGGAACAGGCGCAGCGTCCGGGCCAGCGCTCCGGCCATCTCCCGGGCCAGCCCGGGATCCGGGGGACGGCTTTTCCCGGCCTCCGGGGGATAGCCGATCAGCCAGAGGCCCAGAACCTGATCCGAAACGACGAGGGGCTCCACCTGCAGGGAGCCGATGCGCTCCATCCCGAAGGCCTGCCAGAGGCGGAGGAAGGCCTCTCCGGCTTGATCCGCCGGGGTCATGAAGTCCCCCCGACGTTGATCGATCGCCTCCTGACAGCGCGGGTATTCCGACAGCGTCAGGACGAGGTCCGAGCCGGCGCGGGGCAGGTTCTCCCCCTCCCGGGCGATGAAGACCAGGTGGTCCTCCTGCAAGAGCCCGATCCCCGTCCAGCGCGCGCCGAGCCATTCCCGTGCCATCCGGAGGGCTTCCCGGAAAGGATCCGAGACCTCCCGATCCTGAAGGGCCTGGAGCAGGCTCGCCGTCCAGGCCGGCCACGCGGATGCGGCCTGCCGCATCGCCGAAGGGCGCCCCCACGCCGCATCCAGGGCGAGCTGATAGGTCCCCGCCAGCCAGAGCGGATACGCGGCGAGGGCGCCCAGGCGGATCCATGGGGAAAGATGGGTTCCCAGGAGCGGGGCGTTCAGCTGCAGCAGCGCCCCCAGGGCGAGGAGGGAGAAGCCCAGGGCCCCGGAGGTGGGGAACCTCCGCGGGCGCTGGGAGAGCAGCAGCCCTCCGATGGCCAGGTTGAGCCCCAGCGCCCACAGGGTCCATGCCCGCTCCGGAGGGGTGGTGACGTAGACGGCCGTGGGATCCTGGAGGGCGAGGCTCCACCAAGCCGGCGCCGTTGCCCCATAAGCGCCCAGGACCAGCACCGTATGGAGGGCCGGTGCCCAGAGCCCGGGCCCCGCGCCGGCCATGGCCCAGCCCAGCCATCCCCAGGTCGCCAGATCCACCGCCCGCTCCAGAGGCGGCAGGAGCGTCCCCGGAGGCAACCCCCGCGTCTCCCCGAAGGCCGCCCCGAACAGGATCAGGCGGCCCATCAGGCCCAGGCCAGCGGCCACCATCAGGCGATCCGCGAGCCCGCCCCTGCCGGACCGGCGCCGGAGGTCGAGGGCCATCAGGAGCAGGCCCTCCAGGGCCAGGCCCACGAGGAGATGGTAGAACAGGGAGGCGGAGGCCTCCGTCAGCCCGCGCATCAGCGCCTGGATCCCTTCCATTCTATCCCCCGGAGGATGCTCCCGATCCTTCGCCCGGAGGGCTCCCTCCGGCTTCTTGCTGGGCCATCCGGGTGGCGGCCATGGCGAGGCCGATCATCAGCCAGAACCACTGCACCATGTGGTGGAAATCGAAGTTCACGAAGTGATGATCGAAGATCCCGCTGACCAGCGCGGCGAGCACCGCCCCATGGAGGCCCAGCCAGAGCGGCTCCAGCTCGGGCCGACGCCGGACCCCCCGCCGGGCCCTCCAGGCGGCGACGAACAGCACCCCGATGACCAGCAGGAAAATCCCCAGCCCGACCAGCCCCATCTGCACCGCCACCAGCAGGTAAATGCTGGCCACCTTGATGTAGAGATCCACATCCGGCACCCCGGCGAACCCGACGCCGAACAGCGGATAGCGGGAGATCAGGGTAAGAGCATCCCGATACTCCCCGAACCGCATGCGGGTGGCCAGGTCTTCCCCTCGCAACCCGGCCAGAAGATGCAGCGTGTAGTCCCGGGTTGCGGGAAGCAACAGCACTCCCACCAGGAGGATGAGCAGGAACGGGAGCGCACGGCGGTAGCGCAGGAGGCTGAGGGCCAGGAGGGCCGCCGCCGCCCCGATGAACGAGCCCCGGGAGAACGTCAGCAACAGCGCCACTGCCATCGTCCCCAGGAACATCAAGAGGAGCGGCCGGGGCCACACCGGCCGCCGGGCGAAGGCCTGCGGGAAGGCCAGGGCGATCAGGGTAGACAGCGTCGCCCCCAGCAGGTTGGGGTCCACCGCCGTCCCGATGGCCCGCTCCGGCTGCTGCGGATCATCCAGGATGTAGCGCAGGACCGGGCCGCCCTCCGGATAGTAGCCCAGCGGCCGCAGCCGCAGCAGCCAATCCTCCGCCCGGGCATCGGGGAGCGCATAGAGGACGACCGCCACGAGGGCCGCCAGGAATCCCAGCCCGAGGATCCATCGGACCAACCGGGCCAGCCGCGTCGGATCCCGAACGAGGGTGACCACCCAGAAGAACGAGGCGATGGAGAGCAGGAACTCAGCGAACCGCCGGGCCACCGTCTGGGTCAGGGAGGCATGGCCCAGCCCCGCCAGGAAGGTCACCAGCGTGGTCCCCATGAAGGCCAGCACCGGGAAGGCCAGGGCCGTCCCCTCCAGGGCCGCCGTCCGCCCGGCGGCCCACCAGGCCAGTCCGCTCAGCAACCAGCCCATGACCGCCAGGTCCAGCCAGGTGGGGGTGAAGCCCAGGCGGACCGGGAAGGTGGCGAAGGGGAGCAGAAAGATCACCGCGAAAACCAGGAAGAAGGCCAGGTCGATGGAGCTCAGGACGCCCAGGACCAGGAAGGCGCCGAGCAGCCCTCCCAGCGCCAGGATCGGCCCCCCGGCGGCGATCCCCCATCCCAGCGCCCAGGCCATCGCCAGGCCCAGGGCCAGCATTCCCATTCTCTGCATCGGGAAAGAACGAAGCCGCGCCTGCAACCGATCCTCCGTTCCTCGGCGTCCGCGCGCCGGAGCGCCAGGCCCCTTTGTCCCCCAGAACCCGTTTCCGTCCCGCGATCCCGGCGAAGGCCCTGATGGCGGGGACGCCTGCAATTATAATCCTCGTGGGCTCCTTCACAGGGAACGCGAAGAGAGCTCCCTCGGGCCTCGAACGGAGGGACATTTCCGGAAGGAGGCACACATGGACGCCTTCACCGTCACCCTTCATCATGCCTATCAGGTGGCCGTAGAAGCCGCTGTGGAGGCCGGCCGGGTCCTCCGCTGGCACTTCCGGCGCGGCCTGGAGATCATTTACAAGGGGGAGATCGATCTCGTGACCGAAGCGGACCTCGCCGCTGAGCGGGTTCTGATCTCCCGCATCCGCGAGGCGTTCCCGGACCATCACCTGCTGTCCGAAGAGAGCGGGGAGATCCTCCAGGACTCTCCCTGGCTCTGGGTGGTGGATCCGCTGGATGGGACCACGAACTTCGCCCACGGGTTCCCGGTTTTCTCGGTTTCCATCGCGTTGCTCCATGAAGGGCAGCGGGTGCTGGGCGTGGTTTACGACGTGATGCGGGACGAGCTGTTCGCCGCCCGGCGAGGGGAGGGAGCCTTCCTGAACGGACGGCCCATCCGGGTCAGCCGGACCTCCCGGCTGGAGGCGGCGTTGCTGGTGACCGGGTTCCCCTATGACCGGCAGGAGTCGCCCTTCGACAACACCCGGGAGTTCGTCGCCCTGCTCAAACGCTGCCATGGGGTGCTGCGGGTTGGCTCCGCCGCCCTGGATCTGGCGGCGGTGGCGGCAGGGCGACTGGACGGATACTGGGAGTTCCGGCTGAGCCCGTGGGACCTGGCCGCCGGGGCTCTGCTGGTGGAGGAGGCGGGAGGGCGGGTGACCACCCCCACCGGGGACCCGTTGCCTCCCCTGGCCACGGACATCGTGGCCACCAACGGTCGCATCCACGAGGAGCTCCTGAAGGCCCTGGCTGCTGCGCGCGCCGGCGCTTGACCGAAGGGGAAGGCTCCGTGTAAAATGAAGGACGGCCCTGCGGGGTGGTGTAAGGGGCAACACACCGGACTCTGGATCCGGGTATGGAGGTTCGAGTCCTCCCCCCGCAGCCAGTCCGGCAGGAAAGGGCCGCTCCGCGCGGCCCTTTCTTCATCCGTTGCCAGACCACGCGGGAGGCGCTCCGTGTTCGCAGTCATTGAGATCGGCGGACATCAGTATCGCGTGAAGGCCGGCGATCGGATCCAGGTGGAAAAGCTCGACCTCCCTCCGGGCGCGTCCCTGGAGATCGACCGCGTCCTCATGGTCGGGGAGGGCGAGGGGGTGCAGATCGGCCGTCCGGTCGTCCCCCAGGCTCGGGTCCGGGCGACCGTGCTGGGCCACGTGAAGGGAGAGAAGATCATTGTGTTCAAATATCGCCCGGGGGCCAAGCGCTACCGGCGCAAGCAGGGCCACCGGCAGACCTACACCCTTTTGCAGATCGACGCGGTAGAGGCCGGCGTACCGGCCTCAGCGTGAAAGGAGGCGACGATGGCGCACAAGAAGGGCGGCGGTGCCAGCCGCAACGGCCGTGACAGCGAATCCAAGCGCCGCGGGGTCAAGCGGTTCGACGGCCAGTTCGTGCGGGCCGGCAACATCCTGGTCCGCCAGTGCGGCACCCGCATCTATCCCGGCAAGAACGTGGGGATGGGCCGGGATTACACCCTCTTCGCGCTCATCGACGGTTACGTCCGCTTCGAGATAGGGCGCGGAGGGCGCAAGCGGGTGAGCGTGTATCCCCATCCGGTCCAACCCGACGGCGCGTCCCCGAACGGAGGTGACGGATGAAGCCGGGCATTCACCCGACCTGGTATCCCAACGCCCAGGTGATCTGCGCCTGCGGCAACACCTGGACCACCGGAGCCACCGTGCCGGTGATCCGGACGGACGTGTGCTCCAAGTGCCATCCCTTCTTCACCGGGGAGCAGCGGATCGTTGACAAAGAGGGGCAGGTGGACCGCTTCATGCGGCGCCTGAGCGCCCGGGACGAGGCCTACCTGAAGGCCCGGGCGGAGCGCGCCCAGCGCCGCAAGCGCAAACAGGCGGTGATCGAGGTGGTCGAGGAGCCGGAGGAGATCCTCGAGCGCCTCGAGGGAGAAGAGGAAGCACCCTGAACGAGCGTGCGGGCGGGTCCTTCAGACCCGCTCGCATCGCTTTTTGGGTAAGCCGAAATTCATTTCGGCTGAGTCCGGCACCGCCGCCCGCTGAGGTAGAGGCGGCATCCCTTTTGAATCTCAAGGAGGCGAAGGATGGAGAAGGCCCGCGCGGGCTGGGTGGAGGTGATCAGCGGGTGTATGTTCAGCGGCAAGACCGAGGAGCTCATCCGCCGGCTCCGCCGCGCCCAGATCGCCCGCCAGCAGGTCCAGGTTTTCAAACCCCTGATCGACACCCGCTACGGCCTGGAGAGAGTTCGCTCCCACAACGGCCTGGATATCGAGGCCATCCCGGTGCCGCACGCCCGGGCGATCCTGGACCATCTTCAGCCGGGGACGACGGTGGTGGGGATCGATGAGGCGCAGTTCTTCGACTGGGAGATCGCCGATGTGGTTCAGGCCCTGGCGGAGCGAGGGATCCGGGTGATCGTGGCCGGGCTGGATATGGATTTCCGTGGGGAGCCCTTCGGGCCGATGCCGTTGCTCATGGCTCAGGCGGATCAGGTGGACAAGCTGCACGCCATCTGTGTGGTGTGCGGGGCGCCGGCGACGCGCACCCAGCGGCTGATCAACGGGCGGCCTGCCCGCTACGACGACCCGGTGATCCTGGTGGGTGGCAGCGAGACCTACGAGGCCCGCTGCCGGCGCTGCCATGTGGTCCCCCGGGAGGCGACGGAAACCCCGTAGGGCTCGAACGGGACGGGGGAGGCGGGAGGTATGGAGACGCCGGTGGAGTCCCCCTCGAGCTGGGGATGTGAGCACCTGATCGACCATATCCTGATCCCGGCAGATGTTCTGCAACGTCGTATCGCGGAGCTGGGCGCTCAGATCTCCCGGGACTACGCGGGCAAGGATCTGGTGCTGGTTTGCGTGCTCAAGGGCGGCGTGATGTTCCTCACCGACCTCATGCGCCACATCACCGTTCCCCATGAGATCGATTTCATGGCCATCACCAGCTATGGGATCGGCGCCCGGCAATCCACCGGGGTGGTGCGCATCCTGATGGACCTCCAGACCAACATCGAGGGGCGCCATGTCCTCATCGTGGAGGACATCGTGGACAGCGGGCGCACCCTCGATCACATCCTGCGGCTGTTGTGGACGCGGAACCCTGCCACCCTCCGGGTCTGCGCGCTGCTGGACAAGCGAGCGCGGCGCGAGATCCAGGTCCCCCTGGATTACGTGGGGTTCGAGATCCCCAACGTCTTCGTCTTCGGCTACGGCCTGGACCTGGACGAGAAGTTCCGGAACATCCCCTTCATCGCCGTGCTGAAGGCCGACGCTCTGGAGGAATAAGCGGCTGGCCTGGGGCCCGGATTCCCGCTAAAATCATGCCAAGCCATCTCGCGTCGCCGCGGCTGTCGCGAGTCCCGGAGGGCAGTCGGTGGCGCGAGGCCGCGATCCTCCACATCCGCAAGGGGCCAGGAGCGATGAGCCATCCCGTAACGCACAGGTCGAACCATCCCTCCGGCGGCCGGAAGCATCCCTTCCGCGCCCCTCACATGCGACGCTGTCACTTCTGGACGGTTTGGGCCACTGCGGATTGCTGACCCCTTGCCCCTCCGCCTCTCACGGTTTCTCCTGCTTGCCGGATCCGGACACTCTCCTGCCTGGGAGGCATCCATGCGCGTGTTGGCCCTCGGTGGAGCAGGGGCCGTGGCCCGGGAGGCCACACGGGACCTCTGCCAGCACGGCTCGATCTTCCGCGAGATCGTGATCGCCGACATCGATCCCGCCAAGGCGGAACGCCTCGCCCGCGACATCGGAGACCCCCGCCTCCGGGTGGTCCCTCTGGACGTGCGGGATGAGGAAGCACTGGTCCGCCTGATCCGGGGCTTCGATGTCGTGATGAACGGTCTCCCCTTCGCCTATGATGTGCTGGTCACGCGGGCCTGCGTGGAGGCCGGGGTCAGCGGGGTGGACCTGGCCTTCGACGAGGCCCAGTTCGAGCTGGACGAGGCGGCCCGCTCGAAGAACATGGTGTTCATCCCGGGGGTGGGCGCCACCCCCGGCACCACCAACGTGATGGCCGCTTACGCCGCCCGTTCCATGGATCAGGTGGAATCCGTGGAGATCGCCTTCGCCGCCTTCCGCTGCCTGGCGCCCTCGCCGGGCCTCCTCCGCACCACCCTCTGGGAGTTCAACCCGGAGGAGCCAGAACGGGCGATGGTCTACTGGGAGGACGGGGCATGGCACCCCGCTCCGCCCTTCTCCGGGGAGAAGCGGGTGCGCTTCCATGAGCAGATCGGGGAGCAGACCGTGTATTACGTTCCCCACGATGAGGCCCGGACGATGCCACGCTCCTTCCCGGGCCTGCGCCGCGCCGCGGTGCGGGGCTGCTTCCCGCCTCACGTGATGCGGGCGATGCGCGCCCTCTACGAGATGGGCGCGCTCTCTTCCACCCCTGTCCCCCTCGATGGGTTCACCTATTCTGCTATCGATCTCGTGGCCCGCCTGCTCGCCGCCCTCCCCGCCTCCCGGGAGAACCCGGTGTGGGCCTACGGGCTGGTGGTGGAGGTGAGCGGCCGCCGGAACGGCCGCCCCCACACCATGGTGCTGCGCAACCGACATCCCCCCCAGGAGGTATGGGGCGGGGAGGCCGCCTACTATCGGAACATCGGCGTTCCCCTGAGCATCGGCGTCCAGATGATCGCTCGGGGTGAGATCTCCGTGCGAGGCGTTGTCCCCCCCGAACGGGCCATCCCCCCGGAGCGCTTCTTCGAGGAGCTGGCCCGCCGGGGGATTGAGATCCTGATAGAGTGAACCGAGCTTCTCATTCATCCTGAAAAGAATCAGGAGGTTCCCATGCGTCAGTGGCCGAAGACCCGCGCTCGATTTCTCCGGGCGAAGGAGGTGATGCCCTGGGGGGTTACCTCGAACTTCCGTTACTGGGGGGATGATCAGACCATCGTGGTCAGCCGGGGAGAGGGCCCCTACATCTACGATCTGGACGGCAACCGCTACATCGACTACCGCCTGGGCTACGGGCCGGTGATCCTGGGTCACGGCCACCCTGCGGTGGTGGAGCGGGTAAGCCAGGCCATCCGGGATGGGGTGATCTTCGCGGCCACCACCGAATGGGAGATCCGGGCGGCGGAGCGCATCATCCGCATGACCGGCGTGGACATGGTGCGCTTCTCCAACTCGGGGACGGAGGCGACCATGCACGCCCTGCGGATCGCCCGGGCCTACACCGGCCGGGAGAAGGTGATCAAGTTCGAGGGCCAGTATCACGGCCACCACGATTACCTGCTGTTCTCCACGGCCATGGCCCAGCGCCAACCCATGGGGAGCCGCCACCATCCCATCCCCGTCGTCGCCAGCTCCGGCATCCCCCGGGTCATCGCCGACCTGGTCATCACCCTCCCCTTCAACGACTTCGAGGCCGTGGAGCGGACCGTGAAGGCCAAGTGGGGGGACATCGCGGCCATCATCGTGGAGCCTATGCTGGGCAACAGCGCGGCCATCATGCCCCACCCCGAGTTCCTCCCCTTCCTGCGGCGCCTGTGCGATGAATACGGCATCGTGCTGATCTTCGACGAGGTGAAAACGGGCTTCCGCATCGCCCGGGGCGGGGCCCGGGAGTTCTTCGGGGTGCGGGCGGACCTGGTCACCTACGCCAAGGCCATGGGCAACGGGTTCCCCATCTCCGCCATCGGCGGCAAGCGGGAGATCATGATGACCATCGAGCCCGGGGCGGTGGCCCACGCCGGAACCTACAACGGGAACGTGGTGGGCACCGCCGCCGCCGACGCCACCCTGGAGATCCTGGAGACCACGGACGCCCTGGAGCGGGCGGCCCAGGCCGGCGAGCGGCTGATGAAGGGGATCAGCGAGATCCTGACCGAGGCCGGCATCCCCCACGCCGTCTCCGGCCACCCCAACATGTTCAGCTTCCTCCTGAACTTCGATGGGACGCCCCGGGATCACCGGGACACCATGTCCAGCGACATCGAGCTCTACGCGGAGATCGGCCTGGCCTGCTATGAGCGCGGGGTGATGTTCGAGGTGGACCCGCGGGAGCCCTGGTTCACCTCGGCCGCCCACACGCCGGAGGTGGTGGACGAGACCCTCAACCGCTTCGCCGACGCCGTGCGCGCCGTCCTGCGGAAAGGGAAACCCGTCGGCCCGGCGGAGGTCACGTCGGTCGGGAAGTGAACGCAACCCGTGGGGGCTGGACGCCGGGAGAGCGATGGTGCAGAATGGACCCGGCGTCCAGCCCCCGCTTCCATCCTGATGCCGGCGAACCGCGGACGCTTCGGGACGAGGCCGCGATGGGCAAGGGGAACCGGACGGTCGCGGAGACCATCCTGCCCTCCGGGCACTGGGTGGTCCTGGTGCAGGGGGACCTGACGGAGGAGGAGGCGGACGCGCTGGTGAACGCCGCCAACTCCTACCTCCAGCACGGCGGCGGCGTCGCCGGGGCGCTGGTCCGCAAAGGCGGGCCTCAGATCCAGGCGGAGAGCGACGAGTGGGTGCGCCGCCACGGGCCGGTCCCCACGGGGGGCGTGGCGATCACCGGGGCCGGGCGGCTGCGGGCCCGCGCCATCCTCCACACCGTCGGCCCGGTGTGGTCCGGAGGGACCCGCGGGGAGGAGCAACAGCTGGCGGAGGCGATCCGCAACACCCTCGAGGCGGCTCGGGCCCAAGGTTATGAGCGGATCGCCATGCCGGCCATCAGCACCGGCATCTTCGGGTTCCCGAAGGAGCGGGCGGCTCCGATCTTCTGGGAGACCATCGCCGCCTTCGCCGCCGCCCACCCCGGCGAACCCCCCCGGGAGATCCGGGTGGTGATCCTGGACGAGGCCACGCTACGCCCCTTCGAGGCCGCCTTCCACGCCCGGTTCGGGGGACAGGCCGCCGCTTCCCCGGCCTAACCGGCGAGCAGCCGGACCAGCAGGGCTTTCTGGGCATGGAGGCGGTTCTCCGCCTGATCGAAGATCACCGAGTGCGGGCCATCGGCCACCTCATCGGTGATCTCCTCGCCCCGATGGGCCGGCAGGCAATGCATCACGATGACATCCGGCCGCGCCTTCGCCACCAGGGCGGCGTTGACCTGATAGGGCGGGAACACCCGACGCCGGACCTCCGCCTCCGCCTCCTGGCCCATGCTGGCCCATACGTCCGTGTAGATGATGTCCGCGTCCCGCACCGCCTCCGCCGGATCGTGGGTGAAGAGCAGGCGGCTCCCGCTGCGGGCCGCGAAAGCCTTCCCCCGTTCGATGACGGCCTCCTTCAGCATATAGCCCGGAGGCGTGGCGATGGCGAAGTCCATCCCCAGCATGGCGCAGATGTAAAGCAGGGCGGTCGCCACGTTGTTGCCGTCGCCGACGAAAGCCAGCTTCAACCCCCGCAGGCGTCCCTTCTTCTCGTAAACCGTGAGCATGTCCCCCAGGGCCTGACACGGATGCTCGTCGTCGGAGAGGCCATTGATGACGGGGACCGTGGCGTAGCGGGCCATCTCCTCCAGGATAGAGTGGGCGAAGACCCGCGCCATGATGGCGTCCACGTAGCGGCTGAGCACCCGGGTCACGTCGGCCACGCTCTCCCGCTGGCCCAGGCCGACCTCCTGAGGGGAAAGGTAGATGGCGTCCCCTCCCAGATGGCGCATGGCCATCTCAAAGGAGACGCGGGTGCGCAGCGAGGGCTTCTGGAAGATCATCCCCAGGGTCTTGCCGGCGAGGGGCGTGGGGCGGACCCCCGCTTTCCACTCCGCCTTCATCCGCGCGGCGTCCAGGATCAGCGCCTCGATCTCCTCCGGCGCCCAATCCACCAGCGAGATGAAATGCCGCAGCGAGCCCATCGTTCCCTTCCCTCCGGATTCGATGTGTGAATCTCACGCCCCGACAGGAGCGCAGGATCGACCCGCCGAATCTTCCGTCTGCCTCTCGAGGTAGCGCGTCAGTCCGCGCAACAGGATCTCCCCCTCCAAATTGCCCCCGGAGAGGACGACCGCCACCCGCTGTCCGGCCCAGCGCGGACCCGTCTCCCACAGGGCCGCGATGCCGACGGCGCCGGATCCCTCCACGATGAGGTGGGCCTCGGCCGCCAGCCACCCGATGGCCTCGAGGAGGGTCTCTTCCCGCACCACGAAGACTTCGTGGATCGCCCCCTCAAGCGCCAGCTGGTAGGCCCAGGCGCCCACCCCGCCGGCCAGGCCGTCTGCCAGGGTGGGGCCGGCCGGATAGTCCTCGTAGAGCCGTCCGTCCCGCAATGAGGCGGCCAGGGCCGGGGAGGCCTCCGTCTGCACGCCGATGATCCGGGTCCGGGGGGCGAGGGCCTGGTAAGCCCGGGCGATCCCGCTGATCAGGCCGCCCCCGCCCACCGGCACCAGGACGGCGTCGAGGGCCGGGAGCGCCTCCATGAGCTCCAGGGCGATGGTTCCCTGACCGGCCACCACCCATGGATCCTCATAGGCGTGGAGGTAACAGGCTCCTTGATGCCGGGCGAAGGCGACGGCGGCCGCGTGGGCCTCGGCGTAGGTCCGGCCCACCCGCTCCAGATGGACGCCGAAGGCCTCCAGGGCGCGGACCTTGTTGGGGGCGGCGGTCTCCGGGACGAAGACGGTGACCGGGATCCCGCTTAAGAGCCGGGCGGCGAAGGCCACTGCCAGCCCGTGGTTGCCCGCCGAGGCGGTCACCACCCCACACGCCCGCTCCTCCGGTCGGAGCCGGCTCATCCGGGCCAGCGCCCCCCGCACCTTGAAGGAGCCGGTGGGCTGCCAGGCCTCCAGCTTGAACCAGACCTCCGCCCCCAGCTGCCGGTTCAGGTGGGGGAAGGTCCGCGCCGGCGTGGGCGGGAGGATCTCCCGCAGGATGCGATGAGCTTCCCGGATCATCGACAGATCCGGCGGGCTGTCCGTCGGCCGCTCGGAGAGTCCCATGGCTCCCTCAGCGAAACTGCGCCCGGACGAGACGGATGAGCTCCTCGGTGGGGCCCCGGAAGATGCGGGTGCGGGTGCCGTTCCACTCCAGCCACAACACGTCCGTTCCGGCCCAGAGGGCCTGTCCGGGGCTTTCCCGAACCGGGCCGCGCCCGTAACGGGCCGTGGCGTAATCCCGATAGGCCTCCACGAACTCCCGGGCTTCGTCCTCGCTGTCCCAGACCGCTTCCAGAACCAGGAAATCCTGGCCGGCGGCCTCGTTCCAGTAGACCGCGTAGCGGTCCCCGCCCCAGCCGGCCGCCGCCTCCTCCGCCCGGGAGCGGTCCAGGCGTTCCTCCAGAACCACCCGGAGGTAGAACTCCCCCAGGACGTTCTCGTCGATCATCCGCCAGCCGCTTCCCAGGGTGTCGGTGAGCGGGGGCAGCGTCACCCGAATCGGGGCCTCGCGGCTCCAGAACTTCTCCGGATGCAGGATCTGCTCGGTGGAAGCGGGCGGGTCGCGGAACGCCGCGTCAATCGCCTCCCACCCTCCGCGCTCGTAGAGGGCCTGGACGAAAGCGAAACCCGCTTCATAGGGGAAGGTCAGCTCTTCGCGGATCGCGCGGGGGGCCCGGTCGAAGACCTCGCTGGGCTGGCGCTGGATGGCCCGGAGCCACTCCCGCTGCTCCGCGGCGGGCAATCGATTCAGATAGAACAGCTGCGTGAGGGTGGCGTCGCCCTCCACCAGGGCCCGCCGGGCCAGCATCGCGTCGTCGTCCAAGTCCTTCGGCCGCTTGCTTTTGTCGTCCGTGAACCCCAGGGCCACCAGGTCGAAATGTTGATCCTGGAGGAGGTGGGTGTATTCGTGGGCGAAGGTCACCCGCTCCAGGATGCCGGGCTGCCCCTGCTCGCTGATCACGAAGAACTGCTTGGTGTCCGGATCGTAGAAGCCGGCGATCTGCTCGGTGTAAAGCTCCAGCAGGAAATCCCGCAGCGGGAAATCCCGGGGCAGCAGGTCGAAGGCGGCCAGGGTGAGGGTGTCCTGGCGGGCCTCCTCCGGCGTGTAGTCCTTTTCGAACTTCCGCTCCTGGTAGGCGCGCAGCTCCGCCTGGGTCATCAGGGATCGGGTGTAGGGTCCGGTGGCCCGCAGGCCCCGGATCTCCTCCACGGTCCGGGCGATGGCGTCGAAGACGGAGGCCGCCGGGGTTGCCGTGCGGGGAGCTGCCGTGGTGGGGGGAGGAGGCGCGGGGGTCTCCACCCGTGTGGGGGAAGGAGGCAAGGGCGTCGCGGTGGGCCGCGTGGGTGGGGCCATCCGCTGAGCGGCCGTCCAGGTCAGGGCCACCGCCCCCGCGCTGCAGGCCAGGATCAGGAGGACGAGCAACGCGATCCCGAGTTTGCGCATGGCATCCCTCGCTCAGGGGTTCAGAGGGATTGTCCCCTGCGGGAGCGGGAACGTCAATCCGGGCGCAGTCGGGCGAGCAGCTCCGCATCGGAGCGGCGGCGGCGGGCGAAGACCTGAGGGCGTTTGCGGGCGACCCGGGGCCAGGTGAGGAGGCCCGCGAGCATCCCCCGCAGACGCGCCCGGGCGGCCGCCCCCCGCCACGCCCGCAGCGCCTCGCCGGCGAGGCGCAGCTGCGCCCGGAGGACGCGCGGCCAGAACCAGCGCAGCAACCCCAGGGGGTAGTCCTTCGCGATCAAATAGAGGAAGTTGCGTCCGTCGTAGAAGCTGGCGATGGGGCCGCCGCCGGTGGCGCTGAGCTTGTGGTAGACCACCGCATCGGGGATATACCAGCAGTTCCATCCGGCGATCTGGGCTCGCCAGGCCAGATCCACATCTTCGCACGAATAGAAGAAATCCTCATCGAAGAGCCCGATGTCCTCGAGGAGCGCCCGCCGATAGGCGGCCGCCGCCCCGCAGGCGGAGAACACCTCCTCCTCCCGGTCGTATTGCCCGACGTCCGGCTCCCAGACCCCCCGGTTGCCCGGGATGCCGTCCACCCGGTAGTAATCGCCGGCGGAGTGGAAGACCTCCCGCCGGTCGAAGAGCAGGATCTTGGAGGCCAGCAGCCCGGCGTCGGGATGGCGCGCGAAGGCCGCTGCCAGCGCTTCGAGCCAGGTCGGCGTCGCCTCGGTGTCGTTGTTCAGGAGGACCAGGATCTCCCCGCGGGCAGCCCGGATCCCGGCGTTGACGGCCCCGGCGAAACCCCGGTTGCGCCCCAGCGCCAGGACCCGCACCTCGGGGTAGCGAGCGAGCAGGGAGAGGGAGCTGTCGGTCGAGCCGTTGTCCACCACCAGGACCTCCCGGTGGGGATACGTCTGCCGGCGCAGCGCCTCCAGGCAGGTCGGCAGATGCGCGGCGCCGTTCCAGTTGGGGATGATCACGGAGAGGAGGGGCAAGTTCATCCGACCAGCCATCCTTCCTCGGCCAGGTAGGCCTGCAGGGCCTCCGGCCAGGGCCGCAGGGTGATCCCCAGGGCGGCCCCGCACAGGTTGCGCAGCGGGGTAAAGGGAGGGACCCGCGAGGGGCGCGGGAACTCCGCCAGGGCGATGGGAGTCACCGGGATATGGCCCCGCCCGGTCCGGCGCAGGATCTCAACGGCGTATTCATAGCGGGAGCACATCCCTTCGTTGACGAAATGGTAGATGCCGTAGGCCTCGGTCTCGATCAGCCGGGCGATGGCGGCGGCCACGTCCCGGGTGTAGCTGGGCGAGCCCACCTCATCGTGGACCACGCGAAGGGCTCCCTGCTCGTCGGCCCGCCGGAGGATCTTGCGGATGAAGTGGTTGCCGCCCGGCCCGAAAACCCAGGCGGTGCGGACGATGTAGAAGCGCTGGAGGAGGTGGGAGACGAACCATTCCCCAGCCCACTTGCTGCGGCCATACGGGTTGATCGGGTTCGGGGGGTCGAACTCCAGATACGGCTCCCCCTTGGTCCCATCGAAGACCTCGTTGGTGCTGATGTAGACCAGGGCCGCGCCGGCGGCGACGCAGGCCATGGCCACCGCCTGGGTCCCCAGGGCGTTCACCCGGAAGGCTCGTTCCGGATCCCGGGCGCAGCCGTCCACGTCGGTCATAGCCGCGGCGTGGATGACCACATCGGGGCGGGCGCGGAGGATGGCCCGGAAGACCGCCGCGCGATCCGTGACGTCCAGGTCCGCCCGGGCGAGCGGAATCAACGTGTGGAAGGAGAGGGCCTCCTGCAGGGCCCGCCCCAGCTGCCCTCCCGCGCCGGTGATCAGGATGCGCATCGGCAGCCCGCCTCGGATGAAAGATGGGCACAGGGTTGAGGGAGCGGATCCCTCTTTACAGCAGGGGAGGCCGCCTGCGGCGGCCTCCCCCCATCCGACGCACGAACGTCCCGATCGCCGATGGGCTTCGGATCACTGGCCCGAGCCGGAGGCGGGCGCGCCGGCCAGCTCCGGCACCTCCCGCTTGCTCTGCCAGATCACCCAGAGCAGGACGGCGAGGAGGACCACCACGGCCGCCCCGATGGCCAGCAGCGTCCCGGCGGTCAGGGCGCCGCGGAACTGGACGATGATGGGGGCGGCCAGCACCGAGACCAGGTTGACGGCCTTGATCATCGGGTTGATGGCCGGGCCCGCCGTGTCCTTCAGTGGATCGCCCACCGTGTCGCCGACCACGCTGGCCTTGTGGCGCTCGCTGCCCTTGCCCAGGTTGCGGGCGGGATCCCGCGGCTCGTTCTCCACCCGCTTCTTGGCGTTGTCCCAGGCGGCCCCGGCGTTGGCCATGAAGACCGCCAGCAGCTGCCCGACCAGGATGGAGCCGGCCAGGAAGGCGCCCAGGGCCTCCACCTGCAGCACCAGGCCCACCACCAGCGGGGTGGCCACCGAGAGCAGGGCCAGGGAGAGCAGCTCCTTCTGGGCCGCCAGGGTGCAGATGGTGACCACCCGGGCGTAGTCCGGCTTCACTGTTCCCTCCAGCACGCCGGGGATGCGGAACTGCCGGCGGACCTCCTCCACGATGAGGGTGGCGGCCCGGCTGACGGCCCGGATGGCGAAGGAGGAGAAGAGCCAGGGCAGGGCCCCGCCCAGCAGCAGGCCCACGAAGACCAGAGGCTGGTCGATGCGGATGCCGATGTCCTGGAGCGTAGGCATCTGGCCCAACTGGGCCTGCACCTTGCTCACGTCGGTGAGGTAGGAGCCGAACAGGGCGACGGCGGCGATCACCGCCGTGGCGATGGCCAGGCCCTTGGTGGTCGCCTTGGTGGTGTTGCCCACCGCGTCCAGGTCCGCCAGCACCTCCTGGGCCCGCTCCTCCAGCCCGGCCATCTCGGCGATCCCGCCGGCGTTGTCCGTCACCGGCCCGTAGGAGTCCATCCCCACCACGTTGCCGGTGAGCATCAGCAGGCCGATGCCGGTGAGGGAGACCCCGTAGAGGACGTAGACGGGCGGCAGGCCCCAGTAGATCAGGGTGGAGGTGGCGATGGTGAGGGCGATGACCACGATGGCCCACACCGTGGATTCATAGCCCACGGCCAGGCCGCTGAGGATGGTGGTGGCCGGCCCGGCCCGGGTGGCCTTCTCGATCTCGCCCACGGGGGCCCGCTCGGTGCTGGTGAAGTAATCCGTCAGCCGCTCGATGACCAGGGAGAGGATCAGGCCCACCGTCGTCGAGGCCACCACCCGCCAGTCCCGGGCATAGAGGAAGCCGATGGCGGCGAAGCCGAGGAAGGAGAGCACCGCCCCGATCAGGAAGCCCCGGCTGATGGCCCGCAGGGCATCCCCCCGGCGGCCGGTCACCCCGCCGACAGTGTAGGTGCTGAGGATCGAGGCGATCACCCCCACCGCCCGGGCCAGCAGCGGGAAGACGATCCAGACCATCGAGTGCTGGGGATCCACCGCGCGGAGGGCGAGGCCCAAGATCATGGCCGAGACCATGGTGACCTCGTAGGACTCGAAGATGTCTGCGGCCATCCCCGCGCAGTCGCCCACGTTATCGCCCACCAGGTCGGCCACCACCGCGGCGTTGCGGGGGTCGTCCTCGGGCACGTCCATCTCCACCTTGCCCACCAGGTCCGCCCCCACATCGGCGGCCTTGGTGTAGATCCCGCCGCCCACGCGCATGAAGAGGGCGAGCAGCGTCCCGCCGAACCCGAAGCCGAGCAGGGCGTCCGGCGCGGCGATCCCGAAGATCAGGAAGATGATGGAGCCGCCCAGCAGCCCCAGGCCGTTGGTCAGCATCCCGGTGATGGTGCCGGCCCGGTAGGCCAGGCGCAGGGCGGCGTCATAGCCCTGCGTGCGCGCCGCCTCCGCCACCCGGATGTTCCCCTGCACCGCCATGCGCATCCCCAGCTGCCCGACGGCCAGGGAGAAGCCGGCGCCCAGGATGAAGGCCACTGCCCGGCCCAGCCCCATCACCAGACGGAGGGTGGTCTCGTCCAGCTGGGGGAAGACCTCGCGGGCCTCCGGCGAGGGGGGGACGATATAGACGCTGAGGAAGAGCAGGACGCTGAGCAACCCCATGAACGGCAGGATGCTCATGAGCTGCCGGCGCAGGTAGGCCTCGGCCCCCTCGCGGATCGCCTCCCAGACCTCCTGCATCTTCGGCGTGCCCTTGGGATGACGCATGACCTCCGCCCGGAGGATCCAGGCGAAGATCAGGCTGATCACCGCCACCCCGAGCACGGCGAGCACGGCGTAAAACTCAAAGGGCGTCAGCCCATGCCAGCTCATGCGCGCACCTCCCTAAGGGTTTCCGCCCGCACAGAGGAAATGTGAGGAAAGACGCAAACCCATTCTACTGAATCTGGCGGAAAGGGTCAAGGACGGTCTCCCCAAGGTTCATAAACTGGGGAAGAGAGCAACGATCGCCCGATCCACGGGCGAGACCGGTTCAGCCCACGAGGATTCAGCATAAGGAGCTTTTCCGAGCTCCAGCCTGGCTGTAAAGGCCGGGGCGTCGAAGAGGACGTGCCCTCATCCGCACGGGGATCGCCCCCGGGATGGGTGCTCAGGGGTCTAACCCGCCTTGTCCCGAGATCTTCCCCCTCGGGCCCCCCTCATGGCCGAAGCGCGGTTCGCGGTTTCCCGGAAACTTGACAACCCGCCCATTTTGAGATAAATTTCACGAGGCCTGTCGGATCGGGGCGCGACAGGCCCATGGCTCACCTCCTGGCGTCGTGGGGCACGGGGGATCCCGTGCCCCACACGTCATGGATAGGGGTTTCTTCGGCGGGGGGCCGTCCACGAATGAGGAGCACGAATAGGGGATCCATTTCTGTAGGAGCGGCTTCAGCCGCGACCCCTGCGTCATCGAAGACGGGAGGTTCGGGGCTAAAGCCCCTCCTACCAAAAACCCATTTTCGTAGGAGCGGCTTTAGCCGCGACCTTTGTGTCATCGA